>MDTE01153186.1_pt1 | contig 16793 bp, 22 predicted proteins | sample 811231 | NCBI WGS metagenome assembly MDTE01 (sample SAMN05326651, study PRJNA326480) | marine metagenome | isolation source: seawater | place: Indian Ocean: Red Sea | collected 2010
CGAGGGAGGAGACGGAACAGATGTTGGGGACTCAAACACATGGATGACCGTGTCTAAGTATATCGACACTGATAACGACAGGCATGAGATAATTTCCGCTTTGTATTATTATCCTGCGTATGGGCGCTCTCTGTATGTTGAGGGAGACACATATCGCTTTGATGTAGGGGGTGGCGGCAGCAGTTCAGATTATGATACGTTGGATAGCTCGACCACTGCCAGCACCAGTAACATTGATGTAAACATCGCTTCTTATATGCCCGCCGAGTCAGGCAATGAGATGCAAATAAAGGTAAATGGGTCCGATAAGTCGCCAATGAGTTCTTCGCACAATGTGAACTCATTTAGTTACGGCCACTTCCATATTGGATATTGCAACTACCCTTACTTCACAACCGACAAGTGGGACGGGCAAATTTATGAGGTTGTTTGTTGGGAGAACACCGCAGCCTTCAACGCATCAAGCGCAACTGCCGGGACTGTTTGGGAAGACGCTGAAGCCTACTACGACCTATAATAAACGACCTATAATGGCTAAATACTTAAAGTTCAAAACAAAGAAGGGAGCTGCAAAGCGCAGCAAAGAGCTTTGGGGCGGCGGCAAAGACGCTATCACTCAGCATCTCTACACTTTCGCAGAAAGCAGAAAGACAACAGGGGGCAGTTTTCTGATCGTCCCAGATGACGGAGGAGAGCTGACCGCTGAAGAGAAGAACAAATTGCAAGGGCTCTCAGAGTTCAAAGAGTGGATGGAGAAATACCTAGCTCCCTCCTAAGGGGTCTTACCTGAATCATGGACAAAAAAGACAACAGCATAAAGCGGGACATTGTTTTCGCTGTTATTGGAATAGCCATTTTCTACGCCGTTCTGGGCGTTGCAAACTGGCTTGATGGGGCCTTTGGCCTTATCGAAGCGTTCACGTTCGTGGACATCGCGTCAACGGTAACGAAAACCCTCGTTGCCAGCGCATTAGCGTTTGCCCTGCTCAAGATTGGGTTTAGGCATACGCTTGGAAGAGACATAGGCAAAACCTTTGATGAGGGCTGGGATGAAACTCCGTCCCCAAATAAGGCAAGGCTTATTATTATCGCGGTGCTGGTGTTCTTCGCCAGCATTATGCTTTCCGGAGCCAGCGCCTCTCTTAGAGACCTCTCCGTAGAAAGAAGCGGTGTAATCCCCGGCCTCTCGCTGCCAGTCAGCGACGAGGCCCGGGACCTCATCGTTGGATACGAGGTGGGAGGGAAAATCTATTACCAAAAGTATCTCTCGGGGCCCACATGGCCCGGGGGCGCAAGCGGAGTGACCATAGGGTTTGGCTACGATCTAGGGTATAACAACGCAACCCAGATTCGCAAAGATTGGGGAGGTCTTCTTTCTTCGTCTGAGGTGAACGCGCTCATTAGCGTATCAGGAAGAAAGGGGGGTGCCGGGAAATACGCCCTAGCTTCAGTAAAGAACAGGGTGAGGGTTTCATGGGACGAGGCCCAAGAGGTGTTTGATGGCTCCACTTTGCCAAGGTTTGCAAAAACAACCCAAACGGCATTTAGGCTGTCTAAAGACAGGCTTCACCCGCACAGCAACGGAGCCCTTGTGTCGATTGTGTTCAACAGGGGCGCAAGCATGAAGGGCAGCAGAAGAAGGGAGATGGCAAACATCAGGGATCACATAGCGGCAGGTTACGCCGGAAGGGTCCCCCGGGAAATCAGGTCTATGAAGAGGCTGTGGCAGGGACGAGGGCTGGATGGTCTTATTAAGAGAAGGGATGCAGAGGCTGGTCTTTTTGAAAGAGGTCTTAAAATGAGAAACTAAACCAAACCCCACAAACTCAAAGCAATGGACAGCGATCTGAGAAAAAGAATAGAAAAAGCGGCATACAAGCACCCGACACTCACTAATGGCAAAATAGCCCACAATTGCAATTGCAAGGTAGCCGATGTCGAGAAAGTAAGAACCGACCTTGGTCTTGAGGTGGTTCATTCTGGCCCAAGAGGGAAAAGGAAACCAGCTTCAAGGGGGAAGGGTCTTGATCAGTTTCGTGCCAAGCACGATGTGGATCTTATCATCAGGACCAAGGTGATTGAGTATCTATCTGAAGACCATGAGGAGTATTTTGATGACCATGACTTCCGAGAGATATGCGAGGTTCCTGTTACAGGCTGGAGAAGGCACTCCGACTCGCCAGACTTTGATGAATACAGGTTGAGGAAGGGAAGCCTTAATGTGTGGGGGCCTAAGCACATAATCCTGCAAATGAAAAAGATCCTCGGGATCATGTGAAGATGCCTAGAAAAAAAGGAAAATCTATTGACGAGTTTGCCAAGGGTCACGCCAGCAAGATCCTGTCTCTTCGGGATCAGTTGGAGACGCTTGCAAATGAGCGAGCCCTGCAAAGGATCTCCCTTCCCAAAAAGGCCCCCGCGTTTAAGTTCGGGGTTTTGAGCTGCACCCACTTTGGGTCAATCTACGAGGAAGTTGCAATGACTCGGGCCATTTACGAGTGGTTTGAGCAGGAGGGTATTAAAACCGTCTACCATTGCGGGGACATGACCGAGGGCGTCCAGATGAGGAAAGGGCATGAGCATGAAGTCCATAAGCACGGGGCTGACGCCCAGATAGATTGGACGGTTGAGCATTACCCATACATCAAAGGGATTAAGACTCACTTGATCTCTGGAAACCATGACGAGGCCCACATGAAGAATGGCGGCACAGATGTCTGCGCGAGAATCGCGGAAAAGAGAGAGGACATCAATTATCTAGGGTCAGATGCGGCCCGGTGGGTTGTGGAGAGAAAAGGCGAAAAGGACATCAGGATAGACATGCTACACCCCGGAGGGGGGAGTAGCTACGCTCTAAGCTACAAGCCTCAAAAGATAATCGAGCAGATTGAGTCAGGCCAAAAGCCAGACATCCTGCTTATCGGGCACTTCCACAAAGCGTTTACGTTGCCAGCCTATAGAGGCGTTGCTGCGGTGCTTGCTGGATGCACTCAGAGGCAGTCGCAATTTATGATGCGAAATGGCTTAGCCGCACATACAGGGGCCCACATAATCGAGTGCAGGGCCTTTGAAGACCAAGTAATGTTCTCGTCTTGCTGGAGGGGATTCACGCCCCCCAAGGCAGATATTCCCGTTATTAACGATGAATGACCGCTGTGCATATAGACCTTTACACAACACTGACCGCTTTAGGGGCAGCAGCCTCCGCTGTGCTGGCGATTTGGTCGCTAACAACAAGGGGGAGGTCCGCGTGGAAAGAATGGTGGATAAGAAGAAGGCAGAGGAGGCAAATGCCGCAGTTGCTTCTGTCTATAAAAGAAGAGCTTCAGAAAGTCGCGGATAGGCAGGAGTTTTTCACTGCTGAGCTGAAGACAAATGGAGGAACCTCGCTAAAAGATGAGGTAAGGCTGTTGGTTAGCGAGAGGCTGATGGAGTTGCAAGAGGCTCCATACCCGGCCTTTAGATGCACATCAAACGGGGAGGCCATCTTCGTCAACAGAGCCTATGAGACCTTGGTTGATGACGACGACTCCAAGTTGGTTGGGCTTGGCTGGCAGTCATTCATTTACGACAGCGAAGAGGGGGACACTTATTATCAAAGGTGGTTGCAAGTTGCAAAAACGGGCTCGCACTTTGCAGGAAACCTGAAATACAAAGATTCTCATGGAAATTACCGGGGAGAATGGTTTGTCCGCATTGTGCCCCTTGGCCCATATAAAGCACACAATCAGATATGGGGAGGAAGAGTGTTTCCTGAGGACGAAGTAGCAGAAGAAATAGCAAAGGAATACGGATGGGCGAGATAGAGGTGCAACTTACCGACGATCAGGCAGACGAGCTTCTTCGTGCTGCTTGCATGGAAAATGAAGACGCTTGGGTCGAGCAGTTTGGCAAGATCCTTAAAAAGGACGGGGCTGTAGAGACTCCCGTCCTTAACTATTTGCAAGAGCAGGTCTGTGACGCAATAAGATGGTGCAGAGAGAATGAATATCCATGTAGGATAATTATCCTCAAGCCACGCCAGAAAGGGTCCTCTACCGTTACCACGGCCTGTCTATACCACATGTTGCAGAGGAGGCAGTCCAACGGACTAATTATTGGCGGCGAATTTAGTCAAACGGATAACTTGTGGAAAATTACCAGAAGGTATTCGGATTACGACAAGATGAAGTGGCCCCACGAAAGACCAAGGATCACAAACGAAAGAGGGGCCTTTGGTAACGGCTCCATTCTTGAAAAGGAGACGGCGCAGGACTCAGAGGCCGGAAGATCAGGAACCTTTCACTTCGTCCTTGCAACTGAAATTGGACGCTGGAGAGACACCCCGGCCAGAAACTCCGCTGAAATCCTGACCGGGGTGATGGCCTGTGTTCCCGACCTTCCAGACACAGCGGTGGTTCTTGAGTCAACCGCGCAAGGCCCGGCAGGGGTTTTCTATGACCGATGGAACGACGCTGACGACTGGGAGCATGTCCAGACCCTTGCAAAAGGCGAGTGGAAGGGGCGGTGGATAAGGATATTTGCTCCTTGGTATGCTTTCGAGGATGCCAGAGACAACCTTACTGCTGTAGAGGTTGAGGACCTCAGGCGATCTTTAACTCCCACGGAAAGGGAGCTTTTGGCGGATTACAAGTGCGTGGACAAATCGGGTAACGAACACACTATCACGATTAGCCATATTAGCTGGAGGAGAAAGATTCTGGAAAGCGAGTGCGATGGAGATGAGACCAAGTTCGATAGGGAGTTCCCCACCACCTCGCAGCACGCTTTCAGGGCGTCTGCTAGGACGAGGTTCTCCCGTGATGGCCTCGACTGGCAAAGAACCCATGCGACCGCTCAGAAGCCAATCTACGGTATTCCTGAGCTATCCGAGAGCGGTAAGCTGGTAAACTTTAGGCAATCTTCTTTGGAGGAGGCTATTGTCCACTGTTTTGAGAGGCCCCGAGAGGGATACCATTACCTAATAAGCGCAGACTTGATGACCGGGCAGTCACAAGTTGGAGGCAAAGATCCCGATTGCCATTCGGTTTTGGTTTGGAGAAAAGGTTTTTTTGATCGTGATCGCGGGTGGGTTCCGCCGTCTATGGTTGCAAGATTAAAGCCTGAGTGCAGGTGGGATATAGATGTTTTGGCAGAGTGGACATACAGGCTGGCCCACTGGTATGGGAAGTGCCTTCTAGTGTCTGAGATAAACTGCGACCGGGGGTTTGTGGAGCTTATCAGGGCCAAAGGAGACATCCCTATTTACCAAAGGGAGATATTCAACCATGTGAACCAAAAGAGGTCCAAGGCCTTTGGGTGGCACACTTCCAGTTCCACAAGATTGCAAATTGAGGAAACAATGGCCCGAAGCGTCAGGGGATACGGGGAAGACGGAGGGGGTGTTCACCTCAACTGCTTACACCTTGTCTCAGAATGCGAGACGTTTTGTGTGAATGACAAGGGGAAGGCTGAGGCCTTGAGGGGGGCCCACGATGATGACGTAATGTCTGCGGGAATTGGGCTATGCGTTATCGAACAGGCTACCAGATACAGAAACAGGTATGACGACATCCCCCTGCCGCGTGACCTGAAAAAAATAGAAAATAGGCGAAAAAGAGGCATTGCCACTGGACACCTTGGAAGAAGGGGATTCTACTGAATACGTCGATTTGATCGACACACCTCAGAAACGTGTCGATATCTTCATAGGAAATCGACTTGCTGTCCACAGCCAACCCCTCGGAGAGTTGCAACTCCGGGGGGTTTTGCTATGATTGGGAACGTGCCGTGAACATCCCCAAAGGCGTAACAATTGCAGGAGTTTTCGTTAAAATCATTAGGGAGGACCTTAGAGATGAGGACCACCACCCTAAGGGGTATTTTGGCTATTACTCCCATGAGCGCAGGGTCATAGCGATTGACAAGGGGCTAACCCCTGCTGCGGCTCGGGATACAATTCGGCACGAAATGATCCACGCCGCTTTGGCCATGTCTGGTCTGGATCATCTTGAGCATTTTGAGGAGGAGGCAGTCGTGCGGTGCATGGAGGAAATCTTTTTCCCGGCCTACGAAAGGTTCTTGCGTAACCTAAACAGGAAATAAAGTGCCTAATCGCATCTTGCAAACTTGCAAAAAGTCTCCATAATACACAGGTTATGCCAATGGTAGGAAAAAAGAAATTCCCTTACACTGAAGCAGGGAAGAAAGCAGCAGCAGCCGCCAGTTCCGCGCCAATCGAGGGAGGCGACGCGCTCAACCCAAAAGAGGCGAGTCGAAGACGGTTTCGCTCTCCAGTGGAGAATACGGGGCCCAAAACCAAGGCTGTTCGTGGCCGCCGTAAAGCCTCATACACGCCTCCTGCTGAGACCCTAGTGCCTGCGTGGAAAAAGCGTGAGGCTAGGCGAGACCGGATGGCTGAGAAGAGACGGCGGAGGTGACTAGGGTGCCCAATAAGGCTAAAAAGTTTGACCCGGAGGGTCCTCGATACGATTACGAGGGCGCTCGCAAGGCTGGTCTAAAACCCGACAAGGGCGGCCACTGGCCAAGCCGGGACCCCAAGTCCGGGGTAATCTTTAAGGGTGCGGGTCACAGGACGTTCCACAAAACCCAAGCGGGAGAGCTTGGGGCGGGGAATGAAACCTATAAAAGCGAGGATGGGAGATATCGCACAAGGCCAATCAAATATAGGTCCCTCCCTAAAAGGGAAACCCCTCCAATTTCTCCCCCAGTAGTAAACGCGGGCCCAGTTGCAAAGACACCCTTTACTAGGCCCCTTAAACCCAAAAGGAGATAATGCCAAAGCTAGGACAATTTAAGCCCGGGGCAAAGGCTGATTCGATAAGGCAAAGGGCCTACAATTCCCGTCCTGAGCAAAAGAAGCGCAGGGGCCAGAGAAATGGAGCGAGAAGAGCCGCTATAAGGATTCACGGGAAGCGTTCCCTCCGGGGCAAAGAGGTCGATCATGTCGGAGCCAGCACAACAGGTAGCTTGGATAACACCAAGACAAGGATCATTAGCAAAAGACTCAACAGGTCACTGGGCGGCAAAAAGTCCAAATAGTTCTTAGCAGGACTGGCATTAAGAAGCCCCGGCCCCCATTCGTGGGAGTCGGGGCCTCTTTATAAGGGGTGGGGGAGGATTGACTCTTGCTGAAGCACGCAATCGACCCCCTGCTGTCCAAGTTGAAGCTATTTAGAATGTTGCAATTCCGCAAGCTCTACTTGGAAGAGTTCGATGATCGTTTCTTCTTCCCGAAAATGCCTGACACGTTCTGCAACTGCGAGGACTTCAAGATGTTCGGGGGAATCATCTTCAAACATTCCGATTTGTCGAAGTCCGTCCAGATAGTGCTTTGAGGCGGCTCCCAATCCATCGTAGTCGCGGGATCGGACGGTTCTGACGGTAACGATTGCAATAGTGCGGCATACTGGCTTTGCCTTGCTTTGAACTCTTTTCCTACGCTTCGGTTTGTCTTTAGCAGGTTTAGGGTCGGCCCCACCTGCGGTATCACCACATGCGCTACCTTTTTTGCGCCAGACTCCATCAGAGCCCTTCTCAAAACCCTTGCTGTGTAAGAGGTCATACGCCTCCTCCCTGCTTCCTTTCATTTGAGGGGACCTTTCTTTTTTCCCTGTTGTAAAGAGGCACAATTGACCTGCGACCGTGCTTTGTTTTCTGTAGATACCCTTTTCTTTCAAGGGCGGCTACGACATTGCTGGCAGAGTTCGTCCAGTGCCACCCCATATGATTCATGATCTCCCTGAGGGTGGGAGATGCCCCGTTGCTTATGTAGTTGTGGACAATAAAGCATAGAGACGCATCTTGCGTTGATGTCAAATCCGGAAGCATGATGTTCATCTCGTCTTCGGGAAGATGATCTACCATGTATTGCGTCAGCAGCTTGTCGCAATTTTCAATCGTCTTTTCTGCTGCGGACCTTTGTTGCAAAACAAACTTTACCGCTGGATTGTTTTGAATATCTGCTGGGACGTTGGGTGACTTATTCATTTCTAGGCAGCAATTAGGGATTCCCTGAATGACGTTGTGTCGTTTGCAAAAGAAAGCAAAACTTCCCCGCAAGCCCCGCTTCTATTTTTGGCCACGATGGCATGGGCCTCGCTTGCGTTTTTGCTCATGTCTCGATGCAGTAGAATCACACAATCAGCGTCCTGCTCTAGGTCACCGGATTCCTTCAGGCTTTCCAAGTTGGGCTTAGGGATCTCCGTAGATCCACTGCTGCTGTTATAGGCGTTTCCGGTTCTCCGGAGCTGGGCCAACGCTATGACCGGGACACCAAGCTCCTTGGACATAGCTTTCAGGGCTCCGCTAACCTCTCCGACCTCCTCTCTTTTGGACATCCTGCTCTTGGGCTCGACCCCTTTAACTAGCTGAATGTAATCAACTATGACGCATCCAACCCCGTCTTTAGATACGGCTCGTCGGGCGCGAGACCTCAAAAGGTCAATGTTGATCCTATCTGTGTCGTCAATCCATACGGGCCAGTCTTTCATTGCTTTGATCCCGTGCCTCAGGTCGTCCAGCTCTGATTTTATCAAGGCCCCTTGCAGGGACTTGGTGGGGTTCACTCCTGAAAGGGTTGCAAGAAGCCTTTGCTTTAATTGCAAATCGGACATCTCGCAGGAAAAGAATATCGACCCGATTCCTTGCTTTGCGAGGTTGACGACAATGTCTCCAGCAAAGGCGGTTTTGCCAACGCTTGGCCTTGCTCCGATCAGATATAGCTTGGACGATTGCAGGCCGTCCACCAGACCCTCAAGTTTGTGAAAGCCAAAAGGGGTTCCTTTTATCTGGTTGGGGTTCTTGGCCCTCCAAGCGATGTCTTCTACTAGGTCGTTTAGGTCCCCGATGTGAGACACCCCTCCCGACAGGGTCTTCCCTTGGAGAATGGCCCGAGATCGGCTTGTAGCGGCCTCTAGGGCCTCAATGGGGGTCAGAGCTGGATCTTTCCCCTCGGTGGCGTCAGAAAAGGCCTGAGAGGCTGCTGTGGCGACCTCTCTCCGGGCCGCGACCTCTCTCAGGGCTGTGGCCAGCTTTCGAGAGCTTACAGGGGGGATGATTGGGGCCAGCTTGCCAAAAAGGTCGCGGACTCTTTCCGGGGACCCGTGGACCCTTAGCGCCTCATCTGTCAAGGGCTCTCCTTGGGAGGCCAAATCGTAGAGGGCTTCAGCAAGCTCCTTTCTCTCTGCGGTTAGGGAGTCGATAACATCGTGTTCCTCGGAAAGAATTTTAGGGTTATTGCAAATGTGACTTATGAACCCCTCCTCGGATTGCAGGTCGTAAAGGGTGTCTCTGGCTTTCTTCTTTGTGCTGCTCATTGTTGTTGTTGTTGTTTTTCAATTCTTGATCGGGCTGTAACTGTCAGCCCATCCCCCCTTGGTATTTTTCCCAAAGGGTCTTCTGGGAGCCTCTGCCTTCTGATTAGCTCTGCCTCAATGTTGTAAATCCAAGTTGCAACATCCTTGGACGGGATGTTGTTTTCCTTGTAAAAGGATTGAACCCCTCCGGATGCATATGCTGCATTTCGTATCCTGTAATAGGAAATTAGCCGCTCTTGCAGGGCCGCGACCCCTTCGTTTCTTATTCTTTCAACGCCAAAGTGTTCCTGTAGCTCCTTCATACACGAGACAAACCTCTCCCTGCTCCACGAGTCGGGCTTTTCCGAAACAGCTACAAGCATTGCGTCCCTAGCGTTGTTAAATTGTATTTTGTCGCCCGGGTCTTCCGGTTGGGAAAAAAGAGCAGCCTCGGTCAAATATGTGTGAGGTATTGGCAACTGCCTGATGGGAGCGGGAATCTTTTGAACAACTATGGGCCACTTGGCCAACGTCTTGGTAGTCCACTTGAACCCGTTCTCTCTTTTGAGAAGCCCAAGCTCCTCAATCGCCTCCTCGATAGACAGGTCCCTTGTGTCCCGGGCCATGTAGTCCAAGATGATTTCGCCTATCCACAAAAGAATTTCCTTATTCTGCCTGTGCTGGGCCTCAACAAGCCAAGCTAGGTTGTCGCAAACATTTTTTAGATCCGATTTTGCAATGTTGGCCCCAAGCTCCAGTTGCCCCGTGTTCTCGTCTATGGAAGCGTTGATTGAGTAATTGGCCACATATGAGTTCATCTGGGAGAAAAACTGTTGCAGCCATTCTGGTCTAGAATGCGAGAGAGTGGCTCTCATGGATGCAACGAAGTTCGTGCTGTCAAGGTCTATCACGCTGTCGTCGTCTTCCGCGTCTCGATCCATGTATAGCTTCTTCTGCTCAAGATCGAAGGCGAGGGGCTGGTCTGCTGGCGCGTTAGAGAGTTTGAAATATGTGTCCATTGCTTTCTTTAGGCTCCCCGGCGGCAGCAGAGGGATTGCCACCACCGGGGTTACCATTGTCTGTTGCTATTTATCCGTTGCGTCCCGCCTGCTCGGTTACTTGTTCCCTCCAATACAGGGGGGCCCCAACGAAGAATTTCTCCACACAGTCTCCCATCTTCTCCTTGTGGTGGTCATAAACCGCATTCACAGCATCGTCATCTGCGTTAGCGGTAGACCTCAGCTCGTCGTAAGCCACATCCCACAAACCCCTCTCGTCCATTAGGCGATCAAGGTCCGCAAGAACCTGTTGAGCCTTGGGGCTCAGGTTTTCATCCTCTTCCAGCTTGGCGTGACCTTTCATGCAACGCTGGATAAGGGTTGCGTCATCCATTTCTGGAGACTCCTTTTTCTCCTCAGGAGGGGCCTTTGGCTTCTCGGCCTCCCTTATGGTGTAAAGTTCCAGTTTTGCATGCAGAAACAGATTTGTTGCAATAACCCTGTGGTTTTCCGGGGTCCGTAGCTCGGGTCTTTCTTTCAGCAACTCATCTGCCCTGTCTAAGCAGATAGCAAACCCTCTGGCCGCAAGATCAATGCTGTCATCAAACGAGGTGCGGGTGCGCCCGGGGTTGGCCGGGGCATGGCTGGCTGCCTTAATTGCAACAGGCTTATCCTCCTCGCTGTTCGTCGCCCTCACCCCGGGATCTCCCCCCGGAGGGAGGACGCGCATGGTCGCCTCGGGGTAGACCTTGACCACCACCGAGTCATACTGGCTTCCTTTCTTTTGCCACCTATTGATGACCAGTCCGCGCTTCTCCCCCTTGTCATTGGTTCCCGCCGTGAGGGTTATCTCTTGCCCCTCAATGGAGTCTAGGATGTGCATGGGGGACTTCATCAAGGTTACCATCACCTTGGTTCCGTTCCCGTCAGCGACTAGGATTGACTGTCTGTGCTGCTGCCACTTCAGGTCGTTTTCATTCTGGTCTGCGGGGGGATACTGCTTATCCACGACCCCTCGCAGGGAATCAATGGCCGTCTTGTCCGGGCTGTCTTTGATCTCTTTCAGGTTCATGCTTCTTCTTTGTTGTTGTTGTTGTTTGTCTCTTTGAGAGGGTCGTAGTTCTTCATCCAAGTCCACACCTTGTGAAGGCAGGTAAACGCTTCCCATGCCTTGTCCACATCGTCCTTGTGATGGATAACAAGCTCGGAGGACCACACCCCGTTTTCCCCCGCGTTGGGAGAGGTGTTAAGTAAGAGGTTTGCAACGGGGACCTTGGAGGTGTTCCAGTTGTCCATATCCAAACCAACTGTCTGAGGAATAGCGTTAAGGTATGCGGCGAGTTGCAATAGGTCCGTTTCGTAGATCGGAGCCTTTTTTGCCTCGGACCCACGGGACTTAATATCAACCACGGCGAGCTGGTGCTTGCCTTCAGTGTATCCGTATCCGGCTGCGTTGAGCATCTCTTGCACTCTCTTAACTCCGGTGTCCAGCCACACCAAGGCATCACAAGTTCCTGCGTAGCCCATGTTGTGAGCGACATAAAACTCCGAAAACTCCTTATCTGTCTTCCTTTTTGCCGGGGTGAGGCCGTTGATCACGTTGACCATGGGCTCGCAGATGGAGAGAAGGTTCCTGCCCTCAACAACCTCAAAGGCTAAAGACCCGGGGTCTTCCCCCGTCAGTATTTTGGCGGCGTATTCGTGAATACTGCTACCAAGTCGAGCAGCAGAACTTGCGTGTTCCTTTGAGTCGCCCACGATTCTGCGAGCAAACTCGTCTTCGCTTTCCCCATCAATGCGGGGCAGGGTCAAAGATGCGAGAATGGCCTGATTTATCTTGTAGGCCTCAAGGAATTCCTTGTGGAGGATTGAGAGGACGTTTGTAACAGAGGGGAAGGCCCCTACCTTTCTGGCGTCTCTCAGGGTTGTCTTCCGGGTTTCTCCGTCTTTTCCTCGCTTCCCCGCGTAGGGGACAGAGTGAAAAGCGGTGACCTTTTTGTCGTCCACCTTATACCAGTGGCTCGCGCTGTTAGGCCTTACTATGTTGGTTGTTGTTTTGCTCATGATGGTTGTTTAGTCGATGTAGTTTCTGTGGTGATTCTGTCAAGCTCTTGATTGGCGTAACGCGCAAATCGTGTGGGCCATTTTACGAGGCAGTCCCCGATATCCATTCCGTCCGGCACGTTGCTGCCGACCCCTTCGTGAACTTTGGAGTTTGTGGCGTGAGTTGCAACATGCTCTTGCAATTTCACTGTGGCTTTCCGCCCAGCCTCGTCGCTATCCATCCAGACGCCGATATCTTTGTAGCTGCAAGAGTAGTGAATGACTTTGGGGCTGGGGAGTATTCCTGCTCCTGTTACGCCCAAGGCGGGTATGGACATGCTTAGAAGAGACAGGGTGTCTGATTCTCCCTCGGTGAGGATTGCGGCACACCCAGACCCGTGGAGCATTAGTTGTTCTCCAAACAAATGCTCTTGCGCTTTCCCGTGCCACCACACGGTTTTATGAGACGAGTCAGATGCAAGCCTCAGTTTGCAAGCCTTCCCGAAATGACTGTTCTCAAACATCCAAGCAATTGCCGGGCGTCCCAAGCTCTTGTCGTCAAGGACTCCGACCAGACCGTGCCTTATCATTGCTTCAATAAACTCCTTGGTGAGGTTCTTGCTCTCACAGAACTTGGACAAAATGCTTTCCGGGTCTCTCAGGGACATGTGGGCGGCGTCTTGCATTTCTGCTACGCGGCCATCGGTATAATCACCCAGCATGTCCTTCATCTTGGATGACCCCCCTCCGGAGGGAGAGAGACGGGATCTTGGGGCTGGGGGGACGGACAAACGCGGGGGGGGGTCTGATGGTGCGAGACCCGCCAGTTTTCCGCATCCGACTATGGCCTCATGCGTGTTGCAACCAGCAAGCGTCTGGTAAAGACCAATCACATCGAAGCTATCATCCGTGCTGTGATCCTTGGCCATGGCCCCATCGGCAAAGATGGAGAAGCTGGGGTGGCGCTCGTCTCTAAGGGGGGATTTGATTGCTTTGCAAGTTTCCGGGCAGTCGTGCCCAAAGTGGTGCAAGACGTTCCAGATTTTGACGCGGTCCTTGATATCCGCGATGTCGTAATGGCTTGGCGGGTTCATCTCAGTTCCAACAAAATCCGGTTAAGTCATCGTAGCCATCAAGTTCAAGTTTGAAGTCTTCCGCTTTCCCTTTGTGTTTAGCGTATAGGGGAAGAGTGTATTTAGCGATGGTGGCCCCTCCGGGCGTAGTCCAAGGCTCGGATTTGATATCCCAGCCGTCTTTCTTTAGGTCGCTAATCCTTGCCGCCAATCGAAAGCACCCAAAATTGTTCAGGGCGTCAATTGCGGTTATGCTGTTACCGTTTTGCAGGTGTTTTAAGATTTTTTGTGTCTGTGTCATGTTCTGTTCCTTCCTTTGATTAGGAGTTGTTTTTGTTCTGCCTCTTTTGGGTTGTCGTGGACCCATCGGTGGCAGAGCGGGTGCAGCCATATATAATGAAGCAGATCAGAGCCCCGACGACCACTCGGGTGGTGAGGCTCCATCTCTGCCTTTGGCGATCTCTCATTGCACACCGCGCATAACTGAACGGGGTGGGCCTCTTGCTTGGATCGCCTGTATTCATCTTGCAAAGGGTTTTTGCTCATTAAAACGGAATCTCGTCATCGGGGTCAGAGTCAACCTCGACAGGATGCTCGTCCCCGGGGACCTGCGATGAGGAGGACTGCTTGTCCTGCTCCCAATACTTGTAGAATCCGTCCTTAACCCCGGACCTGTCCTTTGGTTGGTGTCGGAAGAAAATGTCCCCAAGAGGCTTTTTCTTTTGCCCAAGGTCGCACTGGGCTCCGCATTCGTTGCACTTGACATGCAAGTAGTCAAACTCGTCTGACCCGCCTGCCGTTCGATGCATGAAGGAGAGGTTGTCGCTTCCACAGTGGCCGCATTTCTGCGGTAGCTGGGTGAATTGACTGGCTCTCTTGATCAGGTCAACTGGATCTGCGGCCTCGACAACGATGCTGCACTTATCCCCTATTCTTATGTTCGCTTTTAAGGACATACTATTTTTTTCTGTCTGGTTTGTGGTTGTGGGATAGCGGTTTGCTATCCCAAATCTTTGATGAGTTGGTGACTAGAATTTCGATCTCTTTCACCAATTTGACCTCGTCGTGGCAATCGCCCCTGCTTGCAAGTTTCTCTCGCAGTTTTTTCAGCTCTCCTTGGAGGACCACATCTGATGCTTTTCGTTGCATTGCTGGGAGCCACTTTCCTACGTTTATTATTTTGCCCATTCCGAGATCCTTTCTTTTTCAGCTCTAGCTCTTGCAGCCGACTCTCTCCAGTCCATCATGGAATTCTCGATGAACCTGTCCAGTCCTTCGCTGAACTTTACCGCCGGGCTGTCGTTATTATCGCTGTCTTCCCATACGATTTCAGAGCAACGGTCCATCCAGTTATCATAATGACCCCGTTTTATTGTTGCCGTAACCTTTGCAAGAGCGCAGTCAACTTCTGCCTCCACCTCGCCGTAATCCATGTGAGAGAGATGGGTGTGGTGAATGATTTCCACAAAGTTATCCCTGTCCTCTCCTTCTTCCGAAAGCCTTGAAATAACATCCTTGCTTAGGATTGGCTCCAAAAGGAACGGCCTTTCCTTCATTTTCTTGATGGCTTTTATTTCGTCCTCCCCTCCTCCGATATCCATTTGCGCCGGGGATGGGATAAGGAGGTATCCCGGCATCATGGCCTCCACGATGGAGGCTCCAGTAAGACCGTAGTTTGCAACCATTCTCGTTGCCAGCCCGGCCAGAGCATTGATCCAGAACTGGTCAGAATGTTCATATCCAACAGGGTATGTCCTAGAGTGCGCCCCTATTGCATCGGCGGCTTCGTGGAAGGAGTCCCCGAGAATGACTCCCCCAAAAAGGTTCATGTGTCTGCTTATGCCCTCTTCAATGAGGTAGCGCATTCTTTTAGAGCCCCCCATCCAAGCCTTTCCGGCGTCAAACTCAGGGGAGTTGTGCAACTTTGTTGACCATAAATTGTCCTCCAGCTTGTTCAGGTTGGCGCTATGCGGATCTTCTCTGAAGGGTTTATCTTCTAGGTGCCAATGCATTTCCCTGTATCGGCGGTGAGAAGAGTCATCTACCACGCTCAAAAGGGCAACTATGTGGCTATTCTCGTCAGACTTATCATAGGAGTTTTTTTCTCCAACCCATCCCAGAATATGCATTCCAACCGGAGGAAGGGGGCACCCGGCCACTTTGCCCACATCTTCATACTGAGCGGTTGCGGTGGGGTTGATCAAGGAAAGGGAGTCCGGATTTCCATCCCATCCAAAAAAGTTCCCATCCCCCATCCATCGAGTAAATCCAATGCCATGGGCGGATACCCATTCATCCAAGTCCTCCATCGTGGGGATAATTGGCAAGCTCTTATCTCTTCCCCCCTTTGACCCGGTTCTGCCTTTGGGGGAGTGCGCCAAAATCGCCTCGTCGTAAGACCTCAGGGTGAGGATCTTACTGATGAACTCTGATGCGAGCTGGGAGTTTAAGGTGTTTTTAATGTCCAGCAATCGAGAGAACAGGGCTTCCGGGTTTTTGGTTTCTTCTGGAGTGAAGCCAGCTCGTTCATGAATGATTGTATCTACGTCAATCATTGCAAAAGGAGAGTCCTTGGAGGGCTTCAGCTTCTTTTGTTTGCTTTTGCGAGCCTTATCTTGCAGGGCCCTCATGGTGAATACCCTAGTCAGGCTCTCGGCCCCGTCCGAAAGGGCGACCTTGAGCATATACGACCAGATGTGTCTACTGGAGCCCCAGCGGCCAATGTCCTTTGGGACGACACACGGCGAAAGATTATTCTGAAAGCAAAACGCTAGGCCAGAGGTTGAGACGTAGTGCTCATGCAATACTACGGCCTGATCAGTTTGCTGGCAAAGGGGGGTCGGGTGGAAGTTGTAATCGTCTGCTATTGGCATTGTAAGTGGGCTCTAGATGTTGGAGTTGGATGCTGAGACACCGTATAAACAGGGGGGCAATAGAGATCAAGCACTATTTGGAAGTTTGTTCGATTTCCCACGTTTTGAACGTGCAGACTCATTCGATTTCCCACGTTTTGAACGTGCAGACCTGAAAAAATTTCACAGACAAACGGATCAAGCTATCACGCTTGGCGCGGGTGGAAATGCACCAGAGGTAGGAGGGAGAGAGCTTCGCAGTGCCCCCTATAGTCCCCCAAGGAACCATAGGGGAGCGGCGGGTCGTGATGCACCATCGGCAGTCGGTCGATTGCAATTCCGCGCAACTGTGACCACCGTCCGGGCCAGCCATACGCTTTCGCGTTTTACACTCCCGGGTCATCCCGTTGCGTCCCCCTGCGCCAACGGCGCAAGCTGAGGATTGCCCTCCCAGCAGATTCCTAGCCCGGGGGAGGGGACGGGGGCCATCCCTGTTCGGTAAGGGGCCCCGTGATCCGCGCAACTATCAAG
>MDTE01108516.1_pt1 | contig 16792 bp, 4 predicted proteins | sample 811231 | NCBI WGS metagenome assembly MDTE01 (sample SAMN05326651, study PRJNA326480) | marine metagenome | isolation source: seawater | place: Indian Ocean: Red Sea | collected 2010
ACCGACCCAGAGTTGCCAAAACCTGATATGACTCTTCATAATCTTCAATTTTGGAACTGTATGGACTATGGAGTCGTTGCAGTACAGAAACAATTCATTGGAAGTATGCATTATGAGGTCATGACAAGGGATTATGGTAACCAAACTGGTACTTATATCTGCACTTTGGACAATTATCATGAAAGTATAGATGGAATTGACTACTCAACGAGTGAACAACCTGCTGAACACAAGTCTCATAACCTTCTTGAACTCGATAATGGTCAATTTTGCCTCTATCCGAACAATAGAATGAGAATTTATGATAACAGTATCACTCCTGAGACACCAAAAGTGCCTGATTTTAAGGTTTCGACTGTTTATTATCAAGTTGAGAATGGTCATGACCGCGATGGACTCGGATCTGAAGAGAATTATTTTTGGAAAACGGCAAAAGAACGAAAAAATGAACCAGAACTTGGTTAAATAAGTTAAAAATCGCCAAATGAGGCGATTTTTTTATGGTTTGAAGTATAAATAAAGAATTATCACTACGAGTATAAATAAATCTAGCAAACTGTTTACTAAATTGAATGAAAACTAGGATATCTAGGTCATTTAAGGATATTAATTTATCATTTAAACCCCATCCAGTCACAAAAGACCTTACAATTCTCAAAAATGCGAATGCAATTAAGAGATCTGTAAGAAATTTAGTGGAAACTATTCCTAGAGAGAGGTTTTTTAATCCAAATCTAGGTACAGACATTCGTTCAAGTCTATTTGACTTCTGTGACTTCGGTACTGCATCAGTAATTCAGAGACAAATCATCACAACGATTGAAAATTTTGAACCTCGAATTGATAATTTGGATATCGAAGTGATTCCTCGACCAGATGACAACGAATTTGAGGTAAATATCTTCTTTGATATCATCGGACAACAGTTTCCTAGACAAGCATTCCAGTTCATATTAGAAGCCACAAGATAATATGCCATTTACCAAATTTACAAACTTAGATTTTGACCAGATAAAGACCTCAATAAAGGATTATCTTCGCACGAACTCAGATTTTACTGATTTTGACTTTGAAGGGTCAAATTTTTCAGTTTTAATTGATACTCTTGCATATAATACTTACATTACTGCGTTTAACTCAAACATGGTTGTAAATGAGTCATTCCTTGACTCTGCAACAGTTCGAGAAAACGTAGTTTCACTTGCTCGAAACATTGGATATGTTCCAAGATCTAAAAGTGCAGCAAAAGCAGTTATATCTTTTGATATAGATTCAAACGATACTACAGAGGTATCTACAGTGACCTTGAAGGCAGGTCTAGTTTGTATTGGCAGCAGTAATGATATTACATATACTTTCTCAATTCCAGACGATATAACAACAACTGTTACACCTCAATTTGATTCAGGAGGTAGTCGAACTGGATATACAGCATCTTTCAATTCAATTGAGGTTTTTCAAGGAACTTTAATTCGTAAAAGTTTTACAGTTGATGGATCACTTGACCAAAGATTTATTTTAGACAACCCTTCGATTGATACCTCTACAATCATTGTATATGTAAAGGATGATCCTAATAATATTCCAATCGACCCAAGACAGAGGTTTGGTGCAGATAGAGGAACTCTATTTACACTGGTTGATAATATTTTAAAAATTGATTCAAACTCATCAACTTTCTTAATTCAGGAAGTTCAAGATGAAAAATATGAACTTTTATTCGGAGACGGTATCTTTGGTCGGAAGATTGAAAATGGAAAAACAATTGTAGTAACATATCTTGTAACTGATGGAAGAGAAGGAAACGGTCCTGCATTTTTCTCATATGCTGGAAATATTGAAAATGATTCAGGATCATCATCAACATTAACAAGCACACCCACTATATCTGTGGTCTCTGCTGCCTCTAATGGCGGTGATATAGAGTCTGTAGACTCGATTAAGTATTTTGCTCCTCGACTTTATTCATCGCAGTATAGGGCGGTTACAGCAAGGGATTACGAAGCAATCATTCAACAAATTTATCCAAATACTGAGAGTGTTTCTGTAGTTGGAGGTGAAGAGATTGATCCACCACAATTTGGAACAGTTTTTATTACAATCAAACCAAAAAATGGTGACTTTGTATCAGATTTTGATAAGACTCAAATATTATCAGATTTAAAGAATTACAGTCTTACAGGAATTAATCAGAAAATTGTTGACTTGAAAGTTCTTCATATTGAATTGGAATCATTTATCTATTATGACTCATCAAGAGTTAAATCTGTCAGTGAATTAAAAACAAGAATAACTAACGGTTTGACTACTTATTCTAAATCTACTGATGTGAATAAGTTTGGTGGTCGATTTAAGTATAGTAAGGTTTTAAGTGTAATTGATAATATTGAGGATTCAATAACATCAAATATTACAAGAATTAGAATCAGAAGAAACTTAAATGCTCTTATAAATCAATTTGCACAGTATGAGATTTGTTTTGGTAATCAGTTTAATGTTAAAAGTGAGGGATTAAATATTAAGAGCACTGGATTTAAAATTTCTGGTGTATCAGAGACAGTATTTTTGACAGATACTCCAAATGCGGACAAACAAACAGGAATTGTATCAATTGTTAAGAGAGATATTGTTGATGGTCAAAAAATAATTATTGTTGAGAACGCAGGGACAGTTGATTATATTAAAGGTGAAATAAATTTAACTACAATTAATATTACTTCAACTGATAAACCAAATAATATTATTGAGATACAAGCATTCCCAGAATCCAATGATGTCATAGGTCTTGAAGATTTATACTTGAAATTTAACATTGAAAGTAGTTCAATAAATATGGTTAAAGACACCATTTCATCTGGAGATCAAATATCTGGTGTTGGTTATAAAGTTACATCAAGTTATACAAACGGAGATTTAATACGAGGATAGTATGATAAGTACTGGTATTGATACAAGAATTAAAGTTCAACAAATAATTGAAAATCAACTTCCTGAGTTTATTTTATCAGAAAGTCCAAAAGCAGTTGATTTTTTAAAGCAATATTATATTTCCCAAGAGTATACTGGGGGTCCGATTGACCTTACAGATAATCTAGATCAATATTTAAAGTTAGATAACTTAACACCTGAGACCTTAAAAGGTTCAGTTACGCTTGACGCTGATATTACCTCAACAGATAAAGTAATTAATATTTCACCAAACACAAAAGGATTTCCGAAACAATACGGATTGTTAAAAATTGGTAGTGAAATCATCACATACACTGGTATGACTACAAATACCTTTACAGGGTGTCAACGTGGATTCAGTGGAATTACAACTTATAGAGATATCAATAATCCATCTGAATTAGTATTCTCCACATCAACAGCACAAGAACACTCAAAGGGTGTAAATGTAGATAATTTAAGTTCATTATTTTTACATGAGTTTTATAAAAAGATAAAAAATACTTTTACACCTGGTTTAGAAAATACAAATTTTGTTTCAAACTTAGATGTAAATAATTTTATAAAAGAAGCTAGAACATTTTACGAATCAAAAGGAACGGAAGAATCTTTTCGAATTTTATTTAATGCTTTATATGATGTAGATCCAAAAATAATTGATTTAGAAGAATATTTAATAAAACCATCATCTGCAAAATATGTAAGAAGAAAGAGAATAGTAGCAGAAAGACTAAAAGGAGAACCTTTAAATTTAAAAGGTCAAACTATTATTAGATCGACAGATACAACCTCTACTGCCTCTGTGTCTGAAGTTGAAATATTAACAGGTATTTCTGGAATTTCAACAATCAAAGATTATTATATTTTAGATCTTTTTGTTGGATTTGATGAAGAAGAATTCATAACTGGAAGATTTGATGTAACAGGAAAAACAAAGGTTATAACTGATGTTTCAATTGGTTCTTCAGTCATAACTGTAGATTCAACTGTTGGTTTTGGAACTACTGGAACAATCATTTCAGGTATAAACACAAATATTGTTTACGCTGATAAAACTGTTAATCAGTTTCTAAGTTGCACAGGTATCTCAAATCAAATTAATTTGGGTGATGATGTTATTGCTGATGATAATATTTTTGGATATGAGAATGGAGATTTGACAAAAAAAGTTGAATTGAGAATTACGGGTGTATTAAGTAAGTTTTTACCATCTGAAGATAATAGATTATCATTAGAAAACGAAACTATAGACATTAAAAGTATTGGTGAAATAATTGAAAATCCAAATACAAATAAATCTCAAAAAGAAATATTTGCAAATTCATGGATTTATAACACATCTTCAAATTATGATATTATAGATTCAATTAGCGGAACACAAAGTTCCATTCAATTAAAATCTAAGATAGATAAATCAAGTTTAAGAGTTGGTGATTCGATTCAAATTTTAGAAAAGAAGAGTAGTCCTTTTTCTTTGGGAACTGTTGTTCAAGAATCGGTGATTGGAAGTTTAGTTATAACACAAAACAAGATAACAATAGTACCATCATTTGAATTTAGTTCTTCAAAAAGATATGCGATTAGAAGGGGAATAAGGAAAACTTCTAGTTCTGCTAACATATTAAAGTATGGCAATAATACAATTACTGCAGATGTTCAGAACGTATATAATGAATCAGATGAAAGTCTATATGTTGCAAGTAATTCTCTTCCTTCGTCTGGAGTTGGTAGGACAACTTCTACAGTTAGCATACCTAACGTAATCGAAAACACTACAGTTCAAGACTTTAATAGTTTAGATAAAAAATATTCAACAATTTCATTTAGTGTATCTGATATTCCTTTTGTAACAGGAGATCAAGTATACTATGAACCAGAGGCAGAACCATTAGTAGGACTTACCGCTGGTCTATATTTTGTTAGAACAATAGGTTTTAATAAAATTAAACTGTTTAAATCACCAGCTTTCATTGAAGCTAATGATTTTATTGAATTTGGTGTTCCATCAGATACTAGCACCTTCCACAGATTCACTCTTGCAAATCAGTATGATAAGTTTGTAGCACCTCAAAAATTACTTAAAAAGTATCCAGTAAACGTTTCTCAAAATTTGGGTGAAAATGTAAAAACAATACCAGGACCTGTTGGTATGCTGATTGATGGTGTTGAAATTGAAAATGGAAAATCAACAGATAGTGTCTTCTATGGATCAATTGAAAACTTCTCGGTAATTGGTTTTGGAACGGATTATGATATAATCAATCCACCTGTTATTGAAGTTGGATCAGTATCTTCAGCATCAACACAAGCGTTAGTTAGTCCTGTGCTAAGTGGAGATATAAGGGAGATACAAGTTGATCCGCAAAATTTTGATATAGAAGATATAATATCAATTCAATTGACTGGAGGTAATAGTGGAGAGGCAGTTATTCAACCAGTTCTTCGTAGAAGAAATAGAGTTTTAGAATTTAGTGGAGTTACCAGTGCTTTTGGGGGAGGTGTTGATACATTCTCAGAAACAATAACATTTACAAAACCACATAATTTAAAAAGTGGTCAAGTTTTAGTTTATGATAAAAATAAAAATACACAGTTAGGAATAGGAACTTTTAAAGGTAGTAACTTAGCTAATTTTGAAAGTTTAATTGATGGTCAGCAATATTGGCCAGAGGTGGTTGGATTATCAACCATTAGACTTTACAGAAATGAAGTAGACTATACTACAGGTATTAATACCATAGGATTTACAGATATTGCAAAGAGTGGAATACACAAATTTAGACTAAGAGATGGGAAAAATAGTTTATCTAGTGTTAGAGTTGTAAAATCAGGAAAACCTTATTTAAGCAAAAAAGTATTTGTTGATTCATCTCTCGGAATATCAACATTTAAATCAACAGTCACATTTAAAGATCATGGATTCTTAGATGGTGAACTAGTTGATTATCAACCATCCGCAGGTTTAGGTATAACATCTCCTCAAGTTATATCTGGACTTTCAACCTCAGTTCAATATAACATTATCAAAATTGATAATGATACATTTAAGGTAGCCAATGCAGGTGTTGGTGGTACAGATACTAGTAATTTTATTAGAAAAAATCATGTTGATTTTAAAACAACTGGAACTGGATATCAACTATTTAAATATCCTGATGTTCAAATATCAGTAAATGCAATTTACTCTGTTCCAACTTCCGATAAAATTAATCTAACTCCAGTCATACAGGGTCAAATTATAAATTCTTCTTTATACGAAAAGGGTAGTGGTTATGGAACAACTGATATTGTTAACTATGAGAACAAACCAAGTATAACAGTTAAAAATGGAACATCTAGACCAGGTAAAAATATAACACCATCAATAGTTCCTATAATTTCAAATGGTGCGATAACGAATGTTAATATTCAAGATGGTGGTGATGAATTTTACTCAACTCCAGATTTAGTTGTAGTTGGAGATGGAAATAGTGCTAGATTAAGAGCAGTAATTGATAGAGATGAAAATTCATCTACTTTCTTAAAAATAATTGACGTAGTTATTTTAAATTCTGGAACCAACTATACTTTTGACAAAACAAGAATCAACATAGTTCCTAGAGGAAAGAATGCAGTATTTAATAGTTCAGTTAAAGAATTAAATATAAACAATATTCAAACATCAAGACCATATAAAGAGAGATACTCTAGAGTTTCATTATTACCAACTAACAATGAACTTAAATATACAACGGTTGGTTATTCTACTGCGATTGGAGAATCTAGTTATGGTCAAATTCCAAACAGTCACTCACCAATAATCGGATGGGCATATGATGGAAATCCAATTTATGGACCATTTGGTTATAGTGATCCACTTGATAATTCATCTGCAATAAAAATATTAAAGACAGGGTATTCTATAAAAACAAATATAGAAGATAGAAGTGATTTGCCTTTTGATTTAGGATTTTTTGTTGAAGATTATTCATATCTACCCACAGACTCTACAGACCTAGATGAGCATAATGGAAGGTATTGTAGAACTCCAGAATATCCAAATGGGGTTTATGCTTATTTTGCTGGCATTAATACTATAACAAAAGAACCAGAGTTTCCTTACTTCATTGGAGACACATATAGGTCAGTTCCAAATGTCTTAGATCCTCTTTTAACAATAGATCAGTCATTTGATTTTAATAATTCGAAGTTAGTTAGAAATACATTTCCATACAAATTATCAGATTCATTTGGAAATAATGATTTTATTATTGAATCAAATGAAATATTGTCTCAAGTAACAAGAGTTACTTCTGTATCTCAAGGTAGTGTTGATTCTCTATCAATTATAAAATCTGGCGAAAATTACAATATAAATGATAAAGTTGAATTTGACAATACAGGCACAAAAGGTAGTGGTGTCAGTGCTTTTGTGAATAAATTAAAAGGTAAACCAATATCTAATATTGATACATCTTATCAAAGATTTGATAATCTTATATTTACAAGAAAGAATCCAAATACAATCTCTGTGTTTGTTCCAAACACTCATCAGTTTAAAGTTGGAGATACTCTTGAAATATCTGGATTATCAACAGATATCAAATCAAACACTGGAGTTTCTTTAATAGGTAATCATGAAATATCTGGTGTTTCAACAGAAAGCACTGTTTTATATAAATCATTACCTTTGAACACAGTTGCAGGAATCGTAACTGACATGTTTGTTTATAAAACCAATGTAATTTCAATCGGAAGTAGTATCGGAATAGGAACTGAAAAATTACTGGTTTTAAATAAATTTGATGATAGAAATATTTTGAGAGTTCAAAGAGGTGTCACTGGAACAGGTCACACCCTTTCAAGTAAGGTTGAACTAATACCAAGTTTCTTTGATATACCATTTAATACTAATTTCTTAAATTCAAAAGTAGATGATATAGTATATTTTAATCCTAAACAAGCTGTTGGTATTGCAACAACAGTTGGTATTACATCAGCAATTAATGTTTCAGTAGGTGGCACTACAAGTGTAGTATCTGTTCCAGCACAAAGTATTTACCTTCCAAATCATCCATTTAAGACAGGACAGCAAATAACATTTAAGACAGATGGAAATAGTGTTCTTGAAGTGTCCAGAGATGGAGCAGCAAATCAAGCATTTAACTTACCATCTACAGGAACAAGTCAAACTTTATTTGCAATTAACAAATCACCAAATTATATTGGAATTGTAACTCAAGTTGGTTTAATCACTTCAACTAATGGTTTATTCTTTAGAACTAATGGTGATGATTACTTTAAGTATAGATTTGAATCTAATTTTAATAAAATTAATGGAAATGTAGAAAGAATAAATTCAAAAGTATCCTTAACAACAGCACATAATTTATCAGTAGGAGATATTGTAAGTTTAAATATTACCTCGGATCAATCTGTTGGTATTGGAACTTCTACTAAAGTAAGAGTGAAATACAATCATCTGATTGATAGTTTACTTCTAAATCAAGTAGGATTTACTTCAGCAGGAATTAATACAACCAATAATACGGTAAATATTAATTCTCACGGTTTTAAAACTGGAGATAAAGTTTATTATGATTCAACAGACACTATCGCAGCAGGATTGGAAACTGGTGGATATTTTGTTTATCGAGTTGATGATAATACCTTAAAATTAGCAGAAACATTCTATGACTCAAAACAAGTTCCACCTCGCATTGTAAGCATAGTCTCTATTGGAGGTTCTGAGCATCAGTTATCATTAATTAACCCACCAATAGAAGTAACTAGAGATAACACTCTAGTGTTTGATATATCAGATTCTTCATTATCTAATTTTGATTTTAAATTATACCACGATGAAAATTTCAACAATGATTTTGTTTCTACAGGAAAAACAACTGTAAATACAGTATCAACCTCAGGAACAATTGGAGTAACTTCAACAGCTACTTTAACATTAAATTATTCAATTGATAATCCTTTAAATTTATTCTACAATGTTGAGAGGTCTGGATTTATTAGCACATCAGATACCGATGTTCTAAATGGATCTAAAATTTCATATGTAGATAGTGATTACAATAAAGATTATTCTGTTGTGAGTGTGGGAAGCACTGATTTTGATATAAGATTAAAATCAAAACCAGAAACTTTATCTTATCAAATACTAGACACAAATATCTTAGAATATGACACAACATCAAAAACAGATACTGGTGCTATTAGTCAAGTTAAATTAGTATCAGGTGGATCAGGATATAAATCTTTACCAAAATTTGTTAGTGTTGCATCTACTCAAGGAATAAATGCCAAACTATTACCATCATCAACCACTAGTAATAAAATTGAAAATACTGAGATATTAAATATAGGATTTGAATATGCATCTGATAAGACTTTAACTCCCATAGCAAAGTTATCACCAACAATTACTATAAAAGATTCGGATAAAATAACATCTATAATAGTTAAAAATGGAGGCACTAATTATACAACTTCTCCAGAATTAGTTTTACAAGACATTGAAACAAAACAAATTGTAGATAGTGGTTCTTTAGTTGCAAATATTAGTCAAGCATCTCAATCAATTGGTAGTGTAGATATAATTAATACTCCACAAGGGATTGGTAATTGTGAATTATTTACTAAAAATAATTCTAGTGCAATACCAATTACAAATGTAACAATTGGATCTACAATTATTACTGATGTTATCAGTGGAATAGTTACAGTAACTTTAGCAACTCCAGTTTTAGGATTTTCAACTGCTCCTTTTGCAGTAGGAGATACAATTTTTGTAGAAAATATAGAAAATGAATATGGAGATACTTTTAACTCACCAACTAATAAATTTAATTTCTATCCTGTAGAAAAAATAGTTGGTAGTGGTTTAAATCCAAATCCATTTATATTAGAATTTAATATTCATGGTGGTGGTAGAAATCCATTAGTGACAAATCCAGGATTAGCAAAAACAATTCAGTCTTTTGCTGGAGCAATTAATTTTAAAGATTATCCTAAATTTACATTAGTTACTCAACCATCTGAATTTATATTAGGTGAAATACTTTTAGTAAACAGAGATGGATCTGGATTTAATAATGTAGGACTTATTCTTGATAAAATCAATAATAATTATATTAAAGTTTTAGGTAAATTTGAATTAAAATCGAGTGACAAAATAAAGGGGCAATTCTCTGGATCAATTGCAACTATTAACAGTCAATTTAAAAATGAGGGACAATTTAAAGTTGATTTTGCTTCAAACAAAACTATTGGATGGTCTAACAACACTGGTAAATTAAATCAAGATTATCAGGTAATTCCAGACAATGACTATTATCAAACATTGTCTTATACAATACAAAGTCCAATTGATTATCAAACATTAGTAAGTCCTGTAAATAAATTATTACACACCACAGGTCTTAAAAATTTTGCTGATCTAGGAATTTCAACTTCATCTGGAATTAATACTACATCTAGTGTTGATTCATCTACTATTATTAGAGATTTGACATCTGAAAATAGAGTTGATGCAATTGATAACTTTGATTTAGCTAAAGATGTTGATACTCTATCAAGTCCTTTACGTTCCAGATTTGTTTCTTTTGATACTAAATTACTTTCAAATTTCTTTGAGTGTTCAACAAATAGAGTTCTACAGATTGATAATATAAACAGTTTATTTAAAAATGCTACAAATAATGCAGCAAGAGATGGGTTTATAAACCTTACCAATTCTTTCAATAGATTCTTAGTACAAACAAGAGTTCCATCAGTTTCTGTTGGAATCGGAACTACAACAAATACTCTTCAATTAACAGAGTTACTGACATCAATAGATTTTGTAAAGGGTAATATATTTACTATTCAAAAAGGATCAATTAATGATGAAGCAAAGATAGTTGATATTCTAGGAGAAAATGGTTCTGGTGGCAGTTATAAGTTAACATTTACTCCTGTTGATCCTTTCGACTCTGATTTAGATGTTAAAATTTTACAACAATCATTCTTAGCAGGAGTTGGTGTTGGAAATTCTTCTATAGGATTTGTTGATTTACATGGAATAAATCAAAATGTTTCTGCATCTACAACTTCTACAATAATATCTTCAAATGTTGCTAATATAGATTCTTATTTTGCTACGGTTGAAGTTAATGATTCAGTATTAAATGAGAACAATATTGTTGAAATTTATGCCACTCATGATGGAACAAATTCTTATATATCAAATTATTCATTAGAAACAAACACGACCAATTCCATAGGAACGTTTACTACAAATTTAGATTCAAACATCTTATCTCTAAATTTTGAAAATGATAGGTCAAATCAAGTTCTCGTTAGAGCAAAAGTTGTTGGTTTTGGTACTACAGCAGTTGGAGTTGGAACTTATAGGTTTAAAAATAGTTCACAAACACCTGGATTTGAAAACTCTGGTAGATTTGAATCTAATTTTGTTAGTATTGCATCAACTGCAGTCATAGCAGGATTTACCACAGCAAAAGATACTTCAATTAAGAGTATAGTAAGAGTTTCAATTGGAAATACTAGTGCTCTACATCAAATTCTCATGGGTCATGATGGTGAAAATACATTTATTACACAATACCCATTCATGACCATAGGAGATGATTTGGGAATAGGAACATTCTCCTCGGAATATAGTGGATCTAATTTAAATTTAAAATTCCATCCAGATTCTAGTTATATTAGTGCAGGTAATTTATTAGTTCAATCTTTCAATGAGATTCTTAATACTAAATTGGATGTAGTTAACTCAACACCAACTTTAAATTATGGTAGGAGTTTTGATGAGATATCTCTCCTACAATACGATGCTCTAAATTCTGGAAGGTCAAACGGATTGAACTTTAAGTTGAAGAATAATAATAATCCAATATTCGCTAATTTCTTTAATCCTGCAACTAATGTAAATCTAGCAACAGGAGAATTTACAATTGAAAATAACTTCTTTAATAAGAATGAAAGGTTAATTTACACACCTGGCACTTCAAATGTTGGATTCTCATCTTTGATTATGTCTAATGGTAATCCTTTACCAAGTGAAGTTTATGTTGTTCATCCATCTGGAACTGTTAATTCAAAAGTATTCCAATTATCAACAACGAAAGCAGGAGCTGCAATAACCTTTAACAGTGCTGGATCTGGAGACAGACATAGACTGGAAATGTTTAAAAAGAATGAAAAAGCATTGATTACTCTTGATAATGTAATTCAATCTCCAATATCATTTACACCAATAACAACAACACTATCGGGCAATGTTAGTGGGCAAGTTTCCGTATCAACTTCAATTCTATCTTTAGCAGGGATAACTTCTATCGTAGTTGGAGATTTACTAAAAGTAGATAATGAGTTCTTAAAGGTTAATAATGTTGGATTTGGAACCACAAACATTGGTCCTATTTCAAACACTGGTTCTCTAAACTTAGTAGATGTAAGTAGAGGAATCGTTGGTTCATCATCATCAACACATACTGATGCTACCTTAGTGAGGTTATTTAAAGGTGGTTATAACATTGTAGGTGAAGAAATATTCTTTGTAGATCCACCTAAAGGAACTAACATTTTGGAAAAAGATGATTCAAATAGAGATCGCGGTAGATCTAACTTTAGTGGAAGAGTTTATTTAAGACAAGATTATACTTCAAATGCAATTTTTGATGACGTTTCAAATGAATTTACAGGCATTGGACAAACATTTACCACAACAATATCTGGAGTCAATACTACTGGAATTACAACTGGAAGTGCATTTGTAACAATTAATGGTATATTCCAACCACCGACAACAGATAAAAATCCTACTAATAACTATGAGTTCTCAGAATCAGTTGGAGTAACAAGTTTTGTATTTAGTGGTATTACTTCAGCTAATGGAACTCAAATCATTAGTGAAGCAGATGTAAATCAAAATCAATTGCCAAGATCAGGACAGATTATATCAATTGGATTTAGTGGTGGATTAGGAATTGCACCTTTAGCGGGAGCATCAGTTACAGCTGTTCTTGGTGCAGGTGGTTCAATTACATCAGTAGGAATTGGAACAAGAGACTTCCATGGATCTGGATATCGTTCTGGAATCAGTACAACAGGGGATGGAATTATTCATATCGGTATTGCTGATACTGTTGGAACTGGTGCTACAGTTACCGCAACAGTTGGTATAGGTGGAACATTAATATTCAGTGTTGTTGGGGGTGGAAGTGGATATGCAAATCCTAGAGTAGAAGCACCTGTTCCCAGATATGAAAATTTACCAGTAACTGGAATATCAAGAGTAGGTGTTGGTGCTACAACAGATACAGGAACTGGATTACTTCTAAACATTGATGTTGGAGGTAGTAACACTACTGGTATAGGATCTACTCTTTTTGAAGTCAAATCTTTTGAAATAGCGAGACCTGGTTTTGGATTTAGAAAAGGTGATGTATTTAAACCAGTGGGATTGGTCACAGATAAATCACTCACATCACCGATTACTGAACTTGAATTTACAGTCAATGAGGTGTTTACAGATTCTTTCTGCTCTTGGAATGTTGGTGAGTTTGATTACATTGACTCAATCAAACCTTTACAAAACGGAACTAGAAAGAGATTCCCATTAAACTTTAATGGTGAGTTAGTATCATTTGAACGTGCAAAATCATCTCAAATTGATATGAAATCATTACTATTGATATTCATCAATGGAGTTATACAAGATCCTGGTGATGCTTACATATTTGACGGAGGAACCTCTTTTGAATTTACAGAAGCACCTGATATAAACGATAATGTATCAATATTCTTCTATAAAGGAACAAATAACGTTGATGTTACATTCGTAGATGTAACTGAATCAGTGAAAGTTGGTGATGAGTTCCAATTACTCAAAAATAATAATAATCCTGGTTTTGATCAGGATGTAAGAGTTGTATCGGGTATTTCAACATCAGATTTAATTGAAACTCCTGTATATTTTGATCAAGGTATAGATTCTAATAATTTAAAATCATTCAGATGGATCAAACAAAAAGCAGATAAGTTTATAAATGGTGAGTTGGTAACTAAAATAAGACCTTCAATTGAACCACTTGTATTTCCAGAAGCTAGAATAATCAAAGATCTTGGAACAGGAGATTCCACAGTTTATATTGATAATGTCGGAGTTGGAACAAATTCATTAACAAGTTTATTCTTCTATGAAAATCCAAATAATATTGGAACAATTGTATTTGATGAATCTGTAGAACCTAGAGCAGCAGATTTGACTGCAGTAGTTTCTGCTGGTGGAACAATTCAATCCATTACTATTAATGATGGAGGAAAGGGATATGTAGGTTCTAGCACTGCATTATCAATTGCTTCTCCAATATCAAATACTGGAGTTGCTTTGACAGCATCTGACTTAGCGACATTAGGAATAGCGTCCACTATTTTCGCTACAGCAAATGCTAATATTACAAGCGGTATCATAACTTCAGTATCAATTGTAAATCCTGGTTTTGGATATACAACAACTGCAGTTCCAAATGTGATTGCACCAACTCCTATTAGACCATCAGAGGTAATTACTGGATTTACTGGTTCAAGTGGATTCTCAGGTATTGTTACAGCAATAAACGTTTTGAGTAGTTCAACTATAAAATTCTTCTTAGAGAAAGAATCAGGAACATTTAGTGGATTAGGGAATGGAGATCCAATTTACATATTTGATACTGCAGTTGGTGCAGGTGTTACTTCAGTAGTTACCTCTTCAGGTGCTCCTGTAGGAATTGGTACATCCTTCTTTGATAACATATATTTAATCAGCTCTTACAGTACAACATCTAATACTGCTGAATTTGTTGCTGGTGTAAAAACTGACACATCACTCACTGGTATTTCGACTAGTGGTATATCTGGTAAGTTCTCTTGGGGTAAACTTACTGGTGGTGTTAGATCAACTACAAACCCAATTTCAGTTACTATTTCAGGTAAAACTGTTAATTCAGGGTTAACAACTTTCCCAAGAATACAAAGAAGAAATTCTGGTATTAGAGACACTGGTGCTTTAATAGATAGGACTGGTGCCTAAACTAGTATAAATATAAGAAAAAAACTATAGAATATAAAAAATGTCGGCAATTGTAACAGATCAGTTTAGAATTAATAACGCAGGTAATTTTTTAGGTGATGTAAATAATTCCTCAAATTCATACTATGTTTTTGTTGGATTGTCAAACCCATCTGCTGCAGTTAGATCGTCTAATGCCTTTGGTAGAAATGCAAATGATGCAGAATGGAATGATCAAACAACTAGAAAAGTTCCTGTTGATAATTTTAATTACTTAAACCATTCCAAAGACACAATGGTTTTTGGTAAAAAAATTACTTCAGATAATGTAAGGAGAGTTGTAAGGAAAATAAGTTGGACAAAAGACACAATTTATGATATGTATCGTCATGATTACAGTGCATCTAACAGAACTCCAAACGGACAGACAGCGAGATTATATGACTCAGATTTCTATGTAATCAATAAAGATTTCAATGTTTATATATGCATTGATAACGGTTCTTCAGGAATCAATACTACAGGTAATCCATCATTAAATGAACCAACTTTAACTGGTTTAGAACCATTTAGAGCTACTGGTGCTACTGATGATGGTTATCTTTGGAAGTATCTATTTACAGTTCCTCCAAGTGATATTATAAAATTTGATGCTACAGAATTTATTCCATTACCTAATGATTGGACAACAACAACTGATGCTAATATAGCAAATGTTAGAGATAATGGAAATGCTGATATTAGTAATAACCAAATAAAGAAAATATTTGTTGAGGACGGAGGCACTTCATATAGTAATGCAGGTGCTGGTGGTCAGGAAGTGAATATTGTTGGTGATGGTAGTGGTGGAAAAGCAATTGTTGAAGTCGGAACCGATGCAAAAATTAGTGATGTAAAAGTTTCTGTGGGTGGAAAGGGTTACACTTATGGAATGGTTGATTTAACCGACTTACAACCTACCAACCCTAATGCTAAATTAATTCCAATTATACCACCATCAAAAGGTCATGGTTCTGATATTTACAAAGAATTAGGTGCTGATAGAGTTTTAGTTTATGCTCGATTTGATGATTCAACCAAAGATTTTCCAATTGATACTAAATTTGCTCAGATTGGAATTGTTAAAAATCCAACCTCTATTGGATCCACACAAGTTTTTACTCAATCTCAATATTCTTCAGTATCATCTTTATACTTAAGTTCTTTTGACAACCCAACTCCAGCAAAAATAGGTGATTTAATTACACAAGATGTCAAAAATAGTAGTGGAGTTATAATTGGTCAAGTAAGAGGTTATGTTGTATCTTTTGATATCATATCAACAGATGTTAGTGATAAGATTGCAGTTTTAAAATATTATCAAGATAGGTCATTATATTTTAATGCTACCACTGGTGATCAAACAGATGCAGTTGGTATTAATAGTATATCTGGTACAAATGGTCAGATATATAAATTTGGTGGAAGTGAAATCATAAAGGGAACTGATGGTGCTGGATCAGATTATCAAGTTGGAATAAAAACTACATTTAGTGGTATTTCAACAAATCCTACAGGAACTAAAATAGTTGATTTAGGTGTTGAATTTAAAGATGGCGTAGCACAATCTGAGATAAATAATCAGTCGGGTGATATTATCTACCTAGATAATCGACAATTGATCACTAGAGATAGTAGGCAAAAAGAAGACATCAAAGTTATACTGGAATTCTAAAACATGTCACAGAAAACAAATTTAAACATAAGTCCTTATTATGATGACTTTAATGATGACAATAATTTTTACAGAGTTCT
>MDTE01007882.1_pt1 | contig 16789 bp, 15 predicted proteins | sample 811231 | NCBI WGS metagenome assembly MDTE01 (sample SAMN05326651, study PRJNA326480) | marine metagenome | isolation source: seawater | place: Indian Ocean: Red Sea | collected 2010
CTCGACCACAAGCTCAAGGAAGTCATTCGGGTGATGCTGTCGCGCATGGCCCATTGCAGTTATTGAGGCAATGTTCGTTCTGCTTCGGCGAAGCGGGAAGGACTTGACGAAAAACTCCTCGACGACGGCATCAACAATCATGCGGAAAGTGAGGTCTTCACCGAAAAAGAGAAGGCGATCATGCGTTATGTCGAGATCGTATCCACCGATCCGGATTCCTTCGGCGATGCCGAATGGGGCGATCTGCGGCAGCATCTGAGCGAGGACGAGATCGCCGAGCTGGGAATGTTCCTGGTCGGCAATCTGGGCTTCCACACCTTCTTCGGATCGCTGAAATTCTATCCGATGTTCGCACCGGACGGACGGTTGGTGAGCCAGGAAGAATCGGCGGCGATTTACGGTGATACGCCGGAATCCCTGCAGGGCGAGGCGGCGGAATAATGTCGCGCCTGGCCCCCTTAGAACTCGACGAGATCCAGGACCCGGAACTCCGGGACCTGGTCGCCAAATGCGCTGAGCATGGCGTGCCCGATGCGTTGTTCCCGCGCGTCGTCGCGCGGGCACCGGGGCAGGCCAAGGTGCTGCTGGAGCTGATGTTCGAGTTGCAGACCAAGGGCACGGTTGACCTCCAGCTCAAGGAGATCATCCGGATCCAGCTCGCGCGTTTCGTCGAGGATCCGTATTTCTCGGCGCTCCGGTCGAAGCCGGCCATGGATGCGGGCCTGACCGAGGAACGTATCGACGCCGGCTGCGACGATTACGAGGATTCGGAGCTGTTCACCGAGGCCGAGAAGATGGCCTTGCGCTTCTCCGACCAGCTGTTCCTCGACCCCGACAAGGTCGACAAGATCTTCTATGACCAGATGCGCGAGCACTACACCGATGCGCAGATCATGGAGATCGGCACATTCCTGGCGATCTTCCATGCCGCCCATCTGTTCATGAAAACACTGAACGCACAGCCGCTCGCGGCTTAGGGTTTCAAATCATCTGCGGATGATGAAAGGGCAGGTTTTCACCCGCCCTTTTGCATTCTAGTTTCGGTGCAGCGCAGCCCAGACCCGCGGCGGTGTGGCCGGCATGTCCAGCTCGGTCACGCCATGGGGGGCCAGCGCATCAATGATCGCGTTCATGCCGGCGGCGAGTGCGCCGGTCGTGCCCGCTTCGCCCGCGCCCTTGGCGCCCACGGGGTTGGTGGTGCAGGGCACCGAATGGAACCCCAGCTTCATGCCCGGCATGTCGTCGGCGCGCGGCATCATGTAGTCCATGAACGATCCCGCCAGAAGCTGGCCGTCATTGTCGTAGATCGCATGTTCGCCGAGGACCTGGCCGAGCCCCTGTGCGACACCGCCATGCACCTGCCCGTGCACGATCATCGGGTTGATCACGGTGCCGCAATCGTCGACGGCGGTGTATTGCACAACATCGATGACCCCGGTGTCCGGATCGATCTCCACCTCGCAGATGTGGCAGCCGTTGGGGTAAGTCTGCTCGGGCGAGACGAAGTCCTCCTCGGAATCGAGACTGTCCGGCGCGCCGTCCGGCAATTCACCGGCGGCCGCCTTGGCCGCCAGATCGAATATGTCGATCGCGCGATCGGTGCCCGCAACGGTGAAGGCGCCGTCGGCATATTCGATATCCGCCTCGGCCGCCTCAAGCACATGGCTCGCCATGGCCTTGCCCTTGGCGACAACCGTGTCGGCCGTCAGCGAAATCGCGCCGCTAGCCAGCGCCATGGAGCGTGAGGCCACGGAGGCGAAGCCCGTGCCCGGGGTTTCGAAACTGTCGCCCTCGACAATGCGGACCTTCTCGTAGGGTACCTGCAGCAGGTCCGAGACGACCTGTGCGAAGGAGGTCGCATGCCCCTGGCCGTTCGACTGGACGGCCAGACGCGTCTCGACGACCCCGTCATCGGCGAAGACCAGCTTGGCGCCTTCGTCGAGCATGCCGCCCGCCGTTTCGACGAAGCAGGCCATGCCGATCCCGCGCAGCTTGCCGTTGGCCTCGGACTCGCTGCGCCGGGCCTCGAACGTGCCCCAGTCGGCAAGTGCGAGCGCCTTGTCCATCTCGGCCTCGAATTCTCCGGAATCGTAAACCTGGTCCAGCGAGGTGGTGTAGGGCATTTGCTCGGGTTTGATAAAGTTGCGCCGGCGAAGTTCGATCCGGTCGATGCCGATCTGGCGCGCCGCATGGTCCATCATCCGCTCCAGCAGATACGCCGCCTCGGGCCGCCCGGCACCACGATAGGGCCCGATGGGTACATTGTTGGTCAGCAGGCACTTCACCTGATATTCGAGCGCCGGATTGTCGTAGCAGCCCGTCAGGCAGTTGCAGACATTGCGTGTGGCTGCCGCCGGGCCGTGGGAGGACAGGTAGCCGCCCATGGCGGCGATCATGTCGACCCGGAAGCCCAGAATCTTGCCGTCGGCGTTGAAGGCCATGGTACCGTTCATCACCCCGTCGCGGGCCTGGTTGTCGGCTAGGAAGGCCTCGGACCGCGATCCTTGCCATTTGACAGGCTGGCCCGTTTGTTTCGCGGCAAACAGGATTGCCACATATTCGGGATAAGCCTGCGTCTTCATGCCGAAGCCGCCGCCCACATCGTTGGTGCGCACACGCATATTTTCGCGGGGCACCTTGAAGATGGCGTCGGCGAGCATATTCCGCTGTGCGTTCACGCCCTGGGATCCGCTGACCAGTTCGTAGGTTTCCGACGCCGCGTCGTAGCGTGCGACGCCGCTGCGCGGTTCCATCGTGGCGGCAACGAGCCGGTTGGTGGAGAGGCTCAGCTTCACCACATGCGCGGCGCCGTCGATGGCCCTCTGGGCCCTTGCCTCGTCGCCGATCTGGAAGTCGAGTGCCACATTTCCGGGCACGGTGTCCCAGATTTCGACCTCATTGTTCTCTGCCTCCAGCACATCCACCACGGCGGGCAGGGTGTCGAGGTTGAGGTCGATTAGATCGACGGCGTCCTGCGCTTGGGCCGTGCTTTCGGCAACGACAACGGCAATGATCTCGCCCACATGGCGCACTCGACCGACCGCGACGGCGGGCCGCTCGGTCTTTAGGATGGGGGAGCCGTCCCGGTTCAGGAACGGTGTGACGTTCGGGATGGGGCCGAGCCCGGCGGCCTTCAGGTCCTCGCCGGTGAATACGCCGATGACGCCCGGTGCTGCTGCTGCGGCGGAGATATCGATGCCGGTGATGTCCGCATGGCCGACCGGCGAACGCAGGAAGGCGGCATAGGCCTGGTCCTCCATGCTGGTGTCGTCGGTATAGTTGCCGCTGCCGGTGACGAGCCGCGCATCCTCGCGGCGCGTGACATGCTGAGAAATTCCGAACTGTCCGGATGCCATGGTTTGCACTCCCCCGATGCCCGGTTCTATGACCGGATCTAGGATAATTTTCCTATTCGCAAAACGATAGCATCGAGGGGCATTTCAGGAAATGCCCGGCGTTTGTTTTCTGCGGCTTCCCGCCGGGTTTTCCTTCTGTATAATCGCGCCTCCGGCGGCCCGGGAAACACCCGACATTCAGCCGAAACCATAACGATACCACCGCCGACGGGGAGGAACCTGGATGCTTTTCAAATGCGGCCACAACCATGCGCATGGCGCCCATCATGCCCCGGCGAGCGATGCCGGCGCGCGCGCCGCCCGGGTCGACCAGCTTGGCGTGCGCACCGTCGACATTCATTGCCATCTGCATGTGCCCGAGGTGGACAGCATGCTAAAGGATGCCTTCGATCTGAAGAGTGAGCCGCTGCTGTGGTTCGCCAACGACGAGACACGCAAGTTCCAGATGGCCCATGGCCAGGACATCATGCCCAAGATCACGGATACGTGCCTACGCCTGGCCGAGATGGACGCCACCGGAGTCGATGTCCAGGCGATCTCGACCGCACCGAACCACTATGCCTATTGGGCCGAACCGGGCCTGGGGCGCGACGTGGCGCAGACCGTGAACAACAATATCGCCAAGGTGGTGGGTGAGCATCCCGACCGCTTCGTCGGGCTGTGCACGGTCCCCCTGCAGGACCCGCAACTGGCGGTCGCGGAACTCGAGCGCGCGGTCAACGACCTTGGCATGCGCGGGGTCGAGATCAACGCCGACGTGGCGGGCCAGGAGCTGTCAAAGGCCGGGCTCGAGCCGTTCTGGGCGAAATGCGAGGAGCTTGACGTGATCGTGTTCATCCACCCGTCGGGCTTCGCCAAGGGCGATCGGTTGGCGGACCATTACTTCTCGAACATCATCGGCAACCCGCTCGCGACCACCGTGGCGGTGCACTACCTGATCTTCGACGGAGTGATGGATCGCCACCCGGGCCTCAAGATCGTGCTCGCCCATGGTGGTGGGTTCCTGGGGGCCTATCCGGGACGCATCGATCACGCCCATCCGCTGCGCGACGACATGCAGCGCGAGCTGCCCGCTGGCAAGCGGCCTGGCGAGTATCTCGAGCGGTTCTACTTCGACACGGTCGTCTTCACCCACGATCAGCTCGAATTCCTGGCCAGCCATTACGGTGCGGACCATGTGATCATGGGGACCGACTATCCCTACGATATGGCCGAGACCGACCCGGTGGGTCACGTCATGGGCTCGAACCTGTCCGATGACCAGAAGCGCGCCATTCTCGGCGAGAACGCGGCCAAGCTCCTGAAGCTCGACTGACACCACACCATTCAAAGAGTCCTGGGGGATCCGACATGCTTTTCACCTGTTACACGCCCGGTCACAAATGCACATACGCGCCGGCGGCCGATCAGGGCCACGCCAAGACCGTGTCCAACGGCTCCAAGCATTTCACCGTCGATATTCACTGCCATGTACATGTCCCGGAAGCCGACGAGATGCTCAAGAATGCCGAAGCAGCAGACCAGAAGAACCTGTATGTCGACACCAACGAGGTGACGGCGGCGATCAACCGCCAGCAGCATCAGGACATCCTGGATAAGCTCACGGATCCGGCGGTGCGGATCGCAGATATGGATGCCAGCGGTATCGACGTGCAGGCGATCTCGCCGGCGCCGTTCCACTACAATTATTCCTATGATGCCGGATTTGCACGCGACACGGCTCATGTCGTGAACGACCGGATCGCGGAAATTTGCGGTCAGCACCCGGACCGGTTCGTCGGCATGTGCACCGTGCCGCTGCAGGATGTGGATATCGCGGTGGCCGAGCTCGACCGTTGCGTCAACGATCTGGGTATGCGCGGCGTCGAGATTTCGACCAACGTGAACGGACAGGATCTGACGCGTGCCGGGCTGGAGAAGTTTTTCGCCCGGGTCGAGGAGCTGGGAGTGGTGATCTTCATGCATCCGATCGGCACGTCCTTCAAGGAACGCATGACCGATCATTATTTCCGTAACACGATCGGCCATCCGCTCGAATCGGCGCTTGCGGTTGGGCATCTCGTGTTCGACGGATATCTGGAGACGTACCCCGGCCTGAAGATCTGCATTGCCCATGGAGGCGGTTATGTGCCGGCCTATTCCGGCCGTTTCGACCACCCCTATCACCTGCGCGACGATTGTCGGTCGGTAATCTCCAAGCCGCCGTCCGAGTATGTGAAAAAGCTCTATTTTGACACGGTGGTCTTCACCGAGCATCAGCTTCGTTACCTGATCGAGACGTGGGGCCCGGATCACATCATCATGGGCACCGACTATCCCTACGACATGGCGGAGACCGATCCGGTCGGCCACGTAGATTCGGTTCAGTGCCTTTCGGACGACGACAAGGCCCTGGTGATGGGTTCGAACGCGGCTGCCCTGCTGGGGATCGAGGTGCCGGCCGCCTAGCTTGCGAAGCATGAGGCCGCACTCGCCTCTCGTTGGCCAGGTTCAGGATGAGGCGAATTCCGGTCATGCCTTCTCCGCGTCGGACAGGCGCTGGTTGCCGTAGAGGAACCGCCAGGTCTCGATGACCGGTGCGGTTGTAGGCGCAGACAGGACCGCCATCTGGTCCGCCAGCCCGTTCGCCGCATCGCGCACCGTCCCCGGATCGGTGCTTTCGATCAGGATTCCCCATTCGGGGATCTGGTTCGGGTCCGGTTCCTGCCCGAAGGCACGGGTCATGCGGGCATCCAGTTCAAGGTCGACGGCCATGGCGGCAGCGCCGGTGAGGCGGGGCCGGCTCGCGAGATCATCCAAAACCCCGCCGGTCAGCCAGGCCTCCGTTTCGTCAGCTCGACCGGGGTCGGGGTAGAACCGTGCCAGCACCAGAAAGGCCCCCATACCCCGGGCGCTGTCTGCCACGATCCGGCCGACCATCCGGTGCCATTTGGTGAATCCGGGCATGATGCGCTGCGACCAGTCGGACGGGTCGGCGACCACGTCCAGGTAGGTGGGTGATCCGATGTCGGTTGGATTGGCGCACTCATAGGTCGACATGTATTTGATGCTAGCGTCGATCGCCTCATAACGGCGCGCGCGGCGGAACCCCGGCAGATCGACCCGTTCGTCGAGATGCTCGCGGTTGTACCACTCGTTGAAATCGTCTTCGAGATCCGCCGCGACCTCGGTGAACGTGATCATCATTCCGTTGCCGAAAAGCTTCATCCCGCTATCTCCCGGTGAGAGGTCTCTAGAGCGTCTCCGGCATGGCTATCCCGAGCTTGTCCGCCTCCACCTCGAGGCGGTCCCAGGTGACCGGCGGCAGGGGTATGCCGTTGGCGCTGCGTTCGGCCAGCACGGCGTCGCCGCGCTCGCCCGGCGCATATATTTCCTCGACCCCGTCGGCCCGCGGCAGGGCCTTGAGCCCCTGCGCTAGCCTGTCGATTTCGCCGCGGTAAGTGTCGAGGTCGGTGAAGGCCGAGATATCGATCGCGGCGGCCAAACCGTTCTGGCGGTAACCGGTCGGGTTGGCGCCGGGGCGGATATTGGGTTCTACCAGGGGATTGTTGGCGAACAGGCTGACCATGCACTCGATCATCATCGACAGCCCCGATCCCTTCGCACCACCCAGTGGCATCAGGCTGGCAACCGCGTTGGCGTCGTTAGTGGTCCGCCCGTCTGCATCGATGCCCCAGCCGTCGGGAATGGGTGTGCCCGCATCCTGCGCGGCCAAGATTTTGCCCATAGAGGCGGTTGCGGTGGACATATCCAGGAGCAGAGGTGGGTGCTCGCCGCCCGGCACGGCAATCGCCAGCGGATTAGTCGACGCGCCGGCCACCTTGGCGCCGTAATAGGCCATCATCGGTCGGGATGCGGTGATCACGATGCCGGCGAACCCAGCCTGGGCGGCCTGCAGGGCGTAGTATCCGATTGCGCCGCCGTGGGTGATGTTGCGAACGATACACCAACCGACATGGCATTCGCGAGCGCGGCCGATGGCTTCATCCATCGCCATCGTCATCGCCACCGGACCGGGGGCCCAGTTAGAATCCATGATGGCGACGGCGCCGTCGCGTTTCTCGACCTTGATCTCCGGCTGCGCCTGGATGTTTCCGTTCGCCATGTAGGCGATGTAGCGTGGAATCCGCAGTACCCCATGGGAGTCCATGCCGCGTAGATTGGCCCAGACCAGGATGTCGGCCCAGGTCTCGGCATGGTCGCCGGCGACACCGCAGCTGATGAAGATCGATTCGGCGAAGCTCTTCAGGGTCGCGGCGGACACGATATGGCCGGATTTGCTCATGCGTCCTCCGAAGACAGGTAAGCACTGGTTCCGGTGGAGGAGGCATTGCGACGCGACCATTGCCCGGACCCGATGGCGGCGTGGAAGGAATCGATGGCGGCGTTGAACCCCGCGGGATCCTCGAGATTGATCAGATGGCCACTTTTCGGGAACACCACCAGCCCGGCTGCGGGCATGGTCCGCTTCAGGAAGATGTTGGTGTCGATGCAGGGCTCATCCTCATCCCCGATCATCAGCAGGACGGGGGTCGAGACGGCCGCGAGCGCATCCTCGAAATCATACAGCGAGGGCCGGCCCGCCTGGACCCGGCGCAGCGTGTAGGCCGAACCCATGGCCGAATGTTCGGCGAAATGGTCCGCGAATTCCTGCCAGCCGGCGGGGTTCTTGAGCTTGAGCTGGATGCGTGTGGCGCTGCCGGCGAAGCCGGGGAAATCCACATTGCCTTGGGCTAGCATCTGGTCGGCGAGGGCGATCGTCTCGGCCAGGAATCCGTCGCGTGTCGCGGGACAGGAGCCGGAGCCGCCGCTGGCGGCGACGACCGAGCTGGTGCGTTCGGGATTCGCCATGGCGAACCGCAGACAGGTATAGGCTCCCATGCTAAGGCCGATCAGGTGAGCCTTGTCGATATCCAGCGCATCGAGGATACCAAGCAGGTCGGCGGTCGCGATGTCCTGGCCGTAGGTGTCTTCATCCTCTGGGACGTCGGAGGGCGGGTACCCGCGCGCGGCGTAGGTGATGCATCGAAACCGTGACTTGAAGTGGTCCACTTGGTGGCGCCAGGACCGATGGTCGCCGCCGAACTCGTGCGCGAACACGAGCGGTGGGCCGTCCCCGGTCACCTCAACCCACAGGCGTGCGCCGTTGATGTCGTGATGCGCCATGCGGCTAGAGTTCCACCCGAACCAGCGCCGCACCGGCGCCCAGCGCCTTAAGTTTGCCCTGCGAAACGTGCCGGGGCAGGGGGACCATGCCACAGTTGGTGCAGGGGAAAATGCGCTCGGGCGTGGTGAACTCCATCGCCGCGCGAATGACCGCCGCGACCTCTTCTGGCGCCTCGGCGGTCAGGGTCGTGACGTCGACGGCGCCGACGAGGACATCCTTCTTGCCGTCGAGCAGCTTGATCACCTCCATAGGCACCCGTGAGCCTGCGAATTCCAGCGAGACCTGGTCGATATCGCTTTCCGCCAGTGCGGGGAGAATTGCCTCGTACTGGTCCCAGACATCCCCCAGGGTCGCCTTCCACTTCAGGTTCGCCTCGATGCCGTAGCCGTAGCAGATGTGCACCGCGGTCGTGCAGTCGAGCCCCTCGACGGCCCGGTTCAGGGCTTCGACGCCCCAGGTCGGCACCGCGTCGAGATAGACATTGAAGGCGGGTTCATCGAACTGAAGCGCATTGGCGCCTGCCGCCACCAGCTCCTTCGCCTCGTCGTTGAGAATTTCCGCGAAGGCCATCGCCATCTTCGGCCAGTCGCCGTAATGCTCATCGGCGAGCGTGTCGACGATGGTCATCGGGCCGGGCATGGTGAACTTCAGCGGCCGGTCGGTATGGGCGCGCGCAAAGACCACCTCGTCGACATGGATCGGTGCCGGCCGAGTCAGTTCCGAAACCACCGTCGGGCAATCCGCGTCGTAGCGATCGTCGCGGATACCGATGCGGGTCTTCTTCTCGAAGTCGATCCCCTCGATCTTCTCCAGGATGCCGTGGACGAAATGCTGGCGGGACTGTTCACCGTCCGTGACGATGTCGATCCCGGCCTCTTCCTGATCGCGGATCGCGAGCCGCACCGCGTCATGCTTGGCTTCCTCGAGCTGCTTGGGGCCTTCGGCGGCCCAGGGCGCCCAGAGTTTTTCCGGTTGCGCAAGCCATGATGGCTTGGGCAGGCTGCCCGTAATCGTGGTCTTCAGCATTGCGTTGGTCCCGGTTCGAGAATTATGAACATCCACCGTCTTGCGCGGCGGTTTTGGTTTTATTCGTGCCCATCATCACAGGGCCGCGCCCCGGCTGCAACCGCGGCCGCAACAATGAGAAACAGGGATAGGACGATCATCATGGCTGTGAACGAACTGCCGAATGGCTGGCCCGAGGGAAAGACGCTTGCCGTCTCCGTCAACATCATGTGCGAGGCGTGGACCGACGATGCGGCACCGGGAATCGGCCCCATGGGCAATCCCCTGAAAGCAGGCTTTCTCGACACCCAGGCGCGTTCATGGGCCGAATACGGCATGACCATCGGCGCGCCGCGGCTGCTCGACATCGTCGGAGAGCTGGGCGTGCCCTGCGGCACCTATGCCAGCGGCATCATTGGGGAGAAGTGGCCGCAATTGCTGCGCCGGATCGACGGCGACGGACACTTCGTGGCGGCCCATGCGTGGATGCAAAACACCTTGCCCGTGTATCAGGAGCGCGACGTCGAGGAGGCCGAGCTGAAGAAGGGCATGGCCCTCTTCGAGGATGCGATGGGCAAGCGCCCGCGTGGCTTCACCAGCCCGCGCGGCACCCCGAGCGCGAACACCGCTGAGCTGCTGGCCGAGAACGGCTTCACGTGGCACCTGGACTATTTCAACACCGATCTGCCCTACATGCTTGACACGCCGGCCGGACAGATCGCCGCGATCCCGTTCACCATGGAGGTCAACGACTTGCCGCTCTACATGCGTTACGGCAACCCGCCCCAGGCCTATTCCGATGTCCTCAAGCGGATTATCGAAAAGTACGACACCATCGGCAGTCCGCCGGCGGTCCTCGATATCACCGCCCATGCTCATGTCTTCGGGCGTCCCTATGGCGCCATCGAGTTCCGCGACGCGATCGCGACCGTGAAGGACATCGACTGGGTGTGGATGACCACCCATGAGGAGCTGGCCGGTCTGGTGCATCCGGGATAGGTGCCATGAAGCTTCGGGACATTCGGTTCGGTTCTTCGGCGCTTCTGATCGCGCTGGAGGCGGTCGCATTGGGCGGAATCCCACCGGGTGGTGCGGCGCATGCCCAGGCCGCCGCGCGCCCGGCCTATGACCTGGGCCTGGCGGCGGTCGAATGCTTCGAGGTGATCGGCAAGGCACCCGAGCATCGCGAGATTGTTCGGCGGCGGTCCGGCGACGATCCGGGCCCCACCCGGGCGTTTCTCGTAAGGATCAGCGACTCGACCGTGGCGGATATTCGCGCCACCTACACCGATATCGAGCCGAGTCCCCACCCCGGTTTCGAGCATTTTCTGTCGAGTTCGATCCGGCTGGATGTCAGTGAGGATGCCGACACCTCGATGACCCAGATTCTGCCGCGCGACGGATACGTGATGTTCACCATGTCGCAGGACGTCGTCGAGGAAATTAGCCGCCTGCGTCCCCGCTGCGGTGCGCGCCAGCACATCGACCGGCAACCCTTTGAAGAGATGCATCGCCGCGTGCGCGGGACGCTTCGGCAGATGCTGGACCAAAATCGCTACTAGCCTGTTGGCTGTCTCAATCGGCTGTTGTCTTGCGCCAAACCCGTCGGCGGATGATGGATTGCCTTTCGCCTATATGCACCGCCCGCCGTCGATCTCCATGCACACGCCGGTGATCAGCGAGGCCTCGTCCGACGCAAGGAACAGCACCGTATTGCCCACATCCTCGGGTGTCGAAAACCGGCCCAGCGGAACGGTCTGGCGAAAGGCTTCGCGGTTTTCCGGCGTGTCCTCGCCCAGGAATGTCGGCAGGAGCGGGGTCTCGCCCGCGACTGGGTTCACCGCATTGACCCGGATCCCGTCCTCGGCAAGCTCGATCGCCATCGACTTGGTCAGCGTGGTCACCGCGCCCTTGGAGGCGTTGTACCAGGTCAGGCCGGGCCGGGGCCGGACCGCGGCGGTCGAGGCAATGTTGACCACCGCACCGCCGCCGCCACTCCGCATTGCCGGGATGGCCGCATTGGCGGTGTGGTAGAGCCCCTTCACGTTGACCGCGAGGATGCGGTCGATCTCCTCTTCCGTGACCTCCAGCATCGACTTCCGCTTGTGGGCCGTGCCCGCATTGTTGATCAGGATCTGCAGGCCGCCGAATTCCGCGACCGCCTGGTCGACCATCGACTGGGTCTCGGTCCCGCTGGTCACGTCGGCGGCCACGAAGGCGGCGCGCCCGCCGGCGTCTTTGATCTCACCGGTCACCCGCTGGCCGCCATCCTCGTTGATGTCGTTGACGATCACTGCGGCACCCTCGCGCGCGAAGATCTTTGCGATACCTTCGCCGAAGCCCGAGCCGGAACCGGTGACGATGGCGGTTTTGCCTTCCAGGCGCATGTCTGGCCTCCCTTGCTTTGATCCGGTCGCACTCTAGTCGCCTGGACTGGCCGGGACATCATCGAAAATGCTAACAGCGATGGCAGCACAATCCATGCACCGGGGGACATGACCGACAAACCGAAGATACTCGTGACGCGGCGCCATCTGGCACCGACCGAGGCGCGCCTCACCGAAGACTATGACGTGGTCCTCAACGAGGACGATCACATCATGTCCGCCGACGAGATTGTGGCGGCGGCCGACGGCATGGACGCGTTGCTGATCTGCGTGACCGAACCCCTGGATGCGGCCGCGATCGAACGCCTGCCCGACAGCGTACGCGCCATCCTGACCCTGTCCGTGGGGCTCGACCATGTGGACACCGCGGCGGCCAAGGCGCGCGGACTGGCCGTGCTCAACACCCCCGACGCGGTCACTGACCCGACCGCGGAAATCGGCATGCTGCTGTTGCTCGGTGCGGCACGCCGGGCCGCCGAGGGCGCGGCCATGATGCGGGCGGGCGAGTGGTCGACCTGGTCGCCGCGCATGATGATCGGCAAGGAGATCACCGGGTCGCCCCTCGGTATTCTCGGCATGGGACGGATCGGTCAGACCGTGGCCGCGCGGGCGCGGGGGTTCGACATGACGATCCGCTACCACAACCGGACCCGGCTGCCGTTCGCCCAGGAGGCGAGCGCCTCCTACTACACCACACCCGAAGGGCTGCTCGAAGCCAGCCCGTTCCTGCTGATATCGGCACCCTCGACACCCGAGACGCGGGGTTTCCTCAATGCCGAGCGAATCGCCATGCTGCCCGACGGTGCGATCGTGGTGAACATCGCGCGCGGTGAGCTGGTGGACGATGATGCGCTGGTCGCGGCGTTGGGTTCGGGCAAGGTCGCCGCGGCCGGTCTCGACGTGTTCAACGGTGAGCCGGCGGATATCCATCCGGGCTATTTCGAACTGCCGAACGTGTTCATGACACCCCATATCGGCAGCGGTGCCGAACGCTCGCGCGCGGCGATGGGCGACATGCTGCTGGACGGGCTCGACCTTCTGCTGGCGGGCGAACCGGTGCCCAACCGGGTTGTCTAATGCCTTCGCCAGACTGCCCGGACCGATCCGTGGCGGGATCTGGATGCTCGGTGCGTCGCTGTTTTTCGGCACCCATGGACCCCTGGTGCGGTTCTCTGTCGGGGCAGGCATGGATCCGCTGGCGGTCGGCTTTTTCCGCTCTGTGGTCCTGCTCCTCCTGATCATGCCCTGGATTGTTGCCAACCGGCGCACCGCGCTGCGTTCCCGGCGGCCGTTCTCCCAGATACTGCGTGGCGTCTTCTCCATGTCCGGGCTGATCCTGCTTGTGGCCGCGCAGGCCAGATTACCCCTGGCCGAAGTGTCTGCCCTGACCTTCGCCGCGCCCCTGTTCGGCATCCTCGGCGCAGCACTCTTCCTAGGCGAAACGGTTCGGGCCCGACGCTGGATTGCGACCCTGGTCGGATTCGCGGGCGTCTGGATTGTCTTGCGGCCCGGCGTGTCGTCGGTCGATCCGCTGTTCGCGCTGCCGCTCATTTCGGCCGTGTTCATCGCGGCGTCGAACCTGATGATTCGCTCGCTCTCCCATGACGACGCGCCGACCACGACCGTCGCGTGGCTGGCCATGGTCTCGGTGCCGATCACGCTGGTGCCGGCCCTGTTCGCCTGGTCCTGGCCGTCGCTGGAGGCGATGTTCTGGATGGCGATGCTGGGTACCGCGGGGCTGGGTGCGCATATCTGCCTGGTGCGGGCCTTCACCGCGGCTGAGGCATCGGCGGTCCTGTCCTACGATTATTCGCGCCTGATCGTGACCTCGACACTGGGATTTGTCCTGTTCGCCGAAGTGCCGACGATCTGGACCTGGGTCGGCGGCGCGGTGATCGTCGGTGCGGTTGTCTATATCGCCCGGCACGAAAGCCGCACAAAAAGCTGACCGTGTCTATTCGGCTGCGACGTGAAGCCCCGCGCCGCGCTTGCGCATCCGCTTCGTGATCACCGCGGCGGCCCCGTCGAGGATGGCGTCCGTGTCGATCCCGTAGACCCGGTACAGATCCGGTAGGTCGCCCGACTGCCCGAAACCGTCGACCCCTAGCGCCGCGACGTCCTGGTTGGCGACCCCGCCGAGCCAGGCCAGCGTGGCGGGGTGCCCGTCGAGCACGGTCACCAGCCCCGCATCCGGTGCCAGCCGGCCGAGCAGGGTCTCGATATGCGACGGCGCCACATCCGGGCCGTTCGCGTAGGACCGGGTGTTCGCCTGCCAGTCCGTGTAGAGCCTGTCGGCGGAGGTCACGGTGAGCAGGCCGGCGCCCGGGATATCCTCGAGGATGGCGTCGTGGGCCGCGATCGCCTCCGGTGCGACGACGCCGGTATAGATGATCGCGAGTTCGGCGCCAGGCGCCGGTTCGCGCAACCAGTAGGCGCCGGCGATCACGTCGCCGGCGATGGCCGGGAAATCGCGTGCCGGCTGGTCGATCCCCAGGGTCGACAGACGCAGGTAGACAGAGCCGCCATCCTCGGCCTGCATATACTTGAACCCCCAGGCCATGATGTGCGCCAGCTCGTCGGCATAGGCCGGCTCGTAGGATGTGAGCCCCGGCTGGGAGAGGCCGATCAGCGGCGAGTTGATCGACTGATGGGCGCCGCCCTCGGGGGACAGCGTGATGCCCGAGGGCGTCGCGACCGCCATGAACCGGGCGTCCTGGTAGCAGGCGTAGTTCAGGGAATCCAGGCCACGCGCGATGAACGGGTCGTACAGGGCACCGACGGGGAGCAGGCGGGCCCCGAAGAGCCGGTCTGACAGGCCCATGGCGGCCAGCAGCAGGAACAGGTTGTTCTCCGCGATCCCTAGCTCGATATGCTGGCCGGCCGGGCTCATCGACCATTTGAAGGCCGACGGCAACTTCTCCTCGCGGAAGACGTCGTCGATCTCCTCGTGATGGAACAGGCCCCGCTGGTTCACCCAGCCCGCCATGTTGGTGGTGACCGTCACATCCGGGGTGGTGGTGACGATGTGACGTGCGAGTTCGCTGTCGCCGCGTCCGAGTTCGTTGAGAATCTGTCCGAACGCCTCCTGGGTCGACATGCGCTCGCCCTCGGGCGCGGGGATTTTCCCGACGGGCACCACCGGCACGGCCTCGGGTTGCGGGCGTTGCGCAAACGGCACGTCGGACAGGAATGCGCGCAGCGCATCCTCAGACGCATCCAGCCCCTCGGCGAAATCCCATTCGTGACCGTCGCGGATATTGTGACTGGCCTTGAAGTCTTCCATCTGTTCCGGGTTCATCAGGCCGGAATGGTTGTCCTTGTGGCCGGCCAGCGGCGTGTTGAAGCCCTTGATCGTGTAGGCGACGAAACACTGCGGCGTGTCGTCGTCGCCCACAGCGGCGAAGGCCTCGAGCGTTGCCGCCATGTCGTGGCCGCCGAGATTGGTCATCAGGCGGTGCAGGGCGTCGTCGTCATGCTCGTCGAGCAGCGCCTTGATGCCCTTGATCCGGCCGAGGTCGGACTTGAGGTGGCTCCGCCATGCCGCGCCGCCCTGGAAAGTCAGTGCGGCGTAGAGCTGGTTGGAACACGCGTCGATCCATGTCTGCAGGTCGCCTCCGCCGGGTTCGGTGAAGGCCGCCTGCAGAAGCTTGCCGTACTTGATCTCATTGACCTTCCAGCCGACCGAGCCGAAGAAATCCTTGATCCGCTGGAACAGGTAGTCATGCACCACGCCGTCGAGGCTCTGGCGGTTGTAGTCGATCACCCACCAGAGATTGCGGACGTCGTGTTTCCAGCCCTCCAGAAGGGCCTCGAAGACATTGCCCTCGTCCAGTTCCGCGTCACCCATCAGGGCCACCAGGCGCCCGTGGGGTTCGTCGGGTGCGAGCTCGTGCAGGCGCACATAGTCGCGCACCATCGCGCCGAACAGGGTGGCGCCGACCCCGAGCCCGACCGATCCGGTCGAGAAGTCGACATCGTCGGTGTCCTTGGTGCGCGACGGGTAGGACTGGGCACCGCCGAGCGCGCGAAAGTCCTGCAGCTTGCCGACGTCCTGGCGGCCGAGCAGATACTGGATCGCGTGGAAAATCGGCGACGCGTGGGGTTTCACCGCCACCCTATCCTCGGGTCGCAGGGTGTGGAGATACAGCGCCGTCAGTAGTGTCGCCGCCGAGGCGCAGGATGCCTGGTGGCCGCCGACCTTGAGGCCATCGCGGCTTTCGCGAATGTGGTTCGCATTGTGGATCATCCACGACGACAGCCAGAGCACCTTGCGCTCGAGCGCTTTGAGGGTCGGGATATCGACGTTGGACAGGATGGTCTGTGGTGCGGCGTTGCGGCTCGACATGACGGGTCCGGAGTTGGGCATCGTTCGGCGAAGCGTATCATCCGGGTCGCCGACGGGGGGTTGCGAATGAAACCCATTTATCCTCTATTTGAGCAATAACAGTGCTTAAAAATCCAATCTGGAGGATGGTTATGCCAATATCGGACCTAGATAAGATCGACTTCCGAATTCTCGAGTTCCTGCAGGACGATGCGCGCATCGCCAACACGGACCTGGCCCGCAAGGTCAACCTGTCGCCATCGCCGTGTCTGCGCCGGGTCCGGAGCCTGGAGGACGAGGGCTATATTCGGCGCTACGCCGCCCTGCTCGATCCGGCCGCGATCGGGCTGCCGGTCAGCGTGTTCATCCAGGTATCACTCGAGCGCCAGGTCGACGGCGCACTGGACGAGTTCGAGAAACAGATCGTTGCCCGGCCCGAGGTGATGGAGTGCTACCTGATGACCGGCGACAGCGACTATCTGCTGCGGGTGGTGGCTCCCAACCTCGACGCCTTCCAGCATTTCCTGCTGGAACATCTGACGAAGATCCC
>MDTE01030116.1_pt1 | contig 16789 bp, 14 predicted proteins | sample 811231 | NCBI WGS metagenome assembly MDTE01 (sample SAMN05326651, study PRJNA326480) | marine metagenome | isolation source: seawater | place: Indian Ocean: Red Sea | collected 2010
AGATATTTCTGACGTTTTAAAAAAGAAAAATGTTTTTGCTCTTACAGTTAATGGAGATTCAATGATTGATGCATGTATTGCAGATGGAGATATGGTTTTAATGGAGCCTGTTACCGATTCTTATTCTTTAAAAAACGGTATGATAGTGAGCGCTTTAGTCCCTGGTTTGGGGACTACTTTAAAATATTTTGTTAAGAGAGGTAATAAAATATTTTTAGAGGCTGCTAATCCAAATTATGAGCCTATTGAATTAAATAAAGAAAATGTTGTTTTTCAAGGGAAGCTGCTTGCTGTATGGCGTAAAGTTTAGTAAAAATAATTTTTAATGAGTTTTGCTTTAGGTGAAATTTCATTATTTTATGCTCTAATTACTATAAAAAACCTTTTAAATTTTTTTTAATTTCTTTTTATTATTTTTTTAATATATTTTCTTAGAAATTTTATAAAATTTGATTCCGAACGTAGTTTTACTTTTTTAGAAAGTTCTTTTACTTCTAAAGTAAGTTGATTTATTTTTTTATGACATTCTTCAATATAATTCTGCTTATGAATTACTTCAATCGACTTATCTGACAATTCTTCAGTTAAGTCTTGAAGTAATGTATTTGGATAATATGATTTTCCTAGTGGAAATTTTTTTTCATATAAATATTCATTTTTGATAGTACTTAAAATTTTGTTTTCATCTAAATTCTTGATTGGTTCACCATAAAAACTTGTAAATAAATTAAATCTATTATCTTTTTTTGACTCTTTTATATCCCAATCAAGGATAGATTTTACAAATTTATTAATCATTTTCATATCTTTATTTTTTTTAACAATATTTTTTATTTTTTTATTATGACTCAAAATTTCATATGCTACACCACCGCCTAACATAGTAATATTTAAATTAAAATATTCTTTAAGAACACCCTCCAATAATTCAGAATGAATCGCCTCTGAAGGATCAGTTGCCAGCATGGTAGGCAAATGTGGATAAATAAGCTCATTTTGTAAATGTTCCGGAAGTTTTTTATTGTAATGGTTGATTTTCTCCCAAACTTGGTAATCATATTGATTCCTATGAGCTCCTATGTAGTCAAAACCAACTATCATTCCATTATTTTCTAATAATTTTTTTCTTGCGGCAGCAAAAACCTTATTTAAGCACTTTATATGATGTCCAGCAGAATAAACTATTAATAGGTCAAAATCTATGCTATCAAAGTCAAATAAATTTATATCACAAACAATATAATCAATCTTATTATCCCCTTTATTTAACTTAGCTTGATTAATTAAATCTTCAGATATGTCTATTCCTATTGCAGAATCTACGACGTTACGATTTATAAATGCTCTTTCAACATGACCATTTCCACAATTAAGAACTAAGGCTTTTTTAAATTTTTTTGATGATTTAAGTTTAAAATTTTCAATATAATCAACATCACTTTTACCACTAATTAGTTTATTAAGGTGATCTCTGACTATTTTTAAATTATCCCAGTAAAAATCGCTGTAATAAATACTAGGATCTACCATTTTATAAAATATTTTTTATCAAGATTAAAAAATTTTTTTAATATTACCATACCAGAATTTTTCTATCAAATTTCATACCAATTTATAAATGGTGAAAACCAGGCCTGGTGCAAAAAATCTATAAAGAGTTGCAGATTTAATATCCATATCTCCACTCCATTTAAAACTATGCCTCATTGAGTAAAAAGCATAATCAGGATTATCAACTTTTAATTTTTTCCAATACCAATATCTATTTAATTTTTTTGCAAAAACTTCACCGATAATTTTATAACCTTTTTCATCATTTAAAAAATCATTTAAAAAATCATTTTTAATGCTCACTTTGTAGAAAAATTAGTATCTTTATTTTTTGAAATTGGTTCCATTCTTAACTCAACAGCTTTTTGTAGAGATAAGTTTTTTTGCATCATTAAATCATTAAGAGCCTCCACCGCTGTTATAATTCTTGTTGTGTTTTTAGCGTTCCAAGCTAAGTTCACATTGGCAGCAGTCTTACCTTGATTGTCTGGGTATCGGAAATTTACTTGGGTTATTAATTCGCCTTTGGATTCCCTTCCTCGAACCGATAAACCTGTTCCACAAGTGTTTTTAATACTCTGGTGCAGATTTGTTACCCATTTAGTTGTAGATGCCATACTGTTATTAAGTTCCTTTGGCGGATATTCTGACGCAGAATTGAGTATTTAAGGACTATCAAGTACATCAAGGCTTTTATTCTTAAATGCTAGGATTAATTGATATGACTGCTATTACAATGATTTGGGGCCATAGCTCAGCTGGTAGAGCACCTGCATGGCATGCAGGGGGTCAGCGGTTCGAGTCCGCTTGGCTCCATAAGGATTTTAATTATGTTTTGCCAATTAATTTGGTCAATTTATCATAACAAAATGACAGGATAAAATATCTCAAAATAACCTAAATTTTTACCCCTTATTTGAGCGATAATCCTCGCAAATAAGTAAAAAGGCCACATAGTATTTTTATTTATTAAAGGCTCTGTTAAAGCCTATTTCAGAAAATAAAAAAATACTTTGGCATGGAAATTAGTTAGCTTGATCTCTATTTTTATTATTTAATTATCGACCATAATCATTAAATTTAAACTGTACATGGATAATTCAGAATTTTTCTATAACCGCTTGTATTGGAATGATATTCACCTTGTTAATAAATATTTGAATAAATTAATAAATAGGGACAAAGATTTATAAAAAATAGATTTCGCGTTTATGGTTAAATCTTGAAGCTAGATTAGCTGTTTGCGTAATTTTGAAAATATTTTTTTAAAATTTAATTCTAAAAATCAAATTATCTAATATCCTAAAATCTTTTTATTGTATATTTAAAAAAAAGTAAAAATATAATGAATAATTTTTTTGCAGACTCCATCTATAAATATGATATAAAATCAAATATTTGGATGAGACCTGGTTTTGATGGTATAAAATACTCTGATGGTGATGAAGTTGAAGAAAGAATTTACCAAGTAATTTCTTCTTGTTGTAATGTAAGTGTTTTATCTAATGAATTAAGAAAACATATTATTGATTGGCCCTCAAATTATCATTTCAGTAGTAAACGCGCTAATCTCTTAAGACCATTTAAATCATTGCTCATGCAATCTTCAGATATTTTAGAAATTGGTTCTGGATGCGGAGCAATTACTAGATATTTGGGAGAGTGCGGGGGAAATATCCTTGCTCTTGAAGGTAGTTTTAGAAGAGCATCTATTACACGTTCAAGAACTCGTGATCTAGAAAATGTTAGTGTAATTTGTGAAAATTTTGATCAATTTAATATTAATAAAAAATTTGATTTAATAACTCTAATTGGTGTCTTTGAATACTCTAATTTATATATGCAAAGTAAAGATTCTCACTTTGAGATGCTCCAAAAAGTAAAAAAGATGCTCAAACCTGGTGGTAAATTAATTATTGCTATAGAAAATCAAATTGGACTTAAATATTTTGCTGGTGCAGCTGAAGATCATATTGGAAAGGTTATGTATGGTATTGAGAATAGATATAAAAATAATCAGGTAAAAACTTTTGGTAGAGTCGTAATTGAAAAACTTTTAAAGTCAGCAGAATTTAGTAATATTAACTTTCTAGCACCTTATCCAGATTATAAGTTACCTATTTCTATAGTTACTGAATTTGGATTTTCTTCCTCTGCATTTAATGCTTCCAATTTAGCTAGTGAGAGTGTTAATCATGATCCCCAAATGCCTAAAGATAATTATTTTTCTATGGAGTTAGCATATAAAGTTTTATTTTCTAATAACCTGGGAATTGATATTGCGAATTCTTTTCTAATAGTTGCTTCAAGTCAATCGAATAAGAGTATAGACTCTAAAATTTTGGCTTATCACTATAGTACAGATCGATTTGAACAATACTGCAAAGAAAGTAAATTTATAGAGGAAAATAATAAGATTAATGTTATTTATAAGAGTTTGAATACTAAGGCCAATTATGATGATTCTTCAAAAATTGTTTTTAATCTTCCAAAATCAGCTAATTATGTCTATGGTAATTCATTAGCGAATAAGTTTTTTCAAATTCTCCAAAAAAATAATTGGGATTATTTAGAAGTAGCGATATTTATGAAAAGTTATCTAGAAATATTGAATAAATTTGATGATTACCCAACTTTTTATGAAGATAAAATTAATTTAAAAAATAAAATTCCAGGTAAATTTTTTGATTGTATTCCACAAAATTTAATACAAAATAATAAAGGCACTTACACCATAATTGATGAAGAATGGACTTATAAAAGTGATATTGAACAGGGTTATTTAATATTTAGATCATTAATTAATTTAATCAATAATGCAAATAATATTGGATATCCAAAAGATGGGATTGTTGAAATTACACTTTTTGAATTTATAAAAAATACATTTGAAAAAGTAGGATTAGAAATATCAAATGAAGATTTCGAGCGATATTTTGAGTTAGAGTCTGAAGTACAAAATACTGTAGCCGGTATTTCGAAGAACTTTATCAAGAATCATATAAAAAATTCAAAATTAAACATAAAAAAGCCCTCTAATTATAATGAATACGATAATGCAATATCTCTTTTATCAAAAGATAAATCTAACTTACAAAAAGATAGAAATAAACTAATTCAAGAAAAGATCGCTTTAGAAAAAGAATTAAATAAATTATTTTCATCAAGAATATGGCGCTATAGTTCACCAATAAGAAAAGTTTTGAATTTTTTAAAAAAACTAAAACAAAAAATAAAAAAAATTTAGATTAAATTTAAATTAATCAAGAATTTAATTTTTCTTTCTGAAATACAACCATCTCGCTATAAATGTGGCCTGCGCAACCACCATCACAAAATGAATATTTAATCTGACAGGAATTTTCTTTTGCTAATTTAAAGATATTCGATTTGGGTAATATATGCATTTCCATAGATTTGCCAGAAGTCTTACTTTGAAGATATTTTTTGACATCAAATTTATAATTGTTTGAAGCTAATGGTATGTGCAAAATAGCAATACCTCCAGGAGACAAAATGCTCAAGAGAGTTCCTACTATTTTTTCAATCACTGGTGGAGTATTATGCTGCAAGACTATAAATGAGTGGATCATATCTTGATTCTTTGGTAAATTTTTAATATCATTTAATGAACTAATTAGGTGAGTTGAATAATCTTTATTTTTACTGTAATTTTTCAAATTATTTGTTGCTTCTTTTAAGTGTGCAGGACTAAAATCAACGCAATTAACTTTTTTGATAGTTTTTGGTAGATTCACTACAACTCTTCCAACCCCACATCCAAAATCTAAGAACTCTTTGCATTCTTTTAAATTAAAACCAACAATATTGCAAATCTTTTCAATTCTATCAATATCATAAAATCCAGAGTCAAGAAATCTTTTTATTTCTGATTCATCAAGCTCTTTATTTTTGAATTCTTCAAGTGAAAGTACGCTCCAATATATATTTTTTGGATCTGAACCTGTATTCCTCCAATAGTAAGCAGTTTTTTCAAAAAGTGATTCAAGTTCAGAAAAACTTAATGACTCAAAATTAAATTCCTTACAACTTTCATAATCTAAATTGTGATTATTTTTTCTTAAGAGTAATAGTTTCTTAAATACTTTTTTGATGAAATGCTTTTTCAATTAAATAGAAATTTATATTAAATTATTCTAACAAATACCATTTTGTTAACTTTGAAAAGGATTTAGAAATTTTATTTTTTTATACATTAACGTTGTCATTTTTGGAATTTAAAAGAAAATTATTGGATAAATTCATAATTAGTATTTTAGATAATTTTAAAATCTTTTATATCATTTAAATTATAAAATAATGAAATCTATATTCAATAAATACAATATTTTGTTTAAAGTATAAGCTTCTGATAAATTTGTATTATATTAAATTATTTTAAATTGAGAAAAAATATTCCCGCTCAATTTTTCGTATTCTTAACAGGAATAACTTTTTGTTTGTTTCTGTTTGGATTAGGTGAAAAACTTTCATTTCTAACAAATAATTTTGGAAGGATTTTTGCATGGGTCCCTGGCGATATCTTTGATGGTTCATTAAATAATTGGTTTTTAGAAAATAACCTCCAATATTTTTTAAGAGGTGGAAATATTTTTAATATTAAAGATGTATTTAATACGGGTATCTATTGGCCAGCAAAAAATACTATGGCTATGAGTGTTAATTGGCTATTTTTAAGTCCATTTTATGCATTGATTAGATTAATACTCTCCCCTGCCTATGCATTTACTGCGATTATTTGCCTTAGTTTGACTGCAAATGTAATGGCTTGTTTTCGAATTTGCAGACATGCGACTGATAAAAAATTTTTTCGTTTAGTAGCCGCTTTTCTTTCAGGATTTAGTTTAACTGTATTAGCAAGACTAGGGCATGGACAACTAATGCCTGCTTTTGCTGGTGTACTTGCTATAGATAGTTTTCTTGATGCCTTGCATATTACTAATACAAGTGATTTGCAAAACAATATCGATAAGAATTCAAAAAATAAAGTTCTTGTAAATGAAATTTCCTTTTCTTCTTCAAAAATTTTTACTGGAGTAATATGGTTGTTAATTCAGATCGGAATAGGTTTTTACCAAGGGGTATTTTTCTCAATTGCCACTCTTTCTATATTATCCGTAATTTTATTTGAGAGATTTATAAATAAGAATTTAAGATTAAGAGTTATCAATAATGACTATATAAGCGGAAATAGATCAAAATATATTTTTAGTTTAAAACTATTTATTTTTTCTTTATTGGTTATTTTAAATGGACTTATTTATAATCAATATTTTTTATATTCTAGACTTCGAGGTGGCCGATCATGGGGTGAAGTATCAGTTATGATTCCCAAAATATGGTCACTGTTTTTTAACACTCTTTCAAATACAAATAGTGTATCTTTCCCAGCGCCGATACAATCAGTAACTTATCCAGGTCCTTTTTGGGAACACTCTATGTTTCCCGGTTATACGTTTTATGTAATTATTTCTTTTGGAATTTTGTTTGGCTTAAAGAAAACGTTTCTAAAAGGTGAAAATGCTATCAGAAAGTGGCGTGTAATGACTCTTAGTAAGGCTACTTTAGTTATGTTATTGATAAGTTTGGGAATTGGTGGTGTAAATCCTGTACTTACAATTTGGTTGTTTTTTTGGAAATTAATACCTGGAATTTCTGCTCTTAGAGCAGTAAGCAGAATTGGCATTCCAATAGTTCTTTTATTATCACCCTTAATTGCTTGGTCCTTATCTGAACTATATTACCGTCTTAATAAAAAAGATATGACGATTTTATCTACTTTTTTATTAATACTTTTTCTTACAGGAAATATAACTAAAGGAATCAAAAGATTTGATAGTTTGGACTATGAAATGAAAATTAATTCTGTTAGCAGTAAAATTGAAAAAATAGTAAAAGAAAAAAATTGTAAGGTTTTTTATTTAAAAAGTCCTGATACCAAAAACTGGATGTATGATAGGGTTCATCCCCAAATGATGGCAAGTTGGACTTCATTAAGGATAGGAATCCCAACCTCAAGTGGATATTCAGGAAGTGAACCTGCAGGATGGACTTTTAGCTTTAATGAAACCCAATATAATAATTGGCTAAAAAATTATGGAATTGATGAAGAGTTTATAAAAAATGAATCTTGTTGGATAAACGGAGAAGATGTTTTATAAGAAAATAATTAAATATATAATTTAATTGTTTTCTATTGAATAGCTTAAATATTTGATTATTTTTTAAACTTACCAATTGAAAATCTTTTTTATAGAAGTAACTTCTAAATTTATTAGAAAATAATTTTGCTAGAGCTGATAAGTGATATTATAAAATTTGATCTTTTTATTGAAGTGATTGATAATTACTCCACAAATAAAAGTGCAACTAGTCAAAAAGCACCATTAGAGAAACTCTTATCTTACTTTAGATATAAAAAAACCTTAAAATATATTAGAAATAAAAAAGTACTTGATTTTGGTTGTGGTATAAATGATTGGAATTCCTCTTTTATTGGCAAATATCCAAAATTAATTCATGGAGTAGATCGATCATTACCAAAAAATTGGGTCAATAATTCCAAAGTTAAATTATATAGAGATGTAAAGGATTTACCTTTTTCAGATTATGAAATAATTTTATCAATGGCTGTTTTTGAACATATTGATCCATTTGATTTAATCGAAATTTTGCAAGACATGTATAGTATTACCTCAAAAAATGCACTTATTTTTGGGACAACTCCAACACCTCTTGGGAGACCTGTTTTGGAATTTTTATCATATAAATTAAGATTAATTGATGAGAGTCAAATAAAAGATCATGAAATTTATTATGATGATTTTTGGCTAAATAAAATATTGTCTAAAACAAAATGGAAGCTTAGTTTCTACAAAACTTTTCAATTTGGAATGAACTCAGAATTTGTTTTTTCCAAAAGTTTCTGATATCTATTCCTTAATATAATCATTAATTAAAAGCTTTAAAGTTTCATTGTTTTGATTTAATAAAGGTACTAAAAAATTTTCTTTTATCTTATATTTCTTATTATCAGATTCGCTCATAATTCTTATTAGGATTTTTACAAGACTTTCAAAATCCTCAAAAGTTTCTCCTTCTTTTAAAATTCTAACAATTTCTGCAGGCCCCCCTTTGTTATAAACAATAGGATAATTATCAAAAATTAAACCTTCAATAACTGAAATTCCAAAGTGTTCTAAATCTTCAGGATTTCTTTGGTGATTTTTCTCCACTCCTGTTGCATGAATATAAAATTTTGAAACTGTTAAAAATTCAGTTAATTTTTTAAATTCTAAATTGGGTAATAAATGGATATTTTTATTTTTTATTTTTTCTAAATTATTGAAATAAGTTAAATCATCTTTTGAAGAATAATCTAGAGATCCTATAAGAAATAAATTAAAATTAGAATCTATTTTTGTTTGAGCTTCTTTGAAAGCTTTTAATATAAAGTCTTGTCTTTTCTCATGACCTTTTGGAGTGAAACGTCCAATCGAGATTATATTTTGATTAGAGTTTTTTAGAGTATTATTTTTTGCTTTTAGTTTTTGAAAAGAAGTATCAATATCAATTATTGGATATAGTACATTATTTTTGTGCTTACCCCAATAATTTAAAGCCCATTTTTTTGTATAAGTTGAGTTGTGCAGAAATAAATAACTTTTTAAGAATTTTTTATTAGTAAATTCATGAGGGAAAGATACTAAATAAATAGAGTTAGGACACATAGATATAAGATTCGATCTATATGTAGAGTTGACAAATAGATCAAAGATTAAAGTAAATTTTGAATCAATATTATGGGAAATTATTTTTTTAAATTTAAAATTAATTGAGAAATAATCAATCAGTCTATTTTCATCAAAATCTGAATCACTAATAAGATATATATCATAAGTTTCTGAAATTAATTTTGCAATTGAAAGAGCATGTTTTTCTCCACCACCCATTGTGTTCCAAAAGCTATTAAAAATTCCTGCACTTCTTCGTTTCTTTTTGCAAAGAATTGATTGATTTTTATTAAATAAACTTTGGTCATATGAACTTAAAATTTCTCCAAGTTCCTTAGGAATATTAGGGTAATCATTTTTAAGAATCTCCTTATTAATGACTGAATTTTTACTATTTGATAAACAATCATAAATATTTTTGCTTCTAAAAACAAAAGTATTCCATAATAAAGAGCCCTCATCAGTTGATGCAGAATGTTTGTGATTTACTATCGCTGATGGAACATACTGTATTTTATAATTTTTTTTATTAATCCAATTTGATAATTCTGAATCCTCGTAATAAGCAAAAAATTGATCAATAAATATTTTTCTAGAGGCGAAAACTTTTGGAGAAATCATTGCAACACATCCGCAAAGCCCATCGACATAACGAGGATTATCGTATTGACCTAGGTTATACTCTCCAAAACCAATATCGTAGGGACTCCCGTTTTTAATGGAACTTCCTGCATTATTTATTATTGAATTACCAAAGGTTATTATTTCTGGGTCTAATTTTAACTTTAAGTGAAGTTCATCATCAAAAAATTCTTCAGTTATTATTTTCTTATTTTTAAAAGTTGTTCCATTAATCTTACAAACAAAAACTTGGTCGTTTGATTGTTTTTTTATTTTTAAAAAAGCTTCACTTTTATCTATTGGTATAGAGAGAGATAAAGAATTTCCTTGGCTTAAAATTTTTTCCTGATTTTCACTCCCAATCCTCTTCCCTTCTCTTATAAAAAATTTCTTATAAACTAATGATTCATTAAACAAATTTAAATCTAAGGTGAATGATTTGTCAGAAATAACTTGAAAATCAATAAATTTACCTGAAAAAAGTATTTTAGGTACAGATACAGCAACTTTTTCGTTCCATAAAACTGGTTTCAATAATTCCTCAATAACGTTTTCATTTAAATAAGTATCAGGATTAACAAGGCAAACAAAAGAACCGTTAGAATAGTCAAATGCAAGGTTATTTGCGCCAGCAAAACCAATATTTGTTGAGGAAATATAATGAGAAGGGAATTTTAAAACTTCTAAATATTTACTGCTATTTTCTGAGCCATTTTCAACTAGTATAATTTCTAGATTTTTATAAGTTTGATTATTAATAGAACTAAAAAGATTTAATAAGTCATCACCAGAATTATATGAAATTACAAAAATCGAAATAAGTGGCTCTATAAAAACATGATTCTTAAACTCCCAATTAGAAATCTTTCCAAATTTATAAAGACTATCTTTATCAAGAAGATATGTTAATGCGACTTTAACTGCGAATGAAAAGGAAGTTTCTTTAGTTTTTTTCTTAAAAGCTAATGTAAGTCTTTTTAATTCATTTAACATAATTTAGTTTATATAGCTATTTGAAGGTTTTATTAGGTTTTGATCAAAGAATGTTCCTAATAATAGCATTTAATTAGTTATCAATTATCTATTGCTTAAAAACCCAAAATTTTTGAATTATGTAAGAAAATGAAGCTAGTATAGGAATCATTATTAATGCAGAAGTGTTACTCGAAACCCCTGTAGAAATTACTGCTTTTATTCCTAAGAAATTTAAAATCCATAAAATAATCATTAAAAATGAATATCTTTTTATAAATAAAAAATTTTTGGAATTTCTTACTTTAAAAATAAGTTGGCTATAAATAAAATATCCAAAGGCCATATTAATAATTTGACTTAATAACGTTGAAATTGAAATATTAAATAAATTTGAATACAAGAATATTTGGAGAACAATGTTGGTAAGAATTACATTTAAAAATCCTGCAAGCAAAAATTTCCTTTTTTCTTTGTTTTTATTAATTAGAACCTTTTTTATTGCTATTAAGATTGAATTCATTATATTTTTTAACTTTTATACTAATTCATGAGTTATTCGTTATCCAAAAACTTACTAATAAATAATAATTATCCATGATATCATTGATTATCGTTTGGTTAAATTAATCTTTTATTTATGAATGTTAAAAATATAAAGACAATTTGTTGTATTGGAGCCGGTTATGTGGGAGGACCAACTATGGCTGTTATTGCCGATAATTGCCCCCACATAAATGTAAATGTAGTTGATGTTAATGAGGAAAGAATTCAATTATGGAATTGCAAGGATCTTTCAAAACTACCTATATTTGAGCCTGGATTGAGCGACATAGTAGGAAGAGTTAGAGGAAGAAACCTTTTTTTTTCAACAGATATTGAAAGCTCTATTAAAAATGCAGATATGGTTTTTATATCGGTAAATACTCCCACTAAAATCAAAGGAATCGGAGCAGGTAAAGCGAGTGATATAAGTTGGGTAGAAGAATGTACTAGACAAGTTGCAAAGTATTCTGTGGGGGAAACAATAGTTGTAGAGAAAAGTACTATTCCTGTAAAAACGGCGGAGGCGGTAAAATCTATTCTTTCGAGTAGTGATAGTGAAAAAGGTAGTTCATTTTCTGTCCTCTCAAATCCTGAATTTCTTGCTGAAGGAACTGCAATAAATGACTTGCAAAATCCTGATAGGATACTAATTGGAGGAGAGCACTCTTCTTCTATTGAAGCATTAAAAAATATATATTTAAATTGGGTTAATCAAGATAAAATAATTTCAACTAATTTATGGAGTAGTGAATTATCCAAGCTTACAGCTAATGCCTTTCTTGCTCAAAGAATAAGCTCTATAAATTCTATTTCTGCTTTATGCGAAGTTACCGGAGCAAATATTGATGAGGTTAAGAGAGCAATTGGATTAGACAAAAGAATTGGTGATAAATTCTTAAATGCTGGCCCTGGATTTGGTGGAAGTTGTTTTAAAAAGGATATTTTAAATCTTACTTATTTATGTGAACATTTTGGATTGCCAGTAGTTTCTAATTATTGGGAACACGTAATAAGTATGAATGATTGGCAAAACTATAGGATTTATAAAATGGTTATAGATAAATTATTTGGAAATGTAAGCAAAAAAAAGATAGTCATACTTGGATTTTCATTTAAAGCAAATACTAATGATACTAGGGAATCTCCTGCAATATCAATTTGCAAAAATTTATTAAATGAGGGAGCTTTTTTATCGATACATGATCCACAGGTAAATAGAATTCAAGTAACTTCTGATTTGGGAGATATTGGTGAGGAAAATAATTCCAACTGGTCTTTTAGTAATGATCTTGAGGATATATTTGATAATGCGGATGCTATTGTCGTTCTTACCGAATGGGATATATATAAAAAAATAGATTGGAATTCCGTAAACTTAAAATTAAGAAAACCAGCTTGGCTTTTTGATACTCGTAAGATTATAAATCCAGAAAAAATAAATAATTGTGACCTTAACTTCTGGCAAGTTGGGCTTGGTAATAATATATTATAAAGAAAATTTTAAAATATATATATAAATTTATGAAACTGAGTGTTATTATTCCTTGTTTTAATGAAGTTGATACTTTACAAGATTTAATAGCAGCTGTAAAAAACTCTAAAGTAGATGATCTTGAATTGATTATTGTGGATGATTGCTCAACTGATGGGACAAGAGATATTCTTGAAAATCTTGAAGACAAGGACATAAAAGTAATTTACCATAAACAAAATCAGGGTAAAGGTGCTGCATTAAGAACGGGTTTTAGAGAGGCTACCGGTGAAATATGTATAGTTCAAGATGCCGACTTGGAATATGATCCCAATGAATTCCCCATGATGATAGAGCCAATAATTAATAATAAAGCTGATGTTGTTTTTGGTAGTAGGTTTCAAAGTGGGAGACCTCATAGAGTTGTTTATTTCTGGCATAGGATGGGGAACGGATTCCTAACTTTATTAAGTAATTTCTTTACTGATCTTAATCTTTCAGATATGGAAACATGTTATAAAGCTTTTCGGACCGAAATTATTAAATCTATTGAAATTAGAGAAAACAGATTTGGATTTGAACCAGAGATTACTGCAAAGGTAGCTAAAATGAATCTAAGAATTTATGAAATTGGGATTTCTTACTACGGACGAACTTATGAAGAAGGAAAGAAGATTGGTTGGAAAGATGGTGTAAGGGCAATTTATTGCATAATTAAGTATAATTTCTTCAAATAAATGCAAGATAAGGTAAATCTAATTACTGGTGGAACTGGATTCCTCGGATCACATTTAACTGAGTATCTGTTAAATTCAGGGGAAAAAGTTATATGTATTGATAATAACTTCACAGGAAGAGAAGAAAATATTGAGAAATTTATCGGAAATCCTGAATTTAAATTTATCAAACATGATGTCATTGATCCTATTTATATCGATGTAAATAGAATATGGCACTTGGCCTGTCCTGCATCTCCAATACACTACCAATTAAATCCAATAAAAACAGCAAAAACTAGTTTTTTAGGCACTATTAATATGTTAGGACTTGCTAAAAGAGTTAATGCAAGAGTTTTGTTGGCAAGTACGAGTGAAGTATATGGCGACCCTGAACAGCATCCTCAAACAGAAGGGTATAAAGGATCAGTTAATCCTATAGGAATACGAGCTTGTTATGACGAAGGTAAGAGAATTGCAGAGACTTTATGCTTCGACTACAAAAGGCAACATAATTTGGATATTAGGGTAATGAGAATATTTAATACTTATGGACCAAAGATGAATTTAGAAGATGGAAGAGTAGTAAGTAATTTTATTGTCCAAGCACTTCGGAATCAAAATTTAACGATATATGGTGACGGATCTCAAACTAGATCTTTTTGTTACGTTGATGATTTAATAAATGGGATGGTCAAATTAATGAATGGTAAACATAACGGCCCGATAAATATTGGGAATCCAAAAGAATTTAGTATTAAAGAGCTTGCAGAAATGATAATACGTAAAATTAATCCTAAGCTCGAAATAATATATAAACCACTGCCTCAAGATGATCCGCTACAACGAAGACCAGATATCTCTTTAGCGAGAAATGAACTGTCATGGGAACCATTAATTAATATTGATGAAGGTTTAGAGAAAACAATTCCTTGGTTTAAAGAGGAAATTAATAAAAGTAATATTTCAAAAAATAGTTGTTTTTAAAATTTGCTTTATTACCTTCCATATTTATCTTCGAATCTTTCAATATCATCCTCTCCTAAGTAAGAACCACTTTGAATCTCTATAACCAATAATGGATCAGTACCATGATTTGAGAGCCTATGCTTAGATCCTAGTGGGATGTATGTACTTTGATTCTTAAATAAAATAATTTTCTTTTCATCAATATCAACTTGTGCTGTACCGCTAACAATTACCCAATGCTCTGACCTATGGTTATGCTTTTGCATTGATAATTGCTCGCATGGGTTAACAGTTATCAACTTAACTTGCCAATTTTTTTCTTTCGCGATGGATTCATAAAAGCCCCATGGTCTAAATATTTTTTTATGTTCTTGCCACTCTGGAATTTTTCTTTCCTTCAATAAGTTAACTAAATTTTTAACCTCCTGAGAATTTTTCATATTAGCTATCAATACGGCATCGCTGGTATCAACCACTATTAAGTCCTCTACTCCAAGAGTAGCAATAAGTCTTTTATCGCTTTTCAAATAACAATTTTTCGTATCTTTTGAAATAATATTTCCATCTATAACATTTCCATTTGTGTTCTTTTTCGCAATTTTCCAAACTGCATCCCAACTTCCAATATCTGTCCAATTTGCAGATAGAGGCATTACTGTACCTATAGTCGTTTTTTCCATTACGGCATAATCTATTGAAATATTGGGAGACTTTGAGAAAGCCACTTTATTTATTCTCTGAAAATCTAAATCGTAAAGATCTTCTACTAAAGATTCTCTGCAAATACTATAAATATTAGGTGAATATTTTTTAATTTCCTCAATTATCAAATTTGCTTTAAAAAGAAATATTCCACTGTTCCAAGTATATCTTTTATCTTTTATGAGTTCTTTTGCCGTCTTTAAATCTGGTTTTTCGATAAAACTTTCAATAGAAGAACCTTTCAAAAGAGATTCACTTAATGGTTCCTTAGATTTTATGTATCCGTACCCAGTCTCTGGAGATTTGGGAACAATTCCAAAGGTAATTAGTCTATTTTTTTGGGCATAACTAATACTGGCTTCAACAGCTTTTACAAAATCATTTTCAAGCTCTATAAAGTGATCAGATGAAAGTATTAAAAGAAGTGGATCTTCTTCTGAGTCAAGAGCTTTCAAAGCTGACAAAGTAATCGCTGGAGCTGTATTTTTCCCGAAAGGTTCTAATAATATGGCTTTAGGATTAATTTGTATTTCCCTCATCTGTTCAGCAACAATGAATCTATGCTCTTCATTACAGATAATTATTGGATCTTTAGTTGAATCAATTTTTTTAACTCGGCTGGCAGTTAGTTGTAATAAAGATTTCTTTGAATCACCTGCTAGTTTTAAAAATTGCTTCGGATAACTTCTTCTGGACAAAGGCCACAGTCGCGTGCCGCTTCCTCCACAAAGTATAACTGGGATAATATTAGATGAAGGCATTCTGGAAAACTATGAATAATTCAATATCAGAAATTCTAACTCATGTATCTCAAGTTAATTTTTAAAAAGTTTTTGGGCCATAATCGTTAACTTTAAAGTGCTAATAAAGCTTTTTAATAGATGATTTAATATAACATTTTAAAATTAACCTTCATTTCTTGAATTGTAAATTTTTTTTAATGATTTTGAAATAGGAAGGTGTTCATATAAATCTTTTGAAACCGGAATACCCTTTCTTACTGCAGCTCTTCTTGATTTTGAAAAATAACTTGGATTACCTTCATTTTTTAAAAATTCCATTATTTCATCTTTTAAATCTTCGCTAATTTTTAATTCACTTGAATTCAAGAGATCATTAATTTGATTCAAATTGAAAACTCCCATCCTTGTGATATCTTTTTTTAAAAATGGAGATTTTAAGTAAATCATATTTAAAAGTCCAAAAACATGACTTTGGTTATAATTTTCAAGGGAATTTATTAATTTTGTGATCCCTAAAATAATATTTTGATTTTGGCTTTGTTTCTCAATAAGAAAACATGCCTCTAGGAAAAATAAATTGTGTGGTAGTAATTTTAAAATAAAATTGTAATCAGGAATAATGCTTTGTTTCATCCTTTTACATAATTCCTTACTAGTGAAAAAAACATTTGGTCTGTAATGATTTAATATCAATTTGGTGAATTTTTTTTCTCCATTATTGATGGCATGATATCTGTTGTTTAA
>MDTE01109040.1_pt1 | contig 16789 bp, 17 predicted proteins | sample 811231 | NCBI WGS metagenome assembly MDTE01 (sample SAMN05326651, study PRJNA326480) | marine metagenome | isolation source: seawater | place: Indian Ocean: Red Sea | collected 2010
ATCATGATGCATTCAATCCAGATAAAGAAAAGGTAGATGATTTTAAGAAAAGGTATAGAGAAGGAAAAGTAGGAGATGTCGAAGTAAAAAAGGATCTAGTTGAGTGTTTAAATAATTTCCTTTTGCCTATAAGGGAAAAGAGAAAATATTATGAAAATAACCCTAAAGAGGTAGAAGAAGCTCTGATGAATGGAACTAATAGGGCAAGAGATGTAGCAAAAAAAACTATGGAAATGGTTAGATCAGCAATGAAAATAAATTCTTATACTTCTAGTTGGAAATAACTAATGAAAAATTATTTTCCTGGCAAAGATGAATTCTTTGAATTATCTAAAAATTACAATTATATACCTGTTTATATTGAGTTAAATTCTAATGGTGAAACTCCAGTTTCTATTTATAAAAAAATTGTAAAATCTCCTTACTCTTTTCTTTTGGAATCAGTTGAAGGAGATGAGAGTGTAGCTCGATATAGTTTCATTGGAATAAATCCTAAAGAAATTATTAAAACAGGATCTAATGAAAAAAATGGAGAAGTAGATCCATTAGGATTATTAGAAAGTGCTATGAAAAACATTAATTTTGCTCCTTTGAAAGAATTGCCAAAATTTCATGGTGGTGCTGTCGGATTTCTTTCTTATGAAACAGTTACCTATATTGAACCATCAGTTAAAAAAAGTGCTAAATTGCTAACATATACTCCCGAAAGTGTATTTATGATTGGAAGTTCGTTAATAATTTTTGATCATGTAAAAAAATCAATAATTATTGTAGTTCATGCTGATTTAAGAAATAGTAATAATAATGAAGATACTTATAAAGAAACTCTTGAATCAATTGCTGAAATAATCAATGATTTGGAAAAGGAGATATTACCAGAAAAATTTCAAGAAAATTCTGATTTTGATAATTCTTCTATAGTTCATGTTACTGAAAAAGCAAAATATCAAGAAATGGTTAAAAAGACTAAAGAATTAATTAATCAAGGAGAAATGATTCAAGCTGTATTGTCTCAGAAATTAACTAAGAGAATTAATGTTTCTCCTATAAATATTTTTCAATCTCTTAGGAAAGTTAACCCTTCGCCTTATATGTTTTTATTAGATTTAGATGACTTTCAAATTATTGGATCTTCTCCAGAATTATTAGTACAAGTTGTTGATGGTTTAGTAGCTGCACATCCTATAGCTGGAACGAGGGCTAGAGGTAAAGATGAGAAAGAAGATCAAGAATTAGAGAAAGAATTACTTAACGATGAAAAAGAATTAGCTGAACATTTGATGCTTTTAGATTTAGGACGAAATGATGTAGGAAAAGTTTCTTCTCCTGGTTCTGTTAAAGTGACTCAACAGATGGAAATTGAAAGATATTCTCATGTAATGCATATTGTTTCTCATGTTACTGGAAACTTATCCAATGAATTTAATCCATTTGATGTCTTAAAGTCAGCTTTTCCAGCAGGCACAGTATCTGGAGCTCCTAAAGTTAGGGCAATGCAATTAATTTCTGAAGAAGAGGAATATCAAAGAGGTCCTTACTCTGGAGCAGTAGGTTATTTTAGTTTCAACGGAAATATGGATACTGCGATAGCTATTAGGACAATAGTTTTGAAAGATGGTATTGCTTTCCTACAAGCTGGAGCCGGAATTGTGTCTGACTCAGTCCCAGAAAGAGAATATCAGGAATGTTTAGATAAGATGGGTGCATTGATAAAAGCTATAGAATATGCTGAAGAAAATTATTAAAGATAATATTCCCAAAGTTTCTATTTCATTAAATGAGATAAGAAAATTAGATGATAAATATGATTTTGTAGAAATTTTTATTGAATTAAAAAATATTATTTCTGACCCAATTTCTATATACAAAAATATAGCCAATAATGAAGAACCAGGTTTTATTCTTGATTACCTTAACCCAGTAGAAAAAACTGCTTCTGTGAGTTATTTAAGTCATGAAATAATGGAAATAATTGATGTAAATGATGAAGATCCTGCTCAAAAACTTAGAAGTTATTTTCAAAATCTCTCTATTTATTTGTCTGATGAAACTAGAGATTTTTCTTTTGGAGCGGTAGGTTATTTTGGGTATGAAACATTAAAATATTTTGAACCTTCAGTAGGATTATTAAAAAAGGATCCAAACAATTGCCCTGAAGCATCTTTTATGATTCCTAAGTCATTAATTTCATTTTTTCATAATGAGAAAAAAATAATTATTTCAACAATATTGAAGCTTGATCTAGAAGATTTGGAAAAAGAATATCTTAAAGTAACTGATAAGTTAACTTCTTTAAGTTTTTTGATCTTGAATAACACAACTTTTCAGAAAAAAGATATTTTTGAATATGAAAACGGTACTAATTTTAAGCCAAATATTGAAAAAAAAGATTATATTTTTATGGTTAAAAAAGCTAAAGATTATATTCTAAAAGGTGAATTGATTCAGTGTGTTTTATCTCAAAGATTTTCATTAGAAAAAAATATTAAAAATTTTAATTTCTTAAAATTGTATTCCTATTTGATGGAAAAAAATCCTTCTGATTATATGTACTATTTTAATTATGGTAAAAATTTTAAAATTATAGGATCTTCACCAGAAATGTTTTTGAAAGTTAAAGGAAAAAAAGTAATGATTCGTCCTGTGGCTGGAACTACAGGGATAGATAAAGATAAAGATTTTTCTAAAAATTTATTTAATCTAAAAAATAGTGAGAAAGATCAAGCTGAACATATGATGCTAGTTGATCTTGCAAGAAATGATCTTGGAAGAGTTTGCAAAACTGGAACAGTAAAAGTTTCTAAATTAATGAATATTGAAGTTTATTCTCATGTAGCTCATATAGTTTCTGAAGTTGTAGGTATTATTAGTCCAGAATTTGATTCTCTTGATGCATTTGTTGCATCATTTCCTACTGGAACACTTGTAGGTGCCCCTAAAATCAGGGCTGCAAAATTGATTTCTCAGTTAGAGCCTGAGGGTAGAGGTCCTTACTGTGGAGCTATAGGGTGGTTTGATATTAGAGGAAATCTAGATACAGGAACAATTATTCGTTCAGTAGTAATAAAAGACGAAAAATTCTCCTATAATGGTGGTGGAGGAATAGTATTTGACTCTGACCCTGAGTTAGAATATCAGGAGACTTTAGACAAAACTAAAATTTTTAATGAGTATTATCAATGATATTATTATTAGATAATTATGATAGTTTTACTTATAACCTTTTCCAGTATATTACTGAATTAGGTGAAGAAGTAGAAGTTGTAAGAAATGATGAATTAGATCTTCAACAATTAAGATCTTTGAAGCCAAATAAATTGGTTATTTCACCTGGGCCTTCAAATCCTAATAATGCTGGGATTTCTAATAATGCAATAATGGAATTTTCTAACAAAATTCCTATTTTAGGAGTATGTTTAGGTCACCAGTGTATTGGTCAAACTTTTGGAGCAAAAATTGCTTATGCGGGTGAAGTAAAACATGGAAAAACATCTTTGATTAAACATGATGGATTGGGTATATTTAAAAATATTGAAAACCCAGTTGAAGTTGTAAGATATCATTCTTTAGCGATTCTCCCAGAATCGATTCCTGAAGATTTAGAAGTTTCAGCAACGACAGAAAATGGAGTGATTATGGGTGTAAGACATAAAAAATATCCTATAGAAGGAATACAATTTCATCCAGAATCAATTTTTACAAAACAAGGAAAAAAAATTTTAAAAAACTTTTTAGATTATTAGATGTTAATTTTATGAAGATTTTAGAAGCAATAAAAATTTTAATAGAGAAATCAGATTTATCATTTGATTTATCTAAATCAGTTATGAATGAGATTATGGAAGAAAATGTAACCCCTTCTCAGTTTGGATCATTTGTTACTGCACTCAAATTGAAAGGTGAAACACCTCAAGAAATAGCTGGAATGGCTACTGTAATGAGAAGTAAATCATTATCTATCTCCAACAATTCAAAGTTATTAGACACTTGTGGTACTGGAGGAGATAATAAAGGAACATTTAACATTTCAACTGCTTCAGCAATTGTATCTTCATCTTCTGGAGCAAAGGTGGCTAAACATGGAAATAGAGCTATGTCAGGTTCTACAGGAAGCGCAGATGTTTTAGAAAAATTAGGTGTAAAGATAAGTCTTTCTCCTGATTCAGTAAAAACTTGTATTGATCAAATAGGAATAGGTTTTATATTTGCTCAATCTTTTCATCCGGCCATGAAATTTGCTGCTCCACTTAGAAAAGAGATAGGAATACCTACAATTTTTAATATATTGGGCCCTTTAACTAATCCAGCAAATGCAGAGAGGCAGTTAATTGGAGTGTCAAATCCTGAATTAGCACCAAAAGTTGCAGAAGCTTTAAAAATTTTAAATGTAAAAAAAGCTTTAGTGGTTCATGGTTTTGACGGTATGGATGAAATTAGTGTTGAAGGAAATACAATTATATGGGAAGTAACTTCTGAAATAGTGAAAAGACGAAAAACAAGACCATCTGATTTTAGTCTTTCTGAAGGAAGAAACTCTGATTTAATTGTTTCTTCTACAGAAGAAAGCGCTGATATCATTAAAAAAGTTTTTCAAGGTGAAGGTTCAAATCCAAATGACTCTTCTCCTATATCTTCATGCAGGAAAGTAATCATTATTAATTCTGCAGCATCTTTAGTTGCTTATGGAATTACAGATAATTTCCAAGAGGCATCTAATTTGGCTTCTCAATCTATAGATTCTGGAAAATCTTTTCAAAAATTAAATCAGTTAATCAAAATAACTAATGAATTGGAATAGCCTTGAATTAGGAGATGTGCTCCTAAAGATCTTAAATTCAAAAAAAGATTCTATAGAGTATAAAAAACAAAAAAATCCTTTAAAAAATTTAATAAAACATGTTTCTGATGAAATTCATTTTGATTTTTATGAGGCGATATCTAATAAACCTAATATTCAAATTATTGCAGAATTAAAAAGATCATCTGCTTCTGCAGGAAACTTGCAAACAAATTTATCTATTGAAGAAATTGCTAAAATATATCTTGATAATAATTGTGCTGCAATTTCTGTACTTACAGAGAAGACAAAATTTTCAGGAGATATTGAAGATTTAAAATCAATATTTAATCTGTCTAAGAAATTTAAAACTCCTCTTCTTCAGAAAGATTTTATTTTTGATGAATATCAAATATATGAAGGAAAGTTGAATGGAGCTTCAGCGGTTTTATTAATTCTATCTATATTAGAACCTTCTCAATTTAAAAGGCTTTTTGAATTAATTGAATCTTTAAATATGACTCCATTGGTAGAAATATTTTCTGAAAAAGAATTAGAGTTGGCAATTAACCAAGGATCTAAAGTTATAGGAATAAATAATAGAGATTTGAAAAAATTAGAAACTTCATTAAAAGTTTTTGAAAATTTGGCCCCCTTAGTTCCAAAAGATTTAACTTTAATTGCAGAAAGTGGGATTAAAAGTGTTAAACATGTTAAATTGATGGCAGACTTAGGGGCAGATGCAATTTTAATAGGAGAAACATTATTAAAAGCTGGAAAAAATTGTGATCAAATTATCAAAGAGATGTCATCAGTAAAAAAAATATGAAGGTTAAAATTTGTGGAGTAAAAACCGAAGAAGTAGCGATTCATGTCGCTAAACAAGAAGCTGATTTCATTGGACTAGTATTTGTTGAAAATGTTCGAAGAATGATTTCAGTTGATCAAGGTAGAAAAATTGTTGACTCGTTAAAAAAATCTTTTAATGAATCTCCTTTGGTTGTAGGGTTATTTCAAAATCAATCATATCTTTATATCGAAAGTGTTGTGAAAAAAAGCAAATTAGATTTAGTTCAAATATGTGGAGAAAATGATAATTTTCAAGGTTTATCTGTTCCTTCTATTAGACAAATAAGAATAATGACAGATGATTCAACACAACAAATTCAAGACAAAGTACTTTCTGCATTAGAAATTCATTCTTTTGTAATTTTAGATTCATATGATTACAAAAAACCTGGGGGCACAGGAAAAGTATTTGATTGGAGAAAAATTTTAGACTTTAATTCTTATGAAAATATTTTTATTGCAGGAGGATTAAATTCTGAAAATGTAAATTCGATGATTTCTTTAGTAAAACCATGGGGTGTAGATATTTCAAGTGGAGTAGAAACTAAAGGTGAAAAAGATTTACAGAAAATATCAAATTTTATAAATATTGTTAAGGATTCTGAAAATTTTAATTCCTGATTTATTCGTTATTTTGTGGAATTTCAGAAGTTTCTAAATATTTAAAGAAAGGACTCTGAGATGATAAAACTAGAGTGTCTTTGCCTGTTAAACTTTTCTTGTAAGCTTCTAAAGATCTTTGAAAATCATATAATTCAGGATTTTTGCCTAATGCATTAGCTAAAATTTCAATTGCTTGTTGTTCTGCTTCACCTATTAATTTACTTGCTGTTCCTTGAGCATTTTGAAGTATTACAGTAACTTGTTTATCTACTTCTGCTCTTATTTCAGCATCTCTTTGAGAACCTTCAGCTCTTAGACCTGAAGCAATTCTTTGTCTTTCAGCCTGCATTCTAGCAAAAACAGAATTTTCAATAGCATCTGGGAAATCAGTTCTTTTCATTCTTACATCAATAATGTCAACTCCAAAAATAGAATTTAATGGAACTCTGTATCTAACTTCATAAGATTCATCTAATGCTTTAGGGTTACTTTGAAGCATTGAAATTTCTTCAGGTGTAGCAATTCTAGATCTTTCTCCACCAACTTTACTAATTAATGAAATAGAAATATTAGAATTTGAGATCCCGTTGTTTAATTTTTGTGCTTCCGAAAGAGGTATATCATATAAGTTACTTTCAAAAGTTACTCTATTCATTATTTCTTCTCTAACTTCTGAAATTACTTCTGATTGATCATCTTGTGCAACTTCTTCTCTGAGTCTGGAGTTAACAATATCTCCTAACTTTGCTTCTGCTTGTTTTTCACTTCCAATTGCTTGGAAGAATTTTAGAGGATCTACGATTTTGTATCTTGCATAAGCATCAATAACAAGGTTTCTTTTATCTTTAGTTAAAATAGAAGTAGGTGGCGCATCTATTCTGAGTAATCTTTTATCAAATCTTGTTACAGTATCTACAAAAGGAGTTTTTATTCTTACTCCAGGTGTTTTGTAAGCAACTTGGAATTCTCCAAATCTTGTAATTATTACAGACTCAGTTTCATCAACTATAAAAGCTACTTGAGGAATTAATATAAAAGATGCTATTACAATAATTAAAATTGTAAAAATTAAACGTCTCATTATTCAGTTCCTCCTTTTTGGTTAATGCTGGACCCTTCATCTAATGGAAGGAAAGGAAGAATTCCTTCCGGATTAGTAATTACAAATTTTTTCATTTTTGCAAAAACTTCTTCAACTGCTTCTAAATATAATCGAGTTCTAGTTACTTCTGGGGATTTATTATAACCTTCTAGAACCGCTTCAAATCCCAATGCTTCACCTTCAGCTTTTGCTAAACGTCCTTGTTTAAATGCTTCAGCCGCTTGAATGATTTTTGCTGATTCTCCTTCAGCCTTAGGGATTTGTTCTGCCTGGTAAGCTTCTGCCAAATTAACGATTCTATCTCTATCTTCTCTAGCTCTTACTACATCTTCGAAAGCATCTTGTACTGCTGAAGGGGGGTTCACATTTTGTAATAAAACTTGTTGAACATCTATTCCAGCTTCATATTCTCCGAGAATTTTTCTGATAATTGATAAAACTTCTTGTTGCACTACTTCTTTTTCTGTTGTTAAAACATCATCTATTTTTCTAGCACCTACAATTTGTCTTACAGCAGTTTCTGTAGCATCTCTTAAAGTTTTTCCATCTGGTTGTCCCTCTAAAACTTGTCTTTCTGCTTCTCCAGGGTCACCGACATTGAATAAATATGCTCTTGGATCACTAATTCTGTATTGAACAACAGCTTGAACTTCAACTATGTTTTCATCTCCAGTGATCATTTTAGATTCAACCGTTACAGGTTGAATTCCTCCTCCCTGAACTCCACTTGATCTAAATCCTAATTCTAATCTCCTTGTTTTGGTTACAGAAATAATATCTCTTTGTCCAATTGGAGAAGGCCAATGCCATCTTAGTCCTTGTTCTCTTATTCCATCAAATTTTCCGAAAGTACGTACTACTGCTTGTTGATCTGGGTCTACAGTGTATACACCTGACCCTATCCAAAAAAGAGCAATAATTAAAATTACAAAGAATATTAGTAAAGGGGATCCTCCCTTGAATCCAGGAATTTTAGGAAATGAAGTTTTGAATTTTCCTAAAAGTTCATCAATATTTACTTCATTTTCATCCCTATCAGGAGGACGATAAACCTTATCATCTCTTAATGGAATATTTTCTTGTTTAGATGGCATATTTTTAATATATATATTTTATATCAATAATTATAGTTATTTTTTTCCATATTTGTAGGATTTATTTGTAAAAATTCTTCATAGCTATCTATATTTTGTAAAATTTCTATAAAATTTTTAAGATTGTCAGTGTTTTCTTGAATGTTTTTTAATATTGAAAATACAGGACTTATAGAAGTTGGGCTATCTGCATAAGTACCGTTAAATGCAAACCAAGCTTGATTAATTTTTCTAATAAAAATACCTTTGTCTAATAATTCTTTTCTTCTATTCTCCATGTATTCTTCTGCCTCAATAATATTGTTATTCTTAAGTAAAACCTCCACATTTTTTCTTGTTTCTTGCATGAAAGTATTGTAATCAAATGAGTTTTCAGTAAAATTTTTATCATTCTTTTCACAGTAAATTTTGTACAATTTGTTCTTACATATTTTTTTAGAAATCTCTTTTCCAAAAATATTTGCTAGGGTTTCATTTATTTCTGTCATTTTATTATTTTCGAAAATTGATCTTCCCAGTGGATAAAAAATTAAATATTGGTGTAACCATTCATGTGCAGCTAATTCAAATAATCTTTCTAGATTAGTATTTGGTTTAATCATACTAGGGTAAGTTGCTAGGCCACCTATTTCTAATATTATTGCAGAAAGATTTTCTTCTTCTAACATTTTGTTTTCTATAAGATTTTTTCTAGAATTTTTCATATTAGGGTTTAATAAAATTTCATGTTCTCTTGAAATTACATTTCTAGGAGAAGTGATTAATAGTAAAGGAGGGTCAAAAATTTTTATTAATACTGGAGGAAAAACCAATCCTTTAAAATTTATCTCTTCAATTTTTATCTGATTTTTAACTATTTTTTGAATTTCTTTTTCTATTTTTAATAAGATAAAATTTCTTTTATTTTTTAAATCTGAAATTTCATTATTTAATTTATCTAATGTTTTATTTGAATTATTTAAAATATTTATTTCTTTTTGTTTTTCAAGAGAATTGATTTTTTTTGTTAATAACTGAAATTCGATGAAAGTATCGTCTATTTTAGATTCATTGTTTTCTGAAAATAAATTGTTTATAGCAAAAATATATTTGTTTCCAATTGTTAAGACTTCATATCTTAATATGCTGAAAAGTTCTTCTTTTTCTAGGTGAGTCTTTAAAGGATATTTTTCACAACCTAGAGAAATTAAAATTAAAAAAGTAATAATGAAAATATTTAAATATTTTTTTTTCATTTTATTTCTCATTTAATTAATAAAATAATTAATGCGTGCATTTTTTTTCTTTATCAATAATAATGTTTCAAAGTATTTTTTATTAGATATTTAGAAAATTAAAAATTTATTGGAGATAGAATTGAAAGTTTTTGAGACACAAAATATAAGGAATATTGTATTAACTGGTCATTCTGGATCTGGAAAAACTTCACTTGCAGAATCCATGTTTTTTAAATCTGATGGTACCACGAGGTTAGGTAGTGTGGATAATGGGACTAGTAATTCAGATTTTGAGCCAGAAGAACAAAAGAGGAAATCTAGTATTCAAAATGCTATTCTCCCATGTGTTTTTGAAAATACCAAAATCAATGTTATTGATTCTCCAGGATATTTTGATTTTAAATCTGAAATGATTTCAGCACTTTCAGTAGCTGATTTGGCTATAATAGTGGTTTCTGCTACTTCTGGAATAGAAGTCGGTTCTAGTCAAGCATGGAACCTTTGTGAAAATGCCTCAATTCCTAGAATTATAGTAATCAATAAACTTGATAGAGAAAATACAAATTATGTAAATGTTGTTGATGAAATTCAATCTAATTGGGGAAGAAAATGTTTGCCAGTTCAGTTTATAGATGGTAATGATTCGTCTTTTTCTAAAACTCTTTCATTAATATCCTCTGAATCAAATAATGCTCCTGAAAATTGGAAAGAAAATTTTGACGAAATGTTAGCAGAATCTGATGATTCATTGATTGAGAAATATTTAGAAGGAGAACCTTTACTTGAAGATGAATTAAATTCTGCATTAAATAAAAGTGTAGGGTCATCTTCTATATATCCAATAGTTTTTTGTTCTTCTTTAAAGGAAATCGGAGTAATAGATTTTTTGTCTCTTTTAAAAAATGTAGCCCCAGATCCATCATTAAATAGAGAGAAAATACAAGATCAATCTAATTTTGTTTTTAAAACTAGTGCAGATCCTTTTGTAGGTAAACTTACATATGTAAAAATTAATGGTGATCCTATGAAATCTGATAGTCAGATTTGGAATATTAATAAGAATTCTGGTGAAAGATTTGGACAACTGTTTGTTCCTTCAGGAAAAGAACAAATTCCTGTAGATTCTCTTTCTACAGGAGATATTGGTGTAATAAGTAAGCTTAATGATACTCAAACATATGACACTTTAGGAGAAAAAGGTAAAACTGAAGTTACAAAATCTCCTAATTTACCTGAACCAAGTTTTAGTTTAGCAATCTCTCCAAAAAATCAAGCAGATACAGATAAAATGTCTATGGCTCTATCTAGATTAGAAGAAGAGGATCCTACAATTTTAGTAGAAAGAGTATCTGAAACCGCGGAAACTCTTCTTAAAGGTCTAGGTGATCTTCATGTAGAGATGGCTATAGAAAGAACAGAAAGAAAATTTGGAGTTTCTCTAACCACGGCTTTACCCAAAATTCCATATAGAGAAACTATTACTTCAAAATCATCTGCAGACTATAAGCATAAAAAACAAAGTGGTGGAGCAGGTCAATACGGCCATGTAATCTTAGAAATTAAGCCTTTAGAAAGAAGTGGTGGTATTAACTTTTCTAGTAGTGTTACAGGAGGTAATGTTCCTAGAGAATATATACCTGCAGTTGAAAAGGGTGTTGTTAAAGCCGCTAGTAAAGGTATTCTCGCAGGATATCCTGTTGTAGATGTTGATATTAATCTACTTGATGGTAGTTCTCATTCTGTAGATTCTTCTGGAATGGCTTTTGAAATAGCTGGTTCAATGGGTTTTAGAGAAGCCCTTAAGAAAGCTAATTCAGTATTGTTAGAACCAGTAATGAGTTTTTCGATTTTAGTTCCTGATAAATTTACAGGAGATGTAATAAGTGATTTAAATACTAAGCGAGGTAAAATTCTCGGAATGACTCCTCAAGGAAATTCTGGAAATACATTAATAGAAGCAGATATTCCTATGGGAACCACTCAAAGTTTTGCTTCTGATTTGAAGTCTATTACTCAGTCAATGGGAACATTTTCATCGAAATTTAGTTATTATGATCAAGTGCCTTATCAGGAATCTGAAAAGATAGCTTCAGCTTCCACTTCAGAAGAATAAATTAGAAATTTTTAGCTATCCTGAACCCCATATTTGCTGTACTAGAATCAGTTGTATTAGAAGATCTAGCAGCTACTCTATATCTATTACAATAAGACTCATGACATAAAAAAGAACCACCCTTAATTACTTTTGTGTTTCCAGTTTTTGGAGGTTTCGAATTATTATTATTGTGGTATCTTGTGAACCAATCTGATGTCCATTCCCATACATTTCCTACTACATTGTAAAGACCAAAATTATTTGGCTCATAAGATTTAGCTGGAGCAGTTGTAAAATATCCATCGCTACATTCATTTTTTGAGGGAAATGTTCCTTGCCAAATATTGCACATATGCTTTCCTTCAACGAGTAATTCATCGCCCCACGGATACAAAGCTTGTTCTAATCCTCCTCTAGCTGCATATTCCCATTCAATTTCAGAAGGTAATCTATTTCCAGACCATCTACAATAAGCATTTGCATCGTTCCATGAAATATGAACTACTGGATGATCCATTTTGTTTTCTATGTTTGTTTTAGGTCCTTCTGGACTATTCCATTTTGCTCCATCTACTCTACACCACCACTCTGACCCTTGAGTCCAAAAGTTTACCTTATTTTTTTCATTCTCAGATAAACTATCGAAAAAGCAAAAAGACCATCCGAATTTTTCTGCATCAGTAATATAATTAGTGTCTTTAATGAATTTTAAAAAATCTTTATTGGTAACTGAAGTTTCTGAAATGGAAAATTTTTTAAATTTTACTTTTCTTATTGGGCCTTCTCCGTCTGACACAAAACTTTTTTCGTAATCAGTGCCCATTAAGTAATCTCCATTATTGAAATCGATCATTTTTCCTTCGAATTTCTTTTTTGAAGTATTATTTGATTTGATTTTTTTATAGTCTATAGGTTTAGATATATTTTTTTTAACGGAATTTTGTGGTGTACAACAGGTAGGATTTTCTTGAGTCATATTAAACCTTTATAAATCAAAATATTTTCTTTTATTATAATCAAATATTAATTATCAATTATATAAAGAATAATGGAAAAACTTGAAGTAGCAATTAAAAGAATCGGAATTGATACAAAACCTGAAATCATTGAAAAGTTGAGAACTTTTGGAGATTTTATTGAAAAATATAATAAAGTTCAAAATTTAACTTCTAATAAATCTTGGGATGAAATCAGAGATAATCTTTTTATAAGGTCATTATCAATTTATAAAATTTTAGGAAGATTAAATTTAACTAATTTGAAAATTATTGATGTTGGAACTGGTTCAGGGATACCTGGTCTTTTAATAAAAATTTTAAACCCAGAAACAAATATGTGTCTTTTGGATTCAAATAAAAAGAAAGTAGAATTTTTAAAAATAGTTGTATCTGAATTGAAAATAAATGGCATCGAATTAGTTCATTCTAGATCTGAAAAATTAGGAAAAAATTCTGTTTATCGGGAAGAATTTGATATTGTTGTTTCAAGAGGAGTAGCAAAGCTGAATCAATTAGCAGAATTAACTATACCTTTTTGTAAACTACAAGGTTTAGTGATTTGCCTTAAAGGTAATAATATAGATCAAGAATTAAAAATTTCACAATATGCATCTAATATATTAGGTGCTGAAAAATTAAATGTTATTCCTGTAGATTATGATGAAAATGAATTATCAGATTCTTTGGTAGTATGGGAAAAAACTAAACTTACTCCTCCGAAATTTCCAAGAAGAGATGGTATTCCTAAAAAAACACCATTAACTAAAAATATATAAATGATATGAATATAAAGAATTTCAATTTTTCATCAAATAATAAGTTTTTAATTTCTTCTTTTTTTCTAGGTATTCTCATAATATTTTTTGTGATTCGTTTGTCTAATGTTGATATTGGAGAATTTTGGAAACAAATAACAAAAAGTGACTTTAAAATTTTAGGATTGGCTTTGATTGTTTATTATTTAGGTTTTTTCCCTAGAGGATTTAGATTTTTATTAATGACTGATCTTCACTCCAACAATAAGAATTTATTTAATAACTTCTTAAAATCATCTATTTTTTTACTTATTGGGTGGTTTATAAATTCTTTAACACTTTTAAGGGCAGGTGATTTATATAGAATATGGTTATTTACTAAAGAATTTAAATTAAAGTTTATAAACTTGTTTGCTTTTTTACTTTCAGAACGTTTACAGGATTTAATTATTATTACTTCTATATTGCTATGTATTTTTCTTTTCGCTTTTTCAGAGACTCAATTTCCTTTTTGGATTGTTTTAACATGTTTGGCTATATCTTTGATTTTAATTTTTATATTGATAGTAGGAGTTGCTACATCTAGGTTAATAAAATATTTTCCTCTGAGTAAAAATTTAGATTCATCTTCTTTTCGGGAGAATTTTTATAAACCTTTAAGATCTAAAAATTTAATTTTTCAATTAATTTGTGGGATTTTGGCTTGGACTACTGAGATTTTTAGATTAGCTCTTGTTTTAATGGCTTTAAATATAGAATTATCTTTTTCTTTAATAATTTTAATCACTATTTTAGGGACCATATTAACAATTGTTCCTCTTCCAGGAGGCTTAGGGATAGTAGAAGGAGGATTAATTGGAGTATTGATTCTTATAGGTTTTGATTCTACAACTGCTTTAACAATTACTATAGTTGACAGAAGTATTACCTGGTTTAGTATTTTATTTACAGGTTCTATTGCTTTTATTTTTTGGAATATTACTAAAAAAACAAAAATGAATAATTTTTTCCCCTATTCAAAAGACAATCAAGAGTTTAAAAAAATTGAGTAATTGGGGCTGTAGCTCAGCTGGGAGAGCGCCTGAATGGCATAAAGATTTTAGGTGTCAGTAACGTGTATTCAAGTTCAACTTCAAACTTACTTTGCCTTCTTGTTATTCATTAACGTGTATTGAAGTTTAACCTCAGTAGGTGTCAATTTAGGTGTCAAATGTGAAAATACGTTACATTTTGCGTAATTTATTAACAGATAATGGTTTGCGCTTTATGTAAATAAGTACCAAGTTTAGCGTATCTTGTTAGCGTAAGCGCCAAGATTAGCGTATGTTCTCTTATCGTTACTTATTTCATCATAAATAGTAGGTACATCTTGCTCTAACAGTTGTTCTACTTTTAAGTCATAGCGAGTGTAAGATTTTTCTTTATCCCAAATGTATTTCTTTACTTCCATATATTTTCTTACAGCTTGCCTTGCTTGTACTGTGCTTAAGTCATTCCTAAGATTTAATTTTTTTACTAACTCATTAAGATTTTTATGAAACAACTAAATACATTAGAGAAGAAGTAGTACCAAATCTAAAAAAAGATTTGAGAAAAAATATTAAACAAATAAAGGAAGAACTACAGCAGAAAACCGAATGGGAAGAACTTTATAAAAATGAGAAGAACCCTCATGTAAAAGAGTTTTTGCGGGTAGTGATTCTAAGGAGATTTAGTGAATAAAATAATGCTGATTGGGAGAGTAGCAGTACCTCCTTCTTCAAGAGCTGGTTATTGCAAAATTAGGTTAGCTGTTACTACATATTTCTCACGTTATGGAATTAAAAGGGAAACTACAGAATGGTTTAATGTTACAGGGTTTAGAAAGACTGCTGATATTATGGCTGGAATGTGTGATGTAGGTACTGTTGTTTATTGTGAAGGTCGAATGACCAGCAACAAATATACCGACTCTAAGAATGTATCTAGAACTAGCTGGTCTGTTATTTGTGAAAAAATCCAAGTTACCTCAGGCGGTAAAGATTATACTCAACACTTAGATGATGTCCCTGAGGAGGCTGAGGCGCACGCGCGCAATAACCTATAACTTATATAACTTAAATATTAGTCGCGTAGGTATTGCCCCCTTATATGGGTTAGTCCTTCTCTCCCCCTGACACTTTTAAACTAAGCTATACCCCTTTCTCAACTGTAGACACTTCTAGTGCAACTGCTCCTAATGCGTATATATATACAGGTAATATATATAAGCGCACATGACATAGCGCGGGCACATGCAACCACCCCTATATCCCCTCCAAACTCCACATAAATATCTGGTTTAGATTTTATCTTTCTTCTTAATTGGGCTTAAAGGTTTCATTGAAACACTTGTAGTCTCCGCAGGCGGTTTAAAATTCATATCCTTAATCGGCTCCGGAGTTAACCCTAATTTCACTTGTGCCTCCATCCAAGCTAAGTTTACTATTCGGAATTGTTCTTCATAACTGATTCGTTGCGTAGGTTCGGATTGCACTTTATTCTTCTTTTTCATTTTTACCTCCTAATTTGTTTTATTTAAGTAGAGATAAAAAAAGTCCGCCTGAATAAACAATGCGGACAAAATAAAAAATGCCTCTTTAGCTGTTTGTTTTAAGTGTCCGCAAGCTGACTTTCAAATCAACACTTAATAAAACTATAGCATATTAATCTCCTACTCTCCACATAAATATCTGAATCAGATAAGAGGTAGATATGAATACAGTTAATGCTTTAAATATCTATTTAGGTAACAAGAGAAAATATCTTTTAATAACTCTTAATATAGTCTTAGTTATATTTATTAGTTTAGAGATTATGGTTTGGAATGAAGTGAATGGTCTAGTGTCTGCAGAAGAACGTGTAAAGCTACTTGAAAAATTTTGTGAAGAAAATCCTTCTTATGTAGGTTCCTGTAATAGAGGTGGGAATCTCCAAAAATATGATTAAACTCAGCACTCGCACTACCACATCATATATACAATAGGTGGCGCGTGCCTATCGGCGGGAAGTCCACCTAATATAATAATTATATATACGAGTCGCGCACGCGCGCTCCCCCTCTATATCTCCCCCATTCATAACGACATTAACGACATACTTTTTCGGTCAGTATGCGCACAGGGGAGCGTTATTATAATATTTATAAAGATCTTTTATCTACATAACCTTGAGAGATTCTATCAATAATAATTGCTAAGACTACTATTGCACTACCAGCAATCACTGCTTCTCCTTCTCTCAATTGGCCCATAGCTCTTAATACTTCTATGCCTAAGCCA
>MDTE01099333.1_pt1 | contig 16788 bp, 14 predicted proteins | sample 811231 | NCBI WGS metagenome assembly MDTE01 (sample SAMN05326651, study PRJNA326480) | marine metagenome | isolation source: seawater | place: Indian Ocean: Red Sea | collected 2010
ATCTTCATGCGGGGTAAGCACCGGATTCAGCGATACGAACAACGGACAATCTTCATCGACGGATTGCAGCAAATTCATCCAGTAAGTAACACTTACATTTGGCAATTCGTCAACTGGCTTGTCTGCCATAAACACCCAGCTTGCCCAACATTGGCCGCTGCGTGGCATAAGCCGTGTATCGCGGTGCAGATAGGCGCGATTCTCCTGATAGCGAATCGGCTTAAGCGCAGCTTTTTGTGCATGGCTAGGATTGGCCAGCATGGCGAGCGCCTGATCGCTATGCGCGGCGATGATCGCATGGTCATAGCGTTCTACAGCCCCTGTGGCATCTGTCACTTCTACCCCACCCTCTACAGGCTCTACACGCGTGACTGCTGTATTAAGGCGTATCTTATCTTCAAAGCCTTCCACCACGCGCTTCACATATTCCTGCGAGCCGCCATCCACCGTATACCAGTCAGGCTGACCATTCACGTCCAACAGGCCGTGATTCTCGAAGAAGCGCACAAACGTGCGTGCGGGGAACTGGCGCATCTGCTGCACCGAACCGCTCCAGATAGCGGCACTGATAGGCAATATAAATTCATCCGCAAATGACGCGCTAACACCAGAGTTTTTGATGAGCGCATCCAGCGATATGTCCGACTCTTTCTTGAGGAATGCTTTGGCGGCGCGGGCAAAGCGAAAATAATCGATAAGCATACGATAGCGCTTTGGCTGAAACAGGCTTTTGAAATCCGGAAACATGCCAGACAGATTTTTGGAAGAATATTCAAACGCGCCGTCTTCAAGCGATGCAGCAAACGACATATCGCTCAGTTTCACCGGCACATCCAAATGTGAGAACATGCCCGTCAAATGCGGGTAGTTGCGATAATTAAATACGATAAAACCTGTATCGACCGCGATCTCTTTTCCAAGATATTGCACGGTGCGTGTGCGTGCGTGCCCACCGAGATAGTCATTCTGCTCATAGAGCACAATCTCGTGGTCTGGGTTCAGCAGATAGGCTGCTCCCAATCCTGATATTCCCGATCCTATAATAGCTATGCGCATACACTCTTCCAGTTAGACACACAGAATTCGTGCGGGCGCCTCTAAAGTCAAGCAGCGGATGCGGGTAAAAGCATTACATCTTGGTAATTGAGAGACAGGAATACCGCCTGTTGCGTGGTGAATTGCAGCTTATGGTCGTGCAAAATAATATACTCATGTCCTGCCTTGGTGCGCACATGGGTCGTGCATTGTGGACCAGAGCAATAGCTGGTTAGCACTTCTGCTGCCACGTCGCCCTGCTTAGCGTCTATCTGCAATGCTTCTGGCCGAATAAGCAATTCCGCATTTTTCCTATGCACTTGCTCTACACTGAAGCTACCAAATTCTGTCACCAGCTTGTCGCTTTCTGGACTATGCGGAATGACATTCACCTGACCAATCATAGAGGCCGCATACGCCGTTTTAGGGGCGTAATACACCTCGGATGGCACGCCTTGCTGCGACACTCCACCCGCCTTGTCCAGCACCACCACATTATCGCCCATGGCCAGCGCCTCACTGGCATCATGGGTTACCATCAGCACAGTCGTTTGCGTTTCGCGTAGCAGGTCCGAGGTTTCACGGCGCAAGCTACGGCGTAATTGTGGGTCGAGGCTGGAAAATGGCTCATCCATAAGCAGCAATCGCGGTTTCGCCGCCAGCGCCCTCACCAGCGCCACACGTTGCTGTTCACCCCCGGACAGCATGTGTGGGTAATGATGCTCACGTTCCAGCAATGCAATACGTTCAAGCCAGAAATGAATCGCTTCATTTTGCTCAGCCGTCGGCTGGCCACGCATAGCAAAGCGAATATTGTCTGCAACATTCAAATGTGGAAATAGCGACGGGTGTTGGAAAATAAACCCTATATGCCGTTCCTCCGGCCGCATATGCGTATGCGTGTCAGAGAGTATTTCTCCTTCCAGACGAATTTCACCCGCCTGCAATTCCTGCAAGCCAGCAATCAGCCGTAGCAATGTTGTCTTGCCCACACCAGATGGCCCCAGCAGGCACACCTGCTCGCCTTTGGCTATCGGAAAACTTACATCGCGCAACACCACATTGCCGTCATAGGCGTGGCTGATATGGGATACGACGAGATGGCTCATACAGTGACTTCCTGCCCCTTCATTTTGCGGGCGCCAAACCATTGCTTAGGACGTTCCCAGACTGCCTGACGCGCAAACACCATAATCGCTATAGCGCCCAAGGCAATCATTAACAAGGCCGATGGCGCGGCTTCCAGATAGCGGCTATCATTTGCCAGTTCAAAGGTACGAATGGCAAGCGTGTCGAAATTAAAGGGGCGCAGCAATAGCGAGGCGGGCAATTCTTTTGCCACATCGGCAAACACCATCAAGCCTGCCATACATACACTGGTGCGCAGCAACGGCAAATGCAATTTGGTCATTATAGGCACGTTGGACGCACCCAAACTGCGCCCCACATCGTCAATGGACGGGCTAATGCTGTGTAAGCCACTTTCGATATGACCAAAAGACAGCGCCACAAACCGCACCGAACAAGCCATCACCATCGCGACTATACTGCCCGTTAGTAACAGGCCGGGGCTATTGCCTGTCCATGCCATCCATGCATCCGCTACCACTACATCGAGCCATACCATCGGGATGAATATACCCACCGCAATGACCGAGCCGGGAATAGCGTAACCTGCTGTGGCAATACGAATAAGCAGGTTGGTGTAGGGGCCTTTTGCGAACCGGTTGCCATAAGCAAACAGCATGGCCACTGCAACGCAAACACACATGCTGAGGGCAGCCACCATTAAAGTGTTGCCTAGCGCATCTAGTGTGGCAGCTGCACGCCACTCGGTTTGATTCAGCCATGCCCACTGCCCCAACTGCAGCACGGGAATCACTACGCCAAACAGCACAGGTAGCGCACATAAAAAGGTCAGCATCCATTGCTTCGGCCGCGACGGGGTGCGATGCTCTATACGGCGATTGTCCGATTGTAATGTTGCATATTGCGCCTGCCCGCGCGAGCGTCGCTCCAGCCACAACGCAACCATCACAAACAACAACAGATAGGCTGCCAGTTTTGCCGCCGTGCCAATTTCGCCCATGCCATACCAAGCGCGGTATATACCAGTAGTAAAACTTTCCACGCCAAGCAGATATACCGTGCCGAAGTCAGCCAGCGTTTCCATCAGCACCAACGAAAGCCCCACCACAAGCGCCGGGCGCGCGGCAGGAATAGCGATGCGATACCACCATTGCGATGCAGGCACACGCAACAGCAAAGCGGTTTCGTATAGCGCCGCACATTGATTGCGAAACGCCGCGCGCGCCAGCATGTAAATATAGGGGAACAATGCCAGCGAGAGCAGCAACACTGCCCCGCCAAGGCTACGTATATTAGGGAAGATATACTCACCCACCTGCCAGCCCATGGCATCACGCAAAGCGGTCTGAACTATACCGGCAGGCTCTAGCAAGCGTGTATAGACCATCGCCAGCACATAGGCCGGCACAGCCAAAGGCAGCAGAATAAGCCACTCCAGCCATTTACGTCCCGGAAATTCGTAAAGCGTAATCCACCATGCCGTGCTCACGCCAAAGGCAAAGCTCAAAATGCCCACCCCGACAACCAGCAAAATACTATTGATCACGTAGCGGGGCAGAACCGTTTCGCTAAAATGGGCTAGCGTACCATTATCAGGCGCAAAAAAAGCCAGCACTATAGTGGCTAGCGGTATGGCCAGTACAATCGCACACAGCCATACCGCAGTTCGTAAAAATGTATTTTTACTGCCAGCTAACACGATCAAAAATTTTCACCGCCTCGGCATTGTATTTACCGACCTGCTCCAGATTCAGCGTGTCCTGCTTAAACTCGCCCCATTTGGCTACGGTTTCATTAGGCGCCACGGAAGGAACAGCCGGATATTCATAATTGTGATTCGTGAAGAAACGTTGCCCCTCATCGCTTACAAAGAACTCCATCAGCTTGATGGCATTATCTTTATTTTTGGCGTGCGCGGTTACACCGCCACCACGAACATTAACATGGGTGCCACGGCCATCCTGATTAGGGAAGCACAGGGTGATTTTCTGCGCCAGCTCACGATCACGTGGATCTTCCGAATTTAACAATAAGCCATAATAATAGGTGTTGGACACTGCAATATTACCCTCACCTACAGCCAGTGCACGCAACTGGTCACGGTCACCACCTTCGGGTTTCTTCGCCATGTTACGCACTACACCTGCCGCCCATTGCTCGGCTGCTTCCGCACCGTTATGCGCGATAAGCGAAGCCAGAAGAGACTGGTTGTAAATGTTGTTTGAAGAACGAATCAGGACAGAATCTTCCCACATATCCGAACTCAGCGCTTCGTAACGACACGCAAACCCATCACGCGGGTTGCGCTCAGAATCATAGAATAGGGCACGGGCACGCACTGCCACGCCATACCACTGACCATCTGGACCACGCAAATGCGATGGAATACGTTCGTTCAAATAATCTGATTCAATGGCCTGCAACACGCCTTTTTCTTTTGCCTGGTAGATATTGCCAATATCAACCGTCAACAACAAATCGGCGGGTGTGTGCTGGCCTTCTTTTTCCAGACGCGTCAGCAATGCGTCCGGCGATCCGCTGGTAAAGTTCACCTCAATGCCCGTTTGCTCGGTAAATGCATCCAGCAATGGACGAATGAGATGCTCTTTCTGGGCAGAATAGATGTTCACTTCATCTGCTGCGATTGCCTGCGCGGACATTGCAAGCGCCGCGAGACATAATAGTATAAAGCGCATAAAGCCCTCCCCTTATTGTGAATGAGAATTAGTCGCAGCAATAGCCCTAAGCGAAGCTAATGTCTAGCACTAACTTCGCCTCATTCAGGATTAACTTGCTTGGCGGTTCTCACCCACTTTTTCACGCATTGTCTTGGCCGCTTGTACCATCGCACGCAAAGCCGACTCGACTTCTTCCCAACCGCGTGTTTTCAGGCCACAGTCTGGATTAACCCAAAGCTGCTCTGGGTTTAATACTTCCAATGCCTTGCTCAGCAGATATTCCATCTCGCTTTGCTTAGGCACGCGTGGGCTGTGAATGTCATATACGCCCGGTCCAATCTGGTTTGGATAGTCAAACTCAACGAAAGCATCCAGCAGTTCCATCGCCGAACGCGAGGTTTCGATCGAGATCACATCCGCATCCATAGCCGCTACGGCTTTGATGATGTCATTGAACTCAGAATAACACATGTGCGTGTGAATCTGCGTGGTGTTTTCCACACCCGAAGCGGTAATACGGAACGAATCTACCGCCCATTTCAGGTAGGATTCCCAATCGCTACGGCGCAGCGGCAAGCCTTCACGCAGTGCAGCCTCGTCAATCTGGATCACTTTGATGCCAGCCTCTTCAAGGTCAATCACTTCATCGCGAATGGCCAGACCAATCTGCTTACAGGTGGTCTCACGCGGCTGATCATCACGCACAAACGACCACTGCAGAATGGTAACAGGACCCGTTAACATACCTTTCATCACCTGCTCGGTCTTGGATTGCGCAAACGTAGCCCAGCGCACGGTCATTGGCTCAGGGCGCGACACATCACCGAAAATGATCGGTGGTTTCACGCAGCGCGAACCGTAGCTCTGCACCCAACCAAACTTGGTGAAAGCAAAACCATTCAGCTTCTCGCCGAAATACTCCACCATGTCGTTACGTTCGAATTCGCCGTGCACCAATACATCCAGCCCCACCTCTTCCTGGAAACGAATGCATTTTTCGGTTTCCTGCTCGAGGAAGCTGTCGTATTGCGCACGATCCAGCTCACCTTTTTTGAACTGCGCACGTTTAGCACGCACCTCTTTGGTTTGTGGAAACGAACCGATAGTAGTGGTTGGCAACACAGGCAGGTTCAGATTTGCTTCCTGGCCTTTAATGCGCTCTGCAAATGGCGCTTTGCGATTTAGCATCTTATCATCAACACTGGCCAAACGCTCTTTCACGGCTTTGTTGTGAATGCGTTCGGACACGCCACGCGCCTGCACAGCCTTCGCATTCGCTTCCAGCACGCCGGCAGTGTCTTTACCGTTGATGGTATTTGCAATAGCGGCCACTTCGTCCAGCTTCTGCACTGCAAATGCCAGCCATTGCTTTAACTCATCATCCAGCTCGGCTTCCGCATCCAGATCAACCGGGCTATGCAACAGCGAGCAGCTAGGCGCAACCACCAGACGCTCGGTGCCCATACGCTCTGCCGCTTTCTGAATCGTATCCAGCGCTTTGCTCAGATCTGTCTTCCAGATGTTGCGGCCATCCACCACGCCCAACGACAGGAGTTGATTTTCCTGCAACAGAGGCACAATGTCGTTCAGCTGCTCTGGGGCACGCACGAGGTCGATATGCAATCCGTCTACTGGAAGATTAGCCGCCAACTCAGCATTGTCACGCAGGCCTTCGAAATAGGTGGTGAGCATAAGCTTCACGCCCGTCTTCGCATTCGCAATCGTGCTGTAGGCTTCGCGGTATGCTTCTTTCTGCGCATCACTCAAATCCAGCGCCAGACAAGGCTCGTCGATCTGCACCCATGTAGCGCCGGCTTCCGCCAATTGCTTCAGTAGCTCCACATACACAGGCACCAGTTTGTTCCACAGCGCAACAGGCGATGCTTCGCTGTCACGAATTTTACCCAGACTCAGGAAGGTAACAGGGCCGATGATTACCGGACGTGTATCGAAGCCTTTTTCTTTCGCTTCCTTATACTGCTCGACAGCTTTCGCGGTGCTCAGCTTAAAGCTCTGATCCGCGTCGAATTCCGGCACAATATAGTGGTAGTTAGTGTCGAACCATTTGGTCATTTCCATTGCCACCACATCTACACCGTCGCCCTGCAGGCCACGCGCCATCGCAAAATAGGTGGCCAACTCGCCCTTACCTTTAACTGAAGCATAGCGATCCGGCACCACACCAAACATATGAATGTGATCCAACACCTGATCATACAGCGAGAAATCATTGCTAGGAATGAAGTTCAATCCCGCTTCTTTCTGGCGCTTCCAGTTTGCTTCACGAATATCGGCAGCCATTTGCATGAGTTCCTGCTCGCTGCTGTCGCCTTTCCAGAACGCTTCAACCGCTTTTTTCAATTCGCGGTTAGCACCAATACGGGGGAATCCCAAATTTGCAGCAAAAGCCATGATCTGCCTACCTTTCATATAATAATTGCAGAAGATTAAGGGGCTTACCGCAATAGCGAAAAAAAACAGGCATAGCAAGCCTTTTCGAGGGTTTTGTACGTTATTGGTGCGGCAGTGCTTTCAGGCGCAAACGCAATGCTTCTTTCAATTGTGTGCAAATATAGTTTTTTTCATCATCCGCAATATAGCGGCCAAGCTCCACTGTGCTGCCCTGCGCATATAGTCTGAGCGGTGCTTTGCGCCCCTCACCCTCGCGAAGCACGCGCATCATACCTGGCTCCAACTGCCAGTGTTGCGCCCGCCCTTTTGCGTCTACATGTTCCAGATGCAAATAGTCATTATCCAATTGCACATGCTCATATGCTTTGGCGTGCCTGAAATAGCTTTTGAATGCCCAATAGATCAGCAATACATCCACCCCCATAAAGCCCACCACAGGCCATGCGCCCTGCAAAAAGAAGATACTACCGATGAACAAACTAATGCCCCCAACCCACCACATGAGATTTTCAAAATGCGCATAACTCATGCTGCAATTGGGACATAGATAGAGGTCGCAATAATTGCCCTGCGAACCTTGTATGTCGGATCCGCGAATTATCATGTTGCTATTATAGCATATTTTTGCGTTGCGCCTAGCACCTCTTGCAGCGCAGCATAGGTTGTGATTTCCAACGCTGAAGAATTCTAGTACAATCAATATTATGGATTCTAAACTTAGCACCCCACTTGAGCCGTCCGATTCGCTGCAACACTTCTATGGTGTATGCGAGCGCCTTGGCCCCGGCATATGGGAAGAACCCCTAAATGTGCTGTCTAATTTTGCTTTTATCTTTGTCGCTTACCGGCTGTACAAATATTATCACAAGCATCCTGATCTTGAAGAACGGTGGATTCTGGACATCCACTTCCTGACATTTCTTATCTTTATCATTGGTGGCGCTAGTATTGTCTTTCATGCCTACCCGACCATCACGACCGAATTGTTCGATGCGGTGCCGATATTCCTGTTCATCAACGCGTTCTTCTTCAGCGTGTTGTTCCGCATTGGTAAATGCAATTTGTTTCAGGCCACCATATGCTACATCGCCTTTGCAGGCTTCACGCATATGTTCATCAGCTATTTCCCGCGCGCGCTGAACGACTCTATTGGTTATCTTTCTACCATGGTGGCACTCGGAATGATTGCCGTTTACCTACACCTTAAAGCGCGCCCTTCATCGCAATATTTCCTGATGGCGGCACTGGTAGGCGTGGCGTCGCTGTTCTTCCGTTCGATCGACAACGCGGTATGCGACATTTTGCCCATAGGCACCCACTTCATGTGGCATATTCTGAACGCGCTACTCATCTTCATCGTGATGAAACAACTGATCCGTAACGTAAACCGCGAAGCACGCCTTAAGCGGCTCGGCTTAATAGATAAGCTGGAGCACTAACCTGCATGGCAACAAACGACAACACCTTATCTTATCTTGATAATTACTGTGAACGTGCGGGCGAGTCCGGCTTGTTAGCTGAACCACTAAACGCCGTCACCAACCTGTTTTTCATCTTTTACGCCTTGCGTATAGCGCACTTGCTTTACCGCATGCCCAATCGCACCTTCCGCCATTGCTGGGACATTTGGCTGCTAACGGTTATTCTTGCCATTATCGGTGTTGGCAGCGGCCTATGGCACACCTATGCCACGCGTTGGAGTGTGTTGATGGATGTCATACCGATCGCCCTTTTCATCCATTTCTATCTGGTCTTTTTTCTGCGGCGTGCGTTCAACTTTGGCCGTATCAAAACATTGCTCGGCTGGTTGGCGTTCATAGGGCTGACAACCTTGTTCGAACTGTTCGCATCGCCCGACATGCTGAATGGCACCATCATGTATGTGCCCACCTATGTCACCTTGGTGGTTATTGCACTGGCATGCTACCGCTATAATCGCGTCATTGCCCCGCATATATGGATAGTGATCGCCATTTGGACTGCGTCACTTCTGTTCCGCACTATCGATAACAGCATCTGCGACAGCTTCCCTTATGGCACGCATTTTGTGTGGCACATCTTTAACAGTATAGTGCTTTATCGTTTGCTAAAAATTCTCGTGGCACATCAACAGCCTGTGCGCACTGCTTAAGGCTGAATATTACCCGTGTAGAAAAAGTGGCCTAAGCCTATGGTGAACAGGAAGCAGCCATAAATGGCATGTTCAAACCACACCAGCCAGAACGAACGGGTTTTGTGGAATGTGTAAGAGAACATCACACCGCCAATTAGGGTGAGCGATATGGCCACCCAGTTATTAAACATAATATGCGCCAGCCCAAAGGCGATACCACTTGCCAAAATCATACTATGCTTGGTCGGGAAGATATCCTGATAGCGCTCAAAGAAGAAAATACGGAATATAAACTCCTGCGGCCATGCCGATAACATCGGGTAAAACACCATAATAAGCAGCCACAATTTTGGTAGCTCCTGCGGCAAAAACAGCAGTTTATCAGGCACGTAAAAAAAGGTCAGTGCAGCCAGCGCTATAGCACATACCAAAAAACGCGCCAGCACTGGCACCAGATTTTCCCGACTCATCAACTTGAGGCGATAATAATCCTTCAAATTGCGGCGCATGCTGAACTTAAGCACCGCAAAACATAATAGTACCAAGGCCCATAACGCCACAAACAATACGCCTATCAGCGGAAAGAAATAAAACACCACAGGCAGCCCTACAAACAGGGCGATACATTCCAGCCAGCGCTTACATTTCAGCGCAATGTCAGCAGTGTGGGTATGGGGCATCGCTTCATTCATGCCCCCTAATTTAGGTGTGTTTTCGCAGAAGTACAGACCTAGGCGGCCATTAATGCGTGCTCGATGGAATATTGGATCATTTTGCCATCCGCACGTCCCTTCACGAGAAAGCCCGTAGCACCGCATTCTTTTACCTTGGTGGCAAGGGTTGGGTCATCCATCCCTGTATACACCACAATGGGCAAGTGCGGCTTCTCGTTATGCAGCGCGGTCACAGAGGCAATCCCATCGATATCAAGCAGGTTGAGATCAAGTAAGATCGCATCAAATTTACGTTTCTCGATTAAATGGAATGCATCGATTAAACGAGGTGCATTTACAATGTGAAAACGCCCCGGCGCTTCGCATGAAAGCATTTCCTGAACCAGATACGCATCGGTAATAGAATCTTCCACCAGCAGAAGCTGGATTGCTTTGTTGCTTGCCACTTTTTTTATTCCTGGATGGTTAGCTCCTATAAACCATAGATTGCATTATTTTGACTATTTTATCAACCATGGCGATATATATGCCTCCTATTAGGACACTCTTTTTGCACTAGCACTGGCTAGGCATGAGCCGACTTACAGGTAAAACAGAGCGTGGTGCCATCCTTCCCATTGGATTCAACCCAAATTCGCCCTCCTGCCTTTTCAATAATACGCTTAGCCAGTGCCAAACCAGCCCCGATACCCGGATACTCTTCTTCGACATGTAAACGCCGAAAAATAGTGAATACATCCTCATGAAAGCGGGGGTCTATTCCTACACCGTTATCCTGCACGCGGTAGGTCACCTCACCTGCAGCTTCATCTTTTTCGCCAGATATCAGCACATGCGGTGTCATGTCTGGTTTAGTATATGTGAGTGCATTATTTATCAGGCAATAAAACAATATACTGCAATGCTTTGCATCCATATATATGGTTGGAAAGTTAGCTAGCTCAATGACGGCAGCTTTTTCGTTAATCATAGGCTTTAGCTGCCCCAACACATACTCAAGGGCATGCTCAACATTAATCGCTTGCGGCGGCTCTGCACGCGAATCGATACGCGAATAGGTCAGTAACGCTTCGATCATTTGCTGGGCTTTGCTGCCGTTGGCACCAATAAAGCTTAAATAGCGTTTGCCTTTATCGTCGAGCTGCTCGCTGTAACGCTGCTCAAGCAGGCGAGCAAAGCTGCTGCAGGCCCGCATAGGCGCATTCAAGTCATGCGACACCGCATAGACAAAGCGCTGCAGCTCTTCTTCAAGCTGTGCGACTTTGCTTTCTAATGCTTTGATATAGGCGTCTTGCTCTGCGCTTGCTTTTTGTTCGACGGCATTCATGTATCCTCACCCATCGGTAGCTTAACCACTTGGAACCAAAACTGCCTAATAGACTCAACCACTTCATGAAATTGCGTCATATTTACGGGCTTTACGATATAGCTATTACAATGCAGCTTATAAGACTCAAGTATGTCCTTCTCAGCTTGTGAGCTCGTCAAAACAACCGTCGGTATGGTTTTATATTTCGGATCTTTTTTCAGCACATCCAGCACTTCTTGCCCGTTCATGCGTGGCAGGTTCAAATCCAACAAGATAAGATCAGGACGCACACTATTTTCATACCCGTTACGTTGATAAATAAAGTCCAGCGCCTCTTCACCATCCCTGGCTACATATAGATTATTGCTAAGGCGCATATCTTCAAACGCCTCACGCGTCAGCTCTACGTCACCTGGATTATCTTCCACTAACAGGATTTCAATGGGCTCTGCTTGCATCGTGTCGTCTTACAATTTTTGATTTTGATAGGAATGCGAGTACAACTATACCGTGTTTACGCTAACCCTTCCAGAAATGATTTGGCTTGTGAGGCAATTTCTTTTTGCAAGCCCTCGTCCATACGGTCCAAATTACGGTACATCATCTGCATGCGGCGGTTGTTTGCAAAGCGCTCGCGGTGGCGTATGAGAAAGTCCCAAAACAGGAAATTGAATGGGCATGCACCCTCGCCTGTCTTTTCTTTCACGTTATAGCGGCAGTCTTTACAGTAATTTGACATGCGATTGATGTAGGAACCGCTGGCAATATAGGGTTTTGTACCCACCACCCCGCCATCGCCATGCAAGGCCATACCCAACGTGTTTGGTAGCTCCACCCACTCATAGGCATCCGCATACACCAGCAGATACCATTCGCACACTTCCCGCACGTCCAGCCCTGCCAGAAGTGCAAAATTACCGGTCACCATCAGCCGCTGGATATGATGCGCGTAGGCTTCGCGTCGCGTTGTTTCGATTGCCTCGCGCATGCAACGCATATCGGTATCGCCATTCCAGTAAAAAGCAGGCAGTTTACGTTGCGCCAACAAGTGGTTTTTCTGCACATAATCCGGCATATGATGCCAATAAATTCCACGGATAAATTCACGCCAGCCAATGATCTGGCGAATAAAGCCTTCCGCCGCATTCAACGGCACATCACCCGACGCATAGGCTTCCTGCACCTGTTTGCAGATATCGAGCGGATCCAGCAACCCTGCATTGATATACGGCGATAAAAGCGAGTGAAACAGATAGGGCTCGCCCGCAACCATCGCATCCTGATAATCACCGAAATGTGGCAAGCTATGTGTAATGAAATAGCTTAACGCGCGTTTGGCTTGCGTCTGCGTCACCGCAAACCAGAACGGCTCACTCTCGCCAAAATGTTCGCCAAACCAGCGCTCCACCAACTCGATCACTTCGGTCGTGATGGCATCGGGCGTAAACTCCATCGGGCCTTTTATCGCTACATCGCCCTTGTAAGGCTTACGGTTTTCTTTATCCAGATTCCAGGTGCCGCCTTCGGGCTCATCCCCCTGCATCAGCAACCCTGTTCGCTGGCGCATGGAGCGATAAAAATGCTCCATCAACACGTTTTTGCGCCCATCCATCCATTGCGCAAAGTCAGCGCGCGAGCATAAAAAGCGATCATCATCGCGTATTTCCACTGGCACACCAAGCGTATCAGACCAGTTTTGCATCGCCTCCCATAGGCGGTATTCACCTGGCTCTGTCACGATAACCTTGTCGAATGTTTGTGTGTTGAGTGCGCGCTGCACTTCTCCGCTCAGGCTGTGGCTATTATGCTGGTCATTCAGCTGAATATAGCGCACCTGATAGCCCTTCTCCTTCAGCGCTTGCGCAAAATGGCGCATGGCTGAGAATAGAAAGATAATCTTCTTTTTGTGATGCTTTACATAGGTGGCTTCATCCTTCACCTCAGCCAGAAGAATAACATCTTCGTTTTTATCACAATCGGATAAGCTCGATATATTATGACTTAGTTGGTCACCTAAGATGAGTCTGAGAGTTGCCATTATTCACATGTGCTGTTGGACTTTGCCTGCCTTCGACAACGCTGCGAACAATATTTAACATTTTCCCAGCATTTCTCCCATTTTTTACGCCACGCAAATGGCCGCTGACAAGTTACACATAGTTTAGTTGGCAAGTTGGCTTTTTTCATACGATCAGCGCCTTCAGATTATCCAGCGTATCAGCCTCGTTTGCGGGTTTGTCCCAGCGTATGCGGTGAATGCGTGGAAAGCGCAACGCCACGCCGGATTTATGACGGTTAGATTCGTGCACCGAGTCAAATGCCAGCTCGCATACCAATGTTTTTTCCACTTCGCGCACAGGCCCGAAACGATTGATGGTATTATTGCGTACAAATTTGTCGAGTTGCTTCAACTCCTCATCGGTAAATCCCGAATAGGCTTTGCCTACAGGCAAGAGCTGCTCGCTCTGCCACAAACCGAAGGTGAAATCCGAATAAAACGAAGAGCGTTTGCCATGCCCGCGCTGTGCATAGAGCATGACCGTGTCGATCACTAACGGATCACGCTTCCATTTATACCACACACCCTTTGGTCGGCCGGCCACATAGGGGCTATCTTTGCGTTTGAGCATCAGCCCTTCTATATGATGCTCATGGCCGCGCTCTGCTTCATCTCGCAAGGCTTGCAGCATTTCAACATCATCTGCTGGCAATATCTGCGCACGCTTGATGCGAGCAGGTTGCTGCTGCGTGTGCCAATCGCGCAGGCGGGCGCTGCGCTCCTCCAATGGGCGCTCGCGCATATCTTCATCGCCTATGCGCAAAAGGTCATAGGCAATCATAAAAGCCGGGCTCTCTTTTAGCATTTTTTTGGTTGGAGTCTTACGATTAAGGCGTTGTTGCAAATCGTTGAAGCTACCTGTGCGCCCGTCTTTTTCCACCAGCAATTCGCCGTCCAGCACAGCCATAAAATCAACCGCCTCCAAAAGATCAGGAAACGCCGCGCCAATGTCATCGCCCGTGCGGGAAAAAAGCGCCTTGCCCTGCGGCGTGCTCACCAGCTGCACGCGAATGCCATCATATTTCCATTCGACCTGATAGGCTGCCACATCCAGCTTCTCGTGGTCTTTCTCTTCCAGAGGGTGCGCTAACATCACCGGATGAAAGGTCACCCGCTCACTCATATCAGGCATCGGCGCTTTGCCTTCCAGCCACGCAAACAACTCGGTGTAAGGCGGCGTCACACCATGCCAGACTGACTCCACGTCATTCACATCCACACCGCCAAATTCTGCCAGCACTTTCTTGATAAAACGCGCCGACACCCCCACACGCAAGCCGCGCGTGCCAAGCTTCAACAGCGCCCAACGTTGGTTAGCGTCGCAATTATCTAGCAACAAGGTCAGATATTCGCGCACTCCTTCTTTGGTGCGTTCGTTAAACTGTTCGATCACCTCATGCAGCGAAGGCAGGCGGTTGAGTCTTTGCCTATTCTCACTTTCCGGCCATAAATGCGCGATGGTTTCGGCCGACTCCCCCACATAATCATAGCTCATTTCAAACAACACCGGATCCACACGCTCCTTGATCAAGTCGCGCGCCAGCGAGCGCTTAAACAGATCAAACGACAATTCACCCGCTAATGCCGCCAATGCCCACCCCCTATCAGGATCAGGCGTATGCGCAAAATAATCCTTTATCAGCTCGCCTTTCGCGTTGTTGCCATGCGTAAAATACAAGCGGTTTAACAAATGTGAGAAGGCTTCCATCAGTCGCCATCCTCCTCATACCCCAAAAGCGACAAGGCCTGCGCCTTCAGCCCGAGTTCGCGTGTCGCATAATGCACCAGCGCTTCTTCACGCCCATGCGTCACCCATATTTCAGGCGTATCGACATCGCGTAATGTCTGTATCAATTCATTCCAGTCCGCATGATCCGAGATAATCAACGGCATTTCCACACGGCGCTGTTTGGCACGCGCCCTTATCTGCATCCAGCCCGAGGCTACGGCTGGCATCACCTCAGGCAAATTGCGCGACCAACGGTCAGCGGTTTGCCCCGGTGGCGCTAACACAATCTCGCCCGCCAGCTCTTTTTTGTTCATATGGCCTATAGCCTGCCAATCGCCTAAAGCTATGCCATGCGCTTCATACAGCTCGCATAATTTCACCAGCGCTCCATGCAAATACAAGGTGCGGTCATACCCCGCCTCGCGCAGCGCAAGCATCACCCGCTGGCATTTGCCCAATGCATACACCCCCACCAGATGACACCGCTCGGGAAAAAACCGCAAAGATTCCAGCAGCTTTGCTACCTCCTGCTCAATCGGTGGGTGGGTGAAGACGGGCAGCCCAAAAGTGGCTTCAGTCACGAACACATCGCAAGGCACACATTCGAATGGGGCGCATGTAGGGTCGTGTCGGCGCTTATAATCACCGGCAAATACAATGCGGCTGCCCTCAAATTCCAGCACCGCCTGCGCACTGCCTAAAATATGCCCGGCAGGATAAAAGCTCACATTCACGCCGTTTAATGTGTGGCTCGTTTTATACGGCAAGCCCGTCTGTTTGGCGGCGTGCTCCTCGCCATAGCGACACTGCATGATAGCCAGCGTTTCCGGTGTTGCCAGCGCGTGCCCGTGCCCTGCACGCGCATGATCAGCATGGCCATGTGTTATCACCGCCGTATCCACGGGCCGCAACGGGTCGATGTAAAAATCGCCGGGCACACAATAGACACCTTGCGGGCGCACTTCTATCCATTCACGTGGGTGTGGCATTGTAATCCTTTTAAGCACCGCTAAATTAATGACATGGGTCAAAAATCGCTCACATCAAGCAACACGCTCTTACCGGACTATGTGCAAGACTGGTTTGCCAGCAGGCAATGGCAGCCGCACGCGTATCAGCTGCGCATGCTGGATGCGTTTGCACGTGGCACTTCCAGCCTGCTAATCGCCCCTACAGGCGGCGGCAAAACCCTATCTGGCTTTTTGCCTTCGCTCATCGACATTCACGAGGCACAAAACGAAGGGCTGCACACGCTATACATCTCGCCGCTGAAAGCCCTCACCAATGATATTGAACGCAACTTGCTGCAGCCCATTGAACAGATGCAATTGCAGGTGAAAGTGGAAAGCCGTCACGGCGACACGCCCTCGGCCAAACGCCAGCGGCAGCGCAAAAAACCACCGCATATTTTGCTCACCACGCCTGAATCGCTCATGTTGATGCTCTCTTACACAGACGCGCCAAAGCTGTTTAAGCATCTGCGTTGTGTGATCATCGACGAGGTGCATAATTTTGCACATAACAAACGTGGTGACTTCACGGCACTTGCCCTCGCGCGTTTGCAACAATTAGCGCCGCATCATGTGCGTTTTGGTCTGTCTGCTACCGTTGCAGAACCTGAAAAACTCACACGCTGGCTAACCCACCCCGAGCAGTCGACACAAACCATTCAAGCCGAAAGCAGCACCAA
>MDTE01177379.1_pt1 | contig 16788 bp, 7 predicted proteins | sample 811231 | NCBI WGS metagenome assembly MDTE01 (sample SAMN05326651, study PRJNA326480) | marine metagenome | isolation source: seawater | place: Indian Ocean: Red Sea | collected 2010
CGTCGCGATATGCACCGCGTTCACGCTCATATACTGGCTCTCGAAGTAGACGTCCTCGTTTAAGAGTTTTAGCGACACACACGCTCGTCGTTACCAAACGCTTCTTTTGGTTTCCTTTGGTTTCCTTTGGTGGTGCCTTTTGGTTTTTTGCACCTCCGAGGACACGCGCGCGGCCGAGGTCACCGTCCCGCGCGCGACGTCCCCGCGGCACCGACGTCCATGCGCCCGTCTCGCGCGATGATCGTCCCGCTCCTCGCCGCCGCGATCGCCCTCGCCGCCCCGGCCCCCGGCGCGGCTCGGACACCCGCGGGAGCCGACCCGCGCGCGCAGGCTGCGCACTTCGTCCCGCGCCAGGACCAAAACTCGGGCGCCGGGGCGGTCGACTGCCGCGTGTTCGTCTTCGCCGGCATCGCGGGCGCGTGCAACACGGACGCGCAGGGCACGCACGAGCGGTGCTGCGCCGCGCTGGGGACGGCGGAGGACGCGAGGTGCTTCTGCGACGAAGGCGTGGTGAACGCGGTACGGGACGTCATAGGCGAAAGGGGGTTGGAGTTCTTCAGGTCGTTCGCGGTCGCCCGGTGCGGGCGCGCGCTGACGGAAGGGGCCGCGTGCGGGAACGACGTCGCGACGTCGCTCGGGGAGAGGGAGGTGAACGTCCTCCAGCAGCAGCAGCAGCAGCAGCCGGGGGCCTTTCCCCCTTTTCCGCCAGCCCCGGGTTTCCCGAGAGCTCCAAACTCGCCCCCGCGCGTCGGCGCGGGCGCTCCCGGAAATTTTCCACCCGCGCCGGCGTCCGAGCAGTTCATCGTGGACCTACCCCCGCTCCCGTCGTTTCCGGAACTTCCAGACGCTCCCGCGACGCCGCTCGCGCCGCTGACGCCCCCGCCCCCGGCGCCCGAGCCGCCGCCGCCGATCGGCACGCCCGGCGCGGCGCCGCAGCTCTCGATACCTCCGCCCGCGCCGCAGACCCTCGCGGCGTACGTGGGCGCGCCGCCGTCGCCGAGCGACCCCGTCCGGCGGAAGCCGCCGGGTCTACCAACGGTGTGGGATAAGATCAATGACGACGTCGCGGACTTTCAGTTTGGATTCTTCGCCGACGCGATCGTCGCCGTCGGGCTCAAGGGTTTGTTCCAATCCGCTGGGCCGTTTACGGTGTTTGCGCCGACGAATCGAGCGTGGTACAGCGCGCTGGTTTCACTGGGGGTGACAAAGGAGGACGTGTTCGAGGATCCCTCGCTGACCGAGGTGATAATGCACCACGTGCACAGGGGCGAGGTGTTCTCCGAGTCGATGTTCTTCGGAAAAAAGATACCCACGATGCACATGTCCGCCCCGAACGTCGCCAGATCTGTTCGAGCGGCGCTGGAATCCGGCGCGGATCCGATCGCGGTCAGGGCCATGATGACGGAGGGTTTGGAGATCGAGACGTTCCAGACCATGTTCCGGAAGATGTACTACGTGGACGGGTGCGACTTGCGTCGCCACTCGATGGACGTGGTGGCGAGCAACGGGGTGATCCACGCCGTGGACTGCGTGCTCTTCCCGCCCTCGCCGCAACCGCTGCCTAGCGGACGAACCGTGGCGCAGGTAATCGTCGAGAGGTTCGAGCTGTCCATCTTCGAGCAGGCGCTCACCGGCGGGGGCTTGCTGAGGGCCGTCAACCAGGCCAGCGCGGAGAATCCCCTCACCGTGTTTGCGCCCACCAACACCGCGTTTGTGAAGTTCATGGCGTCGAGCCCGTCGTTTTTCATAGACACCGAGGCGGAGCGGATGGTGAATCCCGGGTATCCGGGGCTACAGGAGACGCTGCTGTACCACTTCGTGCCCGCGAGGCTCACCAGCGGTCAGCTCTCGACGCACAACGCGCGGACGTTGCGGACGTTCGAAGGCAAGGAGTTGTTTGTGGAAAGTTTTGGATGGAGCGGGCGGCGCCACGCGAATTACGTGAACCACGTGCTGGGTCAGAAGCTTTACGTCAACGGATGCAGGCTGCGGCAGGTGGACTTCGTGTGCGTCGACGGGGTGGTGCACACCATAGACTGCGTGCTGCAGCCCAATTTCCGGGACGACGAAGACAAGTGGTTCGGGGACACCGAGTGATTTGGGCTTGGTGTTGATGAAAGAATCGTTACAATGAAAGAATCGTTACGCGACGTACGTTTCCCCTCAGATGACCTTCTCCTTCTCCAGCCTGTTGCCCGGCCCGAACTTGTTCATCAAGAACTTGAACCGCATGTGATACTCCCTGACGTACATGGGAACCTGCGCCGCGGCGAAGAGCGCGCACCGCACGGCCAGGTCCTTTTCCGACTGAAACATCCTACCCATGCCTCCCACCCCGAAAAACGAACCGAACCTCGCCCACGAGACGAGCCCGCACAGGAAGCTCGTCACGACGTGATCGCCGAATCGCAGGGGCAACAGGTACGGCAGGACGATGGTGGTCAACACGAAGAACGCGCAGGTCTTGAACCCGAACTGATCCGCGAACGCCCCCGGGTCAAACACGCTCCGCTCCCCGTTTGGCACAATCGCCAAACCGGCCGAGTCAAAGGCGACGTCCTCCCCGTGAAACACGGCCCCTCCGGACCTCAGCGACACCGCCGCCAGCATGAGCCTGAAGACCGAGATGCACCCCATGCGCACGCGTAGCGCGTTCGACGAGAGGCGCGCGCAACAGGCGCTGACGAGCCCCAGCGTCAGCGCCGCGAGCATCGGGAAAAAACGAACGGCGAGAGTCGTGGCGTCGACAGCCTCGGGTTTAGAACCCAAGTACCCCCGCAGCAGCGCGAAGTTGCCGTTCAACACCATGCACGCCGAGGTGAGGAGGCACAACACGAGTATCCCCGCGTCCACGGCGACGGTCATATTCCCGTCCGCGAACCTCAGGAACGCCGCCTCCACCGCGGGATCCTTGAACTGCATCAAGCCCCGGGTGTTCCATGGAGTCTGCGACACTAACGGCCTGAGGCCCCAGGTTTCCTGGAGGCGCGACGCCCTGTCGTTAAAGGACGCAACCTCCTGGCAGAAACCCGAGGGGTCGTGGTCCCCCAAACACTGCGCGGCGTTGGACACCTCCCCGCCGATGCTCTCCCCGTCGTCGCCGCCGGCTGTGCCGCCAGCTGTGCCGACGCCGTCCGAGCCGCTCCATCCAAGGCATCGCATCGTCGCGTCCACCGACGGCGCCAGGGGGAACGCGAGCCAAACCTGGGCGGGACCCCTCGTCAGCGAGTATATGTAGCTGAACGTCGCCCAGCACTGGTCGTCCTGCAGGATGAGCGACGTCAGGTAGGTCAGCGTTGGATCCCTCTCCCGCTCGATGACTCTCTGCAACGCATCCTCGAGCACCGACTGCGGCAGCTCCCCGAGGAAGGGCTCCGCCGTCGCCGTCGCCACCGCGCCGAGCGCCGACACCGCGAGCTCCACCGCGCTCGTGTAGAGGTCGTGGACGGCGCACTGCGCGTCCTCGCCGGCGAGGTCGCGCGGCGGCGGCGCCACCCTGTTCATCGAGCCGCCGTTCAAACCCGATCCTCGCGTCATCCGCGTCTCGTTCCTTCCGGAACGTCTCGAGAACGTCCCCGTCTCCGTCTCGTCGTCCGTCTCGGAGTCCCACGCCACGGAACCTCCGTCTCCGTCCTCCGCGTCGTCCGAATCGTCCCTCGGATTCAGAGCCGGCGCCTCGACCCCCGTAAACGCGCGGTACACCCCGTACTGATCCGCTCGAACACCCCCGGTGGCCACGCCCCTCGTCCACGCGTGCGGATCCTTGCACCCGCCGATCATCGCGCGCACGAGCTCCGTCGCGGCTCCCGTCGAGTCCTCCCCGCCCGCCGCCGACGCCGCCGCCGCGACGTGCAGCGGGGTCAACAGCTGTGTGTCGTCGACCGGGACGTCGGCGCCGCCGAAGAGCGCCTCGCCTAAACCCGGCACTCCGACGTCGTCCGCGATTCCGATGAGCTCGAAGAGCTGCCGGAGGGTGTCGGGGCATCCGTACTCGGCAACCTCGCGCATCACGCGGCTCCGACCGAACCGCCCGCTCGCCCGAAGCGACGTCTCGAGCGACTTCGACGTTTGCGTTTGCGGGTCCCCCCGGCCGGCGGCGCGGGCCCCGTCGTTTGCAACTCCGTTTGTATCTCCGTTTGCGTCCCCGTGTACGTCGCGGGACCCGAGCCGCAGCAACCTGCGCCCGAAGGCGTTGAGCAGGTGCAGCAGGCCCTGTCCCCCCGACAGTTCGCACCCGTCCATCAGGGCCTCGGCGTCGCACGAATCGTCGAAGAGGAGCCGCGCGAGATTCAACAGCGCCTGCTCCTCGGAATCGTCAACCGACGACTTGGACCACCTCGACGTCCGCGGGTTCGTTCGAAGTCGGTGACCGTTTCCGACCGTCGTTTCGTCCGCCTGCTGCTTGCGACGGCCCGCCCTGGTTCGCGCGGCGATGGGGTCGTCGTCGATCGAATCCGCGGCGTCTGGCGGTCGGACCTCGTCGTCGTCGTCGTCTGAGCCGGCCTCGGAGCTCGAGGCGAGGCGGCCGGACGCGCGCCTGCCCGGTCGCGTCTCCCCGCGCTCGTCCGCGCCCGTCCACCGGCCCACCCGAAACGACCGGAGGATACCCCGGAGGACGTTCCCCATCCGCGCCGGCCGTTCCCCATCGACGTCCTCTCCGCCTCCCGGCGCGCGCGCGGTGCACGCCAGGTACATGACGCACTCCTCGCACAGGATGGGGTCCGGGAGGTAGAGCACGCGTCGGGGCGGGGCGACCGGGTCCACCGGCGCGGCCCGCCCGTCGCTGTCGTTCATCCAGAACGGCTGGATCACCAGGACGCCGCACATGCCCGTCGCCGGGACGCGTATCGACGTTCGTCCGGTCAGGCGCGACCACTGCAGCTTGCCCCGGATCCATCTCTCGCCGAGCCTCGCGGTGAGCGTGGCGCCGCGCGGTATCGGTCGCGGCCACTCGACGACGTTCGCCTCGGTGCTCAGGAGCACCAGGTGGTCCGCATCGAGATGGAGCAGCCCGATACCCGACATGGGTATCGCGCGCCGCTCCCGCGCACCGCCCCGCGCGCGTCGGTCGTGAAACACGTGGGTGCTATCGCGCAGCTTTGCATGAATGACACACTGATTGCCGTGATAACGCCTTTTGTCAGACGACACACGTGTTTGCAACTCATCACGATCCAGGCAAAAGCAGACGACACACCAGTTTTTGAAAATCCGCCGGGGGGTGCCCACAATGCCGGCCGAGGCACGTTCTCATCAGAGATGGGGAGGCGCCCTTCCTCGGCGGGGCGCTCGCTCGACGGGGCCGGCATGGCCTCCCTCGCCGAGTTCGGGTTCGGCGTCCCGAAACGGCGGGCGAGCGCGGAGGGAGGGGGGGACGGGAGGCGGGCGAGCGCGGAGGGGGACCGCCGCACATCGGGCGATCGCGCGGGACCGCCAACGACGGCACCCGACTCGGCGAGAGGGGGCGGACACAAACGCAACAGCGTCGGCGACAACGGCGGCGGGGGGCGCGGTCGCAACAGCGTGGGGTTCGCGCCGCCGCCGTTCGACGGAGCCCGCGTGGGAGCGGAGCTCGCGTCGTCCAAGTCCTTGCTGCTCTGGTTCCACGAGGATCGCGCCGATTGCATCGAGAGCGCGCTCGGCGAGGGGCTCTGGGATACCTTCCTCGAGCCCCTGGAGAGAGACGGCAGATGGCACGTGCGCCAGTGCAGCTACGAGGACCTGCAGGAGGAGCGCAGGCGCCGCCGCGACCCCGCGCGGCGGGACGACCAATCGTCGGTACCCGGGCCCCCGGTCAAGGCGGCCATCGACAGCGTCGCCGCCATGAAGTGCTCGCTGGGCACCCGCAAGGATAATGCTCGCTGGGGCGTCATCGTCGCGTGGGAGCTTCAGTTCGACGACACCGCGCACGCCATCGCGGGATACGAGAAGATCGCGAAGTGCCTCTACGACGCCGGGGTGGTGGACCAGAGCGTGCCGCCGTTCGCGCGTAACTGCCACCTGAAGGAGTGGATCCCGTTCTCCACGCGCAGGGCGCTGACGGCGCCGAAAGTTTTGGCATCCGACGAGGAGGTGGACGACGTGATGCGGAAGATCCCGGAGAGGCTCAAACGCGCGCTCTTCCCTTTTCAGGAGGCGGGCGTGAGGTTCGGGTTGAAGCGACGCGGCCGGTGCCTGATCGGGGACCAGATGGGGGTGGGAAAGACGCTTCAGGCGCTCGCTCTCGGGTCGTGCTACCTGGACGAGGGCCCTCTGCTGGTCATCGCGCCAAAGTCGATGCGGCTGACGTGGGCGCGGGAGCTCGAGCGGTGGCTGCCGGAGTTGAGGCCCAAGAATTTGCTGGTGTGCGACTCGCAGAACCAGGCGACGGCTCCACTGAGGCTGATGGCGCGCGCGATGCGTATTCGAGACGAGCTCGGGCGAAGTCACACTCGGGCGCGTGCCGCCTTTGCGGCGGATGGCGAGGATGCGCTCGAGATTGACGACGGGGACGACGAGGACATATCGGTCGGCGGCGAGGACACGGACGCGATCGCGCGGATGGAGGCTACCGAGGCGGCGCGCAAAATCTTGGATCAGCCCCGCGTCGTCGTCGTCGCGTACAAGATGTGCCAGCTCCTCGGCGCGCACATTCGGAGCATCCGGTGGGGCGCGGTCATCGTCGACGAGTCGCACACGCTTCGAACCACGCCGAGCCTCTCCGGCGGCGACGGCTGCGAATCCGAACAGACCGCGACGATACTTCGAATGATCCGCGGCTCCAAGCCCGAGTACGCCAGGGTGGACCCGCCGACGACGCGGGGCTGGCGCCCAATCTCTGAACGAGTCGTGCTGTGCAGCGGGACGCCGTCGCTGACCAAACCGTTTGACATGTACAACCAGATCGACGCGCTGCAGCTCGGGCTCTTGGGCGACAAGAAGACGTTCATGCACGCGTACTGCGACTTTCATCAGAACAGATTCGGGCACCACAACGTCCGCGGCGGTAAGCGGTTCGCGGAGTACCAGGTGCTGCTGCGGAACGTGATGATCCGTCGCTTGAAGAGCGACGTGGCGAATGACCTACCCGCCAAGCGGAGGGACAAGGTGTACGTCGACGTGACGAAGGACGACATGAGCGCGGCGTGGAGGCACATCGGCGAGCAGGGCAGGGTGAACCTCGAGGACGACGGCGTGGACTGCGAGGGGGAACCGAACAGCGCGGGTTCCATCGCGAAGATGCAGGCAATCGGGCTCGCGAAGGCCAGGGGCGCGAGCGAATGGATCAAGGATTTCCTCGGCATCGAGCAGGGCGGCGACATCAGCGAGAGGGATTGGCGGGAACTCGGCCTCGACGAGGATCAGCGAAGGGCGTACACCGACTCGCTCAAGGAGATGCCCAAGACTGTGATATTCGCCCACCACAGGTTGGTGATGGACTACGTCGAGGACAAGGTGCTGCGAAAGATGCCGAGAGATTGGGACGACGCGAACCTTCCGTACATACGCTTCGACGGGAGCACTCCGGGTCAGGAGCGCGACGCGGGCTGCGACCGGTTCAAAAACGACGACAACTGCAGGGTGGCGCTGGTGTCCGTCACCGCCGGCGGCGTCGGCATCGACTTTTCGAGGGGTTCCGTGGTGATATTCGTCGAGTTGCCCCTGGCGCACCTCGTGGAGCAGGCTGAGGACCGGGTGCACAGACAGGGCGTCGCCGACCCGGTCACCGTGTATTACCTGGTGGCCAGGGGCGCGGGCGAGTGGCACGACAGGAAACGTCTGGAGAGCATCGACGTGTCTCTAGACACGACGCGTCGCGCCCTCGGCGACCACGACGCCGCGGACGCGCGCGGGCTGGACGTTCGGAACAGGAAGAGCGCGAGGGGCGCGGGACCCGGCGGTGAGTCACCGGGCGGTGAGTCACCGGCCGACGACGACGACGACGACGACGATTCGAACCCCCGTACCACTCGCGACGACCTCTCGGAGACGCGTCTGGACTGGTTCAACGCCGCCGCGCGCGAACGCCGGTGCGGCGAGGACGAGGAACGGTCGTACGTGGAACCGCCGCCCCCCGATGACCTCTGGTTTGAATACAGCGGCGCCACCCAACGCGTGCACCTGCACGGAGCCGCCGACGGCTCGGCGCCGCTGGGTCAATCGTTCGACCCGAACGACGTGTGCAGAACGGAGCGCAGGCTCCGCGCCGAGCTCGACCAGACCGTCCCGGCGGACGTCAAGAGGAAGCGGTGGACTAGGTCGCTGGAGGTGCGTTTGTCAGACGCGGCGGCGGATGACGGATTAATCGGGGGCGATAAGAGTACCGGGTTTTCCCGAAGTCACGCGCCGAGGCTGTGGGGGCGCGTCGACGCCGTCTTCGCCGCCGCCGCGTACGTGCACGAGCTGGAGGCGCTCAAGGCTGAAGATAAGAACACCATCGCGAGGGTCCACGCGTGCGTCCGGGGTTCCATCAAGGACTACATACACGGCGCGATTGATTCTTCCGGGAATTTGTCCCGCGCGGGGGCGGGGGCGGGGGCGGGGTCGACGACTCGACACGGCGGCGGTCGCCGCGAGCCCCTCCCCGAGCACGCGGAGTGGCGCCCGGTCCTCATCGCGAACGTTCGCGGCCGGGGGGACCCCCGAGAGGCTAAGGAACCCGTCTCGCTGGGATGGGAAGAAACGGCGTCGGATGGAACGAAAAAAACCGTCGCCGTCGGTACCCCGCTGTGCCTGAAGTGCATGCGACCGAGGGACGGAGCCAACCCGCTCGGGGACGGCGCGCCGGACCTCGACCTCGACTCCGTGGTCCACGTGCGCGCGTACACCCAAACCGTCGCTGCGGGTCCGCGGACGGTGGCGTCCACCGCGGACCTGTTCTGCTCCGAGGAGTGCGCCGAGGTTGACGCGCAGACGCGGAGCGCGGCGGCGCTGAGGCGCGCGTGCTTCGAACGCGACCGAGGCGTCTGCGCCGAGTGCGGCCTGGACTGCGACGACCTGGTGCGCAGGATCCGCGTGATGCGGTGCCAGGACGACCGCCGCGACGCCGTGCTCGCGGCGTGGCCGGCGATGGGCCACCGGGGCAACGGCGGGCGGCTGAGTAAGCTGGCGCAGACGGCGGCGAGCGGGCACGCGTGGGAGTGCGACCACGTCCGGGCCGTCTACGACGGCGGCGGCGAGTGCACGGTGGACAACTGCCAGACGCTGTGCGTTCTGTGCCACAAGGCGAGGACCGCGGCGCAGGCCAAGGAGAGGGCGGAGAGGCGCAAGGCGGAGAAGGAGAAGAAGGAGAAGAAGGGTCAGGGGACGATTCAAGCGGGTTTCGCCGTCGCTCACCTCGCCAACTGCGTGGACCTCACGGCGCTGGAAGGGCTGGAGTCCCAAGAGGTGCCGGAGTCCCAAGAGCTCGAGGCGGTTGACTGGCGCACCGCGCGAGTCGTCCGAGACGACGATGCGCGCGAGGAAGAGGACCAGGGTGAGGGCGCGGGGGAGGGCGCTCGATGGATCGAAGAAGGGGAGGAAGACGACGGCGACGCAGACGCCGACTCCGCGGTGCCCGAAACGGACGACGACGAGGCGAACGAGAACATCGCGCCGACGCAGTCGCCGCGGGTGTTACCGGCGAAGAGGAAAAAGACGTCGCTCGGCCTCTCGCAATCTGAAGAGCACCACGTGGCGCCGGAATACTCGGATTGGGAAGAGGAGCACGTGGCGCCGGAATAACTCTACCTAGTTAGACGACACTCGTAGACGATGACGCGACGATACACTTTGACGCGCGACTTGTCCGAGAGCGCCGCGGCGCGTTCACGACGTCAAAGAACAACGTCAGGGAACAACGACCGACTGACATATATTACACAGAGAGTCCCGCGCGCCTCCGTCGTCTAGAGCTGGTTGATGCGTTTGACCACCGGTCCATCCCACTGCTTCACCTCGATGTGCCCCGGCGAAGGTTCCGGCAACGAATCCGGCGACCTGGGCTCCTCCGGCTCCTCGATGTCCGAACCCAGCTCCACACTCCTCGGCGGCGAGTCGCACCCGACGTTCATCGCCTTGAGCGTGTCCGGAGAGTACGACATCACCGTCTTCACGCCGACGCTAACCTTAACCCCGTCTCCGTCCTCCTTCACGTTCACGTCAACCTCCTCCTTGCCAAACGACTCCAGCGTCGGCGCCACCGTCTTGTTGACGCCGCCGAGATCCGCCTCGCCGATAGCCCTGGCGAAGCGCTCGTAATCGATCTTCCCCTTGGCGTCCGACCCTCGCAGGTCCGGGTCGGCGACGCACAGGCTCAGCGCCCGCGAGATGGCCGCCTGGTCCACCTCGACGTCGCACGCGGTGAGCACGCCCCGGATGTCCTCCTCCGACAGCGCTCCGACGTGGGACGCGTCGAGGGACTCAAACGATCGACGCAGCGCGTCGGCGTCGGGCCTTCTGGCAGGGCCCGGGGTCAGCTTACGGGTGAACTGCGCCACGGTCACCGCCTCCGCGCCTTCGGCCATCTCGGCGAAGAGCGCTTCGGCATCCGCGGGGTCGACGGCGCCGAGGCCGACGGATTTGAGCGCGTTTTGAAATCCGTCCAATCCGACCAATCCGTCTTTGCCGGCGTCCAGCAGGCGGCTGTAGTACCAGGTCGCCGATTTCCCGTGCGGAACCTTGGCGCTGAACTTCTCGTGGACGACCGCGAGGAGCTCGTTGGTGGACATCCGTCTCGCAAAGCCGGCGGATGCGAGCTCCGCCGGGGCGACGTAGCTGTTATCGCCGAATTTTTCAGAGACTCCCTCCTTCTCGGCGGCGGCTTCGATCGCGCCCTCCTCAGCCGCGCGAACGATGGACACGATGGACTGGATGTACTTTGTGGGCTCAACCCTGGGGTGCTCTGAGAGATGGTCGCCGACGGATGCGGCGTCGGCGGCGTGGTGCGCGGCGGACGGCGGCAGTTGGACCCTCGCTTCCTTCGCCGCCTGCTCGGCGGCTCGAGTCGCCTCGGACCTCGCCACGGACCCGGGCGTGCCACCCATCTCCTCAACCTCGTTTAAGAGCCCGGTGAGTTCCATGGTGAACCCGGCGATCTTCGCGTCCACCACTCGGGCCTTCTTAGCGGACGCGGTGGGGTAATCCGCCGGGAGAACCTTCGCGATGAAATCCTGAAACGAAATCTTACCCTCGCCGGAGGAGTCGTACTTGGCCATGAGGGAATCCACATCCTCCGGCCTGAGCACCAGATGAAAGTGGTGCAGGGCCTCGACCATGGCGTCGCGGTCGATGAAGCCCTTGTTCTGCTTGTCGAAGATCTGGAACGCCTTTCGCTGTTCCTTCGCGCCCCCCGCGGATTTCGCCGCGAGCTTCTCGCGCAGAATCCCCTCCGCGTCATCCGCGGACACCGTCTTCGGCGTCGCGACGGGCGGTGCCTTACCCTTCTTGAGCTCCTTCAGCTCTCGGCCGAACCCGTCGATGAAATCCCGCTTCGCCTTTTGCACCGCGGCGTCGGAGAGATACTTCTGGTGTTCAATCACCGCGTCCCGGAGCAACTCGGCGGGGATGAGACCCTCGCGACATTCGTCGCTCAGTTCCCTGATCCGTCGCACGAGCTCGGGGTCCGCGTCGGGACCGAGCACGTCCCTGGCGTCGGCGAAGAGGAGGGTCCCGCCTTTGGAGGCGGCGGCGGCGGCGAGCGCCTCGCCGGGACCCGAAAACTTGGCCGAGAACCCGTCCCTGATCTTAGCCTCCGTGTCGGGGTCGATGCCGACGAGGATATCCTCGGGCACAAAGCCGGCGACGAAGCCGGCGAAGGTCATGCGACCGGTGGCGGGGTCCGCGTTCGCCGCGAAGAGCGCGGAGAGGACGTCCGCGGGTGGGACGATGAGAAAGTTGGCGAGGACGGCTCGAAATTCCGACTCGTTGACGGCGCCGTCCCCGTCAGCGTCAAACGAATTAAACGCCCGCCGCAACGCCGCCGAGCCCCCTTCAAACTTCTGCGCAATCTTATCGACGATGAGCTCGCGCATCGCGGCAACGTCCCCGCCGAACGTGGCGACGTCCCTCGCGGGCTTGGGCTTTCCGTGGAGGCTCCCCGGGCTTTTCCGGAGGGCGTTGTCGTCGTCGTCGTCGCCGGGGTGCGTCGCGCCGTCCTCCATGACGGCTTCGAGGAAGGTTCGGTAGTCCACGAGGCCCCTGCCGCCGGGATCCAGCCTCGTCATCACCGCCGCCACGGCGTCGTCCGTGGCGCTCACGTTGAACCTGCGCATCACCGCGGCGATCGCCACCGAGTCGATCTTTCCGGACTTATCCGCGGCGAGTTTAAACGCTCGCGCGGCGGCTCGAGCGTCGCCCTCGCCCGACGCCAGGATCTTCTCGCGTAGGAGGTCGAAGAGCGACACCTTGCGCCCCGCGACGGAGTACACGGGCACCTGCGCCTTGCGCGTCGGGGTCTTCCGCGGGCTCGGCACGGGCGGCTCCGAGAGCGGCGGGGTGCCGGGCCTCTCCGGATACTTCTCGTCGCCGACGAACGCGTCGGCGCCGTCGACAAAGTGTGCGTGCCTCTCTTTCTTCCTCCCCCCCTTGGTCCGCCGCTTGGTTCGCGACGCTTCGCGCTTGGCGGCAGCCTCCACGGCGCGCGCGATGCGTTCCTCCTCCGCCTTGGCCTCGGCGATGCGCCTTCGTTCCTCGCGGATCCTCTCGCGCGCGGCGTCTTTGGACCACGGCTGGTCGGGATGGGGCGGACGAACCCGCGGGGGAACGCCGCTCGGGGGCGAACCTTTCAGGATGGGCGCGCCCTCGGGGCGCTTGAAGTTGCCGTATCGGTCCAGCCTGACGGGCGTGACGTCCTGGGGTCGGGTGACGGGTGAGACGGACGGTGAGAGGTGCGGGGCGATCGGATGCGTTTTCCGGGGCGGTGCGTCAACGTTTAAATGGCGTTCAGTCCAGCGCGCGACGACGAACGCCGGTCGCGGGTGATGCAGGGTGAGGGATTTCGCGCGTTCGAGCGCACCTCGACGGCGGGCGCGGTCGTGAACGGCCTGTGCGCGGCCTCGATCTTGTCTTTGGCGGCCTTCTCGTAGGCTATCGCGGAGCGCTCGCGCTGGCGCTCCTCGGCGTTTCCGAGCCTGACCTTGCGCTCCTCGCTGACGACGATGAGGTTGCGCCTGCGCTCGAGCCGCGGGTCCTTTCCGGTGACCTTTGCCCAAGGGGGCACGCCGCCGAACGACATGATGGGACCTACGACCGAGAAGTCGGCTCCTTCACGAAGAGCTCGGCTCCTCCACGCCGGGGCGGTCGGTAGTGACGCGAGCTGCGCCGGTGGGCAGATTTGAACGCGAGAACCAACGGTCACGCAGCAGGTCTGGCTGGAATCTGGCATCTGGCAATCTGGCCGGTCCTCTCCGGCTCTCGGACCTCGCGGCTCGTGGGGTCGCCACACAGCTGTGACGCCGGCTGCGGCGACGGAGGACGGCGGGTCGTGCGAGATGTCGATGTTCAGAGAGGATAAAGAGAGCGAATACGGGCATGTGAAGAAGGTGGGGAGCCCGCGTGCGCGGCCGCGGCGCGCCCCAGAACCGCGACCCAACCCTACAATCCAGATCCAGATTTCCCTAACAACGAAAAATGAGCCCGCGCCCTGATGCCTTCCCATCCTCCTCCTCTCCTCCACCGAACGTTTCGCAGGTGTCCGGCCCCGTCGTGGTGGCGGACAACATGTACGGTGCGGCGATGTACGAGCTCGTCCGCGTCGGCGGCGACCAGCTCATTGGCGAGATCATCCGCCTCGAGGGCGAGACCGCGACGATCCAGTGCTACGAGGAAACCTCGGGGCTCACCGTGGGAGACCCCGTGCAGCGCTCGCGGCAGCCGCTGTCCGTGGACTTGGGACCGGGTGTCATGGGGAACATTTTCGACGGGATTCAGCGACCCCTAAAGACCATCGCGGACGTGTGCGGTGACTGCTTCATCCCCAGGGGAATCAACGTGCCCGCGCTGGACCTGAAGCGCGCGTGGGAGTTCAATCACCCGACGGGCAAGAACGGAGCGTTCAAGGTGGGCGACCTCATATCCGGCGGCGACATCTTCGGCATCGTCCCGGAGAACAACCTGATCGAGCACAGGATCATGCTCCCGCCCAACGCGCGCGGGCGGATCACCTACATCGCCCCCCCCGGCGAGTACGACCTTCGGGACAAGGTCATCGAGCTGGAGTTCAACGGGGTTAAGAAATCGTACACGATGCTGCAGCAGTGGCCCGTGCGAGCCGCCAGGCCCACCGCCGAGAAGCTCCCGGCGAATCACCCGCTCCTGACCGGGCAGAGGGTCCTGGACGTGATGTTCCCGTCGGTGCTCGGAGGCACGTGCGCCATACCCGGAGCCTTTGGCTGCGGCAAGACGGTGATCTCGCAGGCGCTGTCCAAGTACTCCAACAGCGACGGCATCGTGTACGTGGGATGCGGCGAGCGCGGGAACGAGATGGCGGAGGTTCTCGCCGAGTTCCCCGAGCTGACGATGACGTTACCCGACGGAACCGAGGAGAGCATCATGAAGCGGACGACGCTGGTGGCGAACACGTCCAACATGCCCGTCGCGGCGCGAGAGGCGTCCATCTACACCGGCATCACCCTCGCCGAGTACTTCCGCGACCAGGGATACAACATCTCCATGATGGCCGACTCCACGTCGCGATGGGCGGAGGCGTTGAGGGAGATCTCCGGGCGTCTGGCGGAGATGCCCGCGGATTCCGGGTATCCGGCGTACTTGGGCGCCAGGCTGGCGAGCTTCTACGAGCGAGCGGGGCGGGTGCGGTGCCTGGGCTCCCCGAACCGCGAGGGGTCCGTCACCATCGTCGGCGCGGTGTCTCCCCCGGGTGGGGACTTTTCGGATCCCGTCACGTCCGCGACGTTGGGCATCGTGCAGGTGTTCTGGGGCCTGGACAAGAAGCTGGCGCAGCGCAAGCACTTCCCGTCCGTCAACTGGCTCATCTCGTACAGCAAGTACAACAACGCGCTGGAACCCTTCTACGAGAAGACCGACCCGGAGTTTCTCAGCCTGAGGGCGAAGGCTCGCGAGGTTCTGCAAAAGGAGGACGAGCTCAACGAGATTGTGCAGCTGGTTGGCAAGGATTCGCTGGCGGAGTCCGACAAGATCACCCTCGAGACGGCCAAGTTCCTGAAGGAGGATTTCCTGCAGCAGAACTCGTTCACCGCCTACGACAAGTACTGTCCCTTCTACAAGTCCGCCGGAATGCTCCGGAACATCGTCAGGTTTCACGACCTCGCCAACGCCGCGGTGGAAAAGACGGCAAACGCCGACGGCGCCAAGATCACCTACAACGTCGTCCGAGCGCGAATGGGCGACCTGATGTACAGGATCGCGAGCCAGAAGTTCGAGGATCCGGCGACGGGGGAGGAGACGGTGACGCACAGGCTGGACGAGCTCGGGCGCGACCTGGCGGCGGCGTTCCGGCAGCTCGAGGACGAGTTCAGGTGAGAGCGAACGGCGCGAATAGGCGAATGGCGCGTTGTTAGTTTTTACCGACGCGATACAGACAAACGGGAACTAGACGATGTCGAATAGCGAAATCTCTCCGAACGTTCGCGAAACCGCAACCCCCCGCCGACGCGCCACCTCCCGGACGCGCTACCGGGCACCTCCCAGGCACGCACGACCCGTTCCGTTCCTCGCCGTTCCGAAGCACGCGCGGCTGCGTCACACGTCCACGGCGCCGACATTCGCGACGGAAAAACCCGCGTGGTCCACCTCGGCGAGCGCCGATCGAAGCGCCCTCTGTCGTTCACGAAAGGCGTCGTCCGCGAGCGCGGGCGCGGGTTCCTCGCCCTTGACCGGCACCGAGAACGGCAGGTCGATCCAGCTCTTGCATCCGCCGTACTTTTCCAGGTCCGGCGGCAGCGCGTGGACGCGCGGCGCCGGGAGTTTCTTGGCTCGGAGTTCGAGCACGGTGATCGGGGTGTCGGGCTTCCACGAGAGCCTGGACTCGAGGACGTCGCGGGACCAGACGTGGTGGTCGCTCAGCGCGTCTAACACGCTGGCATCGTGCGTCACCCACGCGCCCGTCACCTCGGCGACGACGGAGATGGGCACCTCCTCGCCTCGTTTCATGTCCGGGACCTTGGCGTCGACAAACTTCTTCGAAGCCTCCGTCGAGACGGTCCCGTCCAACTCCTTGGGGTGGTACACGGTGGGAAACAGCCCGAACTGCCTCGACTCGAGCTTGAACCCGCCCTTGCCGTCCTTCAGGCCGCCCTTGCGGAAGATGACCGTCTGATCCCCCTCGGCCAGGGCGTTGACCACCGCGCCCCACTCCTTCAACGCGCGCCGGGTCTCCACCGCGTTTTGCTCCTTCTCCTTCATCTCGTCGACGCTGGCGCACGCGCCGCGGTCGTCGCACACGAACGCCGCGGGATCCGCCTTCTCCGCGGCGGACGCGCGCGCGTGGACGCGGCGAGTCGCGCGGTGGGTGGGGGTGTCGACGCGGCCCCCGGCGCGCGGGGGTGCCGGGCGGAGCGGAAGCGCGGAAGCGGCGACGCAGGCGGCCATCGGAAATGGCGGGCGAACGGGCGTGCTGACGCTGAAAAAAATCCAGTGATGACGCGGCTCGACCCAACCGCGCTTTCCCTTTCCGATTCGTGGGCAACCCGAAACAGCGCCGAACTCTGATACTGTTTGCGAGTGCAGAGTGCAGTTCAGGAGCGGCGGTGGGGGAGTCGAAGGGTGCCGTCGAAATCCCCATTCTCGATTTTTGTTTGAGCACCAGCCAGCCAGTCCACTTGGCAGCTGAGAAGAACTTCTTTCTCGGCACAG
>MDTE01093856.1_pt1 | contig 16784 bp, 17 predicted proteins | sample 811231 | NCBI WGS metagenome assembly MDTE01 (sample SAMN05326651, study PRJNA326480) | marine metagenome | isolation source: seawater | place: Indian Ocean: Red Sea | collected 2010
ACGGGTAATCAGCCTGACCCCGGCCGAGGCCGATACCACCGGCGCCTGCTGCGGCGCCGACGACACAGACCACGCCATGATCCTCTATAACGAGGGCCAGCTGGCCGGTCTGCCGGTGGAGTCCATCGCCGCCTCAGCCGGCTGCGGCAACCCCACGGCCCTGGCAGACCTGAAGGCCGGAGAACGTGTTCTGGACCTGGGTTCCGGCGGCGGCATCGACTGCTTCCTGGCCGCCCAGCAGGTGGGCGACACCGGTCATGTGACCGGCCTGGACATGACGCCGGCCATGCTGGAACTGGCCCGGGCCAACAAGGAGAAGCTGGGCATCGAGAACGTGGACTTCGTGAAAGGCGAGATGGAAAAGATGCCCATCCCCGACACCAGCGTGGACGTGATCATATCCAACTGCGTGGTGTGCCTCTCCCCCGACAAGGACGCCGTGTTCAGCGAGAGCTTCCGAGTGCTGGCGCCCGGCGGCCGCATCCACCTCTCCGATGTGATGGCGCTGACCGAAGATGGCCCCAGCGTGTCGTCTCCCGAGGACTGGGTCTCCTGCACCGCCGGAGCCGAGCATGTGGACATCTACCGCGGCCGGCTGGAGCGCGCCGGGTTCGTGGACATCGAGTTCACCAGCGAAACCGTGGACTACAAGGAAGCCCACCCCGAGCGGCCTCCGACGAACACCGCCGGATACAAGGTGGTCGCCCACAAACCCGCCTAAGTCCTCCCCACACAGGCAACAACAAAAGAGGCATCCCGTTGACGATGCCTCTTTTTCATTTCCGTAGGGTCGGGTTTCCAACCCGCCCTGCCTCGCAGGAACAATGGCCTGGTTTCGAGAACCGTGTTGGTGATGAAACGGGGCAGGTTAGAAACCTGCCCCTACGCATGGCGTGTCCGGCTCGGGGATTGGCCTCTAACCCAACCTGATCCTCTTGAAACCCTCGGCGTAGGCCATGCCCACTTTCTCTCCGGTCCGAATTCGGCCCTGGCGGAACCATTCACCGGCGTTCTCCTGGTCAACCTGTGAAACGTGGGCCTTCAAGGCTTTCACGGCTGTGTCCATGTACTCTGCCACATCGACAAACTGGTCCGAACCGTCGCCGCCACCGGCCACCCAAACCTCTCGAACGTTATGGGGCTCAAGTCCCTCATCCAGCAGCTCCGGAAAGGTCAACCTGTCCCTGGCCGTGGGGAACACCGCTGCCATGGCCGCTTCCCCAGACGCAAAATGGTCGGGGTGGCCCAGGTAATTGGAGTGAAGCTGGCGGGAAGCTGTCCCGCAGATAACCACGTCAGGCTTGTAGCGGCGTATCTCGCGGGCGATGTCCTTCCGCAGTTCCAGAGTGGGCTCCAGGTAGGCGTCGGGGTAACCGAGGAACACTATGTCCTTCAGTCCCAGTATCTTTCCCGCGTTCCTCTGTTCTTGCTCTCGTATCTTCACCAGCTTTTCGCTGGTCATCTCCGGGTCCGAACTGCCCTTACTGCCGTCGGTGCAGAGGATGTAGACCACCTCCCAGCCCTCAGCGCACCACTTGGCCACCGTGCCGGAACAGCTCCATTCGGCATCGTCCGGGTGGGCCATGATAACCATCCCTCTTCGGAACGGTTCCTCACTGTCTGCCATTGACGATTTCCTCCCAAATATTGCAGGACTTTCCAGGGGGTTTTACGCCTGACTCAGGCTCAAGTTGCAGTGTATCATAGGGCTGTTCCAAATTACCCTCCGGGAGTGCGCACCATGGCCACCCTTTGGGCCCAGACCGCTACCTTCGACAACATCAACGTCGGCGATGACCTGCCGATCCTGGTGAAGTTCGAATTCCGTCCACCGGCCCAGGAGGGTGTGGAGCCCCCCCATGAGGACCCGGTCAACACGGAAAAACTGTCCGGCTATGTGAGGGAATTGCTGCTGAAGGCCTTTCCCGCCGAAGCTGTGGAGGGGGACGGAACGGTGATCGAACCTGAGATTTTGGCCCCGTTCCTGCCGGGTGACACCGTCAGCCTGTCAGGACGGGTCCGCGGAAAGTCTGAGGACGGAGGACGGAACACGGTGGAGTGCCAGGTGGTGGTGGAAACCGAAGACGGCGGTGAGACAGTGGCCCGGGCCAGGACTGTGATCAGCCTTTAGAGCGTCCAGTACGGGAATTTCTGCGGCGTCTACGGGCGGTTGGCCGCGGCGGTCCTGACACGTCCGACTGCTCCTCGGCCTCCTGTGCTGCCGCCGAATACTTACTCCTGTGGACCGCCCATTGAACCTGGGTCACCAGGGTGAGCAACACACCCGGCACGTAGAAGGTCATGATGGGTTGATATGAGCCTGCCTCTATCCACTTGAAGGCCATCACCCCGAAGACTATGAGGTGGGCCCAGGCCACCCCGCCCATGATGGTGTTCTTGTTCCAGGGAGAGCGCAGCACCAGGATTCCCCAGACGGGCCAGAAGATGAACATGGGAATCATGTACTCCGGCCGGTAATACCAGGGCCTGGGGAAAGTTGGTTCTTGAGGTTCCTCTTCTGGGGTCACGGTTACCTAGTTGCGGGCTAGCAGGACCTGAAATTCCACCTGTTCGATGGCCCGTTCTTCCCGGATACAGGCGACGGCATATTCTATGCCCATCCGCGCCAGTCCGGAGTACTCCAGCACATTGTTGCCCAGAATCACCACTGGCACATCGCCCTGGAGCTCCACTTCGATCTGGTCTGCCTCGCCTTCGTCGATGTGCAATTCAACGGGCCGGCCGCTCATTCGCTCGATCTTCTCTTTGATCTGGTTAACAAACACCTGGTCTTCCATCGCGTAAAACCTCGCTCAGCACCCTGGTTGCTGCGTCCATGGGGAGCGCCGATTCCGGTTCATTCTAGCACCCGTTTTTCTCAAAGGGGTAGTTTAGCTTTTCAGCGGGGCCTAATGGCGCTCCCCAGCCTCTGAACGGGGTTATGAATTCCTGTTGACACTGATTCCTACCCCCACCATAATGGCCTGAATTTCAGGCACAGAATCCGCCTGGGTTTCGGCCCTGAACACAGTCCGCCCCCAAAGGAGTGAACGCCATGGCCGCCGTGACCTATTCCCTGGACGATTTCACCCACGACATGGAGGCCCTGCTCGAGAGCCAGCCCGACAACGCGAAGATCTTCGACAAGGGGTCTGCCTGGCTTGAGCGACTGATCAGCAACCCCGACTCCATCCCCATGGAATATCGGGTGCCCCTGGGAACGGGCCCCCGCCCCAACCACGCTTCCCGCCTGCTCTACCAGGGCGAAAGCGGTCTGCAGGTAACCGCCGTAGTCTGGGGCGCCGGCGACCACCTTGGCCCCCACGACCACCGCACCTGGGGCATGATCGGCCTTCTGGACAACGCCCTGACCGAGACCCGGTACCGCCGGGTGGACGACCGCGACGTCGAGGGCTACGCCAAGCTGGAAAAGGACCGGGCCGCCACCTTCAAGCCCGGCGAGATCACCCTTCTGGTTCCGATTGAAGACGAGATACACCAGATGGACAACCACACCGACAATCCAACTGTGGAGATTCACGTCTACGGGACCGACCTCCGCGGCCTGGAGCGCAGCAGTTTCAACCTGGAGACCGGCAAGATCACCAACTTCCGTACCTCAAAATGGGACAACTGTTAACCTCCCAACTTCAGCAACCAAATATCAACTGCTCTTCCGTGTAGATGATGGGAATGTGAGGAAAGCGCCAGACTGGACGTCTGGTGCTTTCTCTTAAAAGGCAGCCAACGCAACAAAAGGAGCCCGTGAAATGGCGAGTAAGATTTCCACCCAGGAACTCAAGACACTGATGGACGGGAACGCGCCCTACGCGTTGATCGACGTCAGGGAGACCGGCGAATATAACGCCACCCACATCCCCGGCGCGGCACTGATTCCCCGCCGGCTTCTTGAGTTCATCGTCGAAGAGTCGGTGCCTCATACGGGCACCCAGGTAGTGGTCTGTGACGACGACGGACGCCGCGCCGCCCTGGCCGGCGAGACTCTGGACAAGTTGGGCTTCACCAATGTCTCTGTACTGGAAGGCGGCACCAACCGCTGGGCCTCCAACGACCTGCCCACCGAGTGGGGCGTGAACGTCCCCAGCAAGGACTTCGGTGAGATGCAGGAAGTGGTCCACCACGTACCCGAAATCACCGCCGACGAGCTGCACGCCAAGATCGAAAACGGCGAGAAGCTGGTCATTCTGGACTCCCGCACCCCCGAGGAATTCCAGCGGATGTGCATCCCCGGCGGCCGCAGCCTGCCGGGCGGTGAGCTGGCCCTCCGCATCAACGACATCAAGAAAGACCTGGACCCCGACACCCAGGTCGTCATCAACTGCGCCGGCCGCACCCGCTCCATCATGGGAACCCGCGTCCTCCAGCGCATGGGCGTGGATGCCGTGGGCCTGAAGAACGGCACCTCCGGCTGGCTCCTGGCGGGTTACGAACTCCAGTACGGGGCCGACCTGGTCCCCCTGCCCGATGTCTCCGACGAGAGCAGGGCCGCCGCCGAAGAATACGCCGCCAGACTGGCCGAGGAAGACGGAGTCCGCTATCTGGACATACCCGCCCTCCAAGATCTGCTCGCCAAGCAGGGCAACCAGCCGGTCTACCTGATCGACGTCCGTACCGACGACGAGTACAACTCCGGTCACATCCCCGGCTTCCGCTGGTTCCCCGGTGGACAGGCTGTGCAGCGCACCGACGACGTGGCCGTGGTGAAAAACGCCACCTACATCTTCTGCTGCGATGGCAAGGCACGGTCCACAATCACCGCCTCCATGTACCGGCAGATGGGCCACGAAAACGTCTTTGCCGTGGATGGGGGCGCACCAGCCTGGCAAGCCGCCGGGCAGATTCTTGAGACCGGGTTCCCCGCCTCCACAGTCGCCAATCTGGCGGAAGCAGACGGTTCGGTGAAGAAGATTTCTCCCCAGGACCTGAACAACAGCCAGCCCGACCTGGTCGTCTACGTGGAAACCAGCCAGGACTACTCCCAGGGGCACACGCCGGGAGCCAAATGGCTGTCCCGGAGCTGGCTGGAGCTTGAGATAGAAGGTATGGCGCCGTCCAAGGACGCCTCCATCGTCACCACCTGCGGCGGCGGCAAGGGCGCCACACTGGCCGCGGCCACCCTCCAGTCCCTGGGCTACACCAACGTCTCCGCCCTGGACGGCGGCATGAATGCTTGGAAAGCGGCCAACCTGCCCGTGGAACAGGGCCTCACCGGCATCGTCCGCCCACCCTCCGACGTCAACTACCTGGGCGTGGACCGCAGCTACGCCGAGATGATGAACTACCTAAGGTGGGAGACCGCCCTGGGTGATAAATACGCCGCTGACTAGACCGGCCCTACTCTGAAATTACATTACCCGACGGAATTCAGGCGAAATTCAAAGGAGAGACTCGATGGCGACGCGACAAGATGATGTGATCCCCGATTTTCTAAGAATGGACGCGGCGATTGGCTCGGACCCCGCCAACGCCGACAAGACGGGCAACTGGAACGGCTGGCCCACCAAGGACCTGAACCCCGTCACCCTCATGGATGACGAGGGCCGGACCGTGCGTATCCGCACCCCGGTGATGGATTTGGAAGGCCTGATCACGCCCACCGACCTGCACTACACCGTGCAGCACTTCGCCGTCCCGCCGGTGGTCCCCACGGACCAGTGGGAGTTGAATATCCACGGTCAGGTCAAGAACGAGCTGACTTTAAACTTCGACCAGCTCCGCCGCTTCCCCGGCCGCAGCGTCCGCACCGTCATGGAGTGCTCAGGCAGCGACGCAACATTCTTCGAGTACTTCAAGGACGAGGGCCCCCGGCCCTCCCGCACCCAGGAGTGCATGATCCTCAGTGCCAGCGAGTGGACCGGCGTCCCGCTGGCCGCTGTGCTGAACGCCGCCGGCCTCAGTGATAAGTCCCTCTACGTCAGGGCCGTGGGCAATGACGAGGGAGTTCCCGCCACCGCCGCCAAAGGCACCAAACCCTTCTTCTACGACAAGGGCCTGCCCATCCAGAAAGCCCTCCACCCCGACACCATCCTGGCCTATGCCCAGAACGGGCAGCTTCTTGAGCACCTACACGGCGCTCCCGTCCGCCTGCTGGTGCCCGGCTGGTCGGGCAACTGGTCGGTCAAGTGGCTCACAGACCTGGAAATCATGGACCACATGCCCGACTGCTGGTACCACTACGAGTTCTACTACTACGGCGACTCGGTGGACGACCCCAACAAGGAACTGATCACCACCATCGGCGTAAAGTCCATCGTGACCCAGCCCAACGACGACACAGAGACCCTGCCCAAGGGCGTCCACATGGTGCGCGGCTATGCCTGGAGCGGCGCCGGGGCCATCTCCGAGGTCGATGTCAGTGTTGACGGCGGGGAGACCTGGCACGCCGCCCACATAGAAGAACCCCGCGACCGTTTCATGTGGGTCCGTTGGTCCTACCGGTGGGACGCCGACAAGGCCGGCGACTACAACATCATGTCCCGCGCCACCGACGAGGTTGGCCGGGTCCAGTCGCGGGAGCCCCGCTACAACAACATGCGAAAGAATTTCAGCGCCATCGTCGGCTACCCCGTCACGGTTAAATAGCAGGCGCTGGACCAAATACCCGGAGGAACACATGCCGATAATTGACCATTCGGATATCAGGCTGGCCGACGCCTCGGAAAGGGTGCGTGAGCGGTATCTGGTATCAAAAGACAAAGGTGCGGTATCATTGACCGTAAAAGAAGTGGAGATCTCCCCCGGCTGGGAAGGGCGTATGCACACCCACCCGGTGGACGTTTCCATACAGGTGCTGTCCGGCGCCATCCAGGTGATCCTGGGTGACGAGGTACGGACGGTGCGGGCGGGCACCACGCTTTTGGCCCCGCCGGGCGTGCCCCACAAGATGATTCATCATCTCTGGACACCAGCCCTTCTGCTGATCACCTATCCGTCGGCGGACCTGGTGACCGACCACCTGGAATAGTCTTAACTGAGAGCCTTGAGGAGGACCCCAAATGGCCCTGCCACAGATCGGCACCCAAGCTGAACCGCAGATCATCCCCACCAACGCAGGCCTGCGCACCTGGGCGGCGCCCCCGCAAGCCCTGCAGAACGAGATCGTTCCCAACGACCTGTTCTACATCAGGAACCACTGGAAGGACAGTCCCGACATCGACCCCAACACCTTCGAGTTGAAGATCGACGGTGAGGTGGAACGCACCATCACCCTGTCTCTGGAAGACATCAAGAAGCTGCCCCAAAAGCGCTTCCAGGTCACCTTCGAGTGCTGCGGCAACAGCCCGGTGCCCGAGTACTACACCAAATCCCTGCGCATCAGTTCGGTCATGGAACAGATCAAGGGCCACGGCATTATGGGCAACGCCGAATGGGCCGGTGTCTCCTTGAAAGACGTTCTGGAATTGGCCGGCGTGAAAGACACCGCCGTTGAGGTTATGTTCGAGGGCGCCGACCACGGTCCCGACGAAGTGGTTGGAGACCCCGCCGAGGTCACCTACGAGCGCAGCCTGCCCATGGAAAAGGCCCTCCACGAAGACACCATCTTGGCCTACGAGATGAACGGAGAGCCCCTGCCCAAGGACCACGGTTTCCCCCTGCGTCTCCTGGTCTCCGGCTGGTACGGCATGAACTCGGTCAAATGGCTGGTGGGCATCCACGTCCTCGACCACAAGTTCGAAGGGTTCTACATGACCCAGCGCTACATGACCATGAACGAGCCGGGCGATCCGGTCCCGTACCGCTTCTACACCAAGCTGCAGGTCAAGTCCATCATCACCAACCCTGTGCCCGGAGAGATCGTACCCCTGGAAGGGTACATCCTGGCCGGCGCGGCCTGGTCCGGTGAGGAGGACATCGAGGAGGTGGAGATCAGCACCGACGGCGGCGAGACCTGGGACCCCGTGGAAAAGCTCCACGACCGGGTGGGCTACTCCTGGTACCGCTGGGAGCACACCTGGAAGCCCAAGTCCGCTGGCAAGCACACCATCATGTGCCGGGCGACCAACGTCCTTGGCGTAACCCAACCCATGGAGTTCCCCAACCCCTGGGACGGGCGCGGTTACGGCAACAACATGGTCTTCCCCTACGAAGTGGAAGTCCGGGGTTAGCCGGACAAGCACGGGGGTACGAGACTGACCGCAACGCGCCGATTCCCGTTTCCGATGGTGTTCGGCCTGGTATTGGCCGGCGTCATCGCGCTGATCATCTTCTTCGGCGCGTGGGCAGTCTCGGCCGACGTGGGAAACAAACGCTCACTGGCCTTCGGCCTGGCCGGAGTCTCGCCCACTGCCGCCGGTCAGAACGTGGCCCAAGACAATGCCGGGGCCTTTGGCTCCAACAGTCTTGAGGGGCACGAAACGGCGGGTGATACCTGGTGGGGCCAGGCTTTCCTGCGGGCCTGCCCGTTACACTAGGACCCGTTCACGGTATACAATTGGATTCTCCGATAATCGAGCGGATTAATTATTCGCTCGATTACATTTGAACCAAGGAACCCAAATGGCGGCCAACACCGACTCAAGTCCGGCGCCCACCCGCCCGCGAAAGAGATTTCACCGCGCCTGGTTCATACTGGCGATTCTAGCCGTAGCCCAGGTGACCGGACAGTCCATCAGCATGTCCGCCGGCATCATGGTCGCCCCGCTGAACGACCCGGACGGTGGCTTCGGCTGGAATATCGGGCTCATCGGCGCCGCCCTGGCCACCTACTACGTCTGCGGAGCAACCATCTCTCCCATAACGGGGATGCTGGGCGACCGCTACGGCGCCAGGCCGTTGATGTTCGCCTGCGGGATCCTCTACATGACCAGCATGATCCTGGTCGGCACCATCACCCACGTTTGGCAGTTCTTCCTGTACTTTAGCGTCATGCTGTCGATCACCCAGTCTCTGGCGATGGTGCCCTTGCTGGCCTCGGTCAGCGGGTGGTTCAAGATTCGGCTTGGGTTCGCCACCGGTCTTCTCTGGGCTTCGGGCGGCATCGGCGCGGCGGCCATCGCCCCCGCCGTGGCCAATCTGCTGGATGCCGTCGGCTGGCAGACCACTTTCACCACAATAGGCCTGGTTGGCGGCGGCTCCCTCACATTCCTGACCCTGTTCTTCCGGTCCAAACCTGCCGATGCCAAGGGGCTGGCCTACGGCGCCAGTTTGGACGATCCCCCGAATATAGTCCGGAGCAAAGAGATCGACCGGCTGCGGCTTAGGGTGTTCAACCGGGCCATGCGGCGGACCAGGGCCTTTTGGAACCTGCCCACCATCCACGGTCTGGGCTGCGCCGGGCATGGGATCGTTTTGATCTACTCCATACCCCTTGCGGTGGAACAGGGCGTCAGTCTGACGTCGGCGTCATACATCCTGGCCCTCATCTCCATATTCAGCATTCTGGGGCGCTTCATGGCCCCCATCTTGGCAGAACGCATGGGCGGCAAGCCGGTGATAATGACGGCGCTGCTGGTACAGGGCGTCACGGTCCTGGTCTTGTTCTGGGCCCAAGACACCTGGGCCTTCTATCTCTTTGGAGCGCTCTTCGGGTTGGGCTTCGGCGGCGAAATGTCGGCCTACCTGGTGGTCAACCGGCAGTACTTCGGCACCGGACCCCTGGCCACCCTGTACGGGTTTGAGACCATGGGCGCCCTTTCCGGTCACGCCACCGCCACCGTACTGGGCGGCCTTGCCATCTACGCCACCGGGTCTTTCGTTCCGGCCCTGGTGCTCTCCATGATCTTCAGTCTGTCCGGTGTCCTTGTTGTACTGAGCATGGAGTCGAATGCCAGGGTGCTGATTCCCGACTGGGAGGACGATCTTCCCCCCGAGGCCCGCAGCACACCCCAGGTTGCCGACACTGCGATGGGTGCCGCACTATTGGAGCAGACCACCGGCGACTGAACACCCTATACTGTTCGAGGTTTTAGGTATGGCGGAACTCATTGATTTGACCCTAACTTTGGGCAGCGACCGCATCAGCCTGGTGCCCGGCCTGGTCGGGGTTGAGACCTCGCCCATCCAGACCCACGAGACCCACGCCCGCTCCAACCAGAAATTGTGCCTGGCCACCCACATCGGCACCCACGTAGACGCTCCCTACCACTTCGTCGATGGCGCCACCACCGTGGAGAACATGCCGCTGGAGAAATACGCCGGCCCCGCTCTGCTTCTAGACCTGCGTTCCGCGGTGAAGGGCCTGGCGCCCATACTGGTATCCGAGCTTGAGGATGCCGGGGCCAGCGCCGCCTCGGTGAAAGACAAGATCGTGGTCCTCTTCACCGGCTGGGCCGAGGCTGAGTCTGGTGGGCCGAAATTCTACGGGCACGGCCCCTATCTTAGCACCGAGGGCGCGGCCTTCTTAGCCGAATGCGGGGCCAACGCCGTGGCGGTAGACTTCCCCATCGACAAGCACCCCGAAACACCTCTGTCCACCATCAAAGACTTCCCGGTGCACCGGCTGCTCCTGGGCCAGAACATCCCGCTCATCGAGAACCTGATCAACCTGGACAAGCTGGTGGGCAAGGAATTCGAGCTTTGGGCTCTGCCCTTGAAGCTGAAGGGCGGCGACGGCGCGGCGACCAGGGCTGTGGCCCGCGTCCTCTAGCACCCCAGCCATGACCACAGCGGAACTCCCGCCCATCCTGTTGGCCACCGGCAACGGCGACAAACAGACCGCCTTCCGGTCACTCCTGAACGGTCTCCCGTTGCGGCCTGTCACGCCGAAAGAAGCCGGAGTCAGCGCCTCACCCAAGGAAGACGGCGAGACCCATCTGGCCATCGCCCAAGAAAAGGCGGTGGAATGGTCCAGGGCCGGCGGCATGCTGGCCATCGCCTCCGACGGCGGCCTGGTCATCCCCAGCCTGGGCGCATCATGGGAGAGCCGGCACACCCGCCGCTTCGCCGGCCCCGGCGTCGACGACGCCCAGCGGGCCGAGCTACTCCTCGAACTGATGGAGCCCTTCACAGGGGCGGACCGAAAAGCGACATGGGTGGAATCGGTGGCCGTAGCCCATAAAGGCCGTCTATTGGCCTCCTGGGAGCTACAGGGGGCCACTGGAGTGATCGCCCAGGCCCTGCCATCCGGCCCGGTGCCGGAATTCTGGGCCTTCACCCTCTGGGAATTCCCCGATCAGGGCAGGTCATACAACCAGCTCTCCCCTGGGGAGTTGGCGGCCCTTGATGACCATTGGACACGGCTGGGCCAACTGGTCCGCCGCTTTTTCCTGTCAGTCTTCGTACCGCCCCAAGACTAGTACGGTGGTGCGCCCCGCACCTTTGGGATACAATTGAAATCCGTGCCTGGCCTGATAGAATCCGTGCCTAACCAGGCGAAAAACACCGGGATACGGTGACTTCTTTGACCACCACTGAATACCAAGCCCCCCAGTCCATCGAGGACGTCCAGAATTTGTTGCGCGACCAGGTGTACGTGACCGACCGTGCGTTGGCCGTACCCATCTTCCTGGCCATGAAGCTGCAACGCCCCCTGTTTCTAGAGGGCGAGGCCGGCGTCGGGAAGACGGAGATCGCCCGTGCCCTGGCCGAGGGATTGGGCACCAACCTCATCCGCCTCCAGTGCTACGAGGGTCTGGACGTTAACCAGGCGGTCTACGAGTGGAACCACACCCGCCAGGTGCTGGAGATACGCCTGATGGAAGCGGCTGGCCAGGTGGACCGGGAATCGGCCACCGCCGACCTGTTCAGCGAGAATTTCCTCATCAAACGCCCCCTGCTCCAGGCCATAGACGAGTCCCAAGAACGGCCGCCAGTGCTGCTGATCGACGAACTGGACCGCTCGGATGAAGAGTTCGAGGGGTTCCTGTTGGAACTGCTGGCCGATTACCAGATCACCATCCCCGAATTGGGCACCTACAAGGCCATCCACCCGCCCATCGTCATCATCACCTCCAACCGGACCCGGGAGATACATGACGCTCTGAAACGCCGCTGCCTCTACTACTGGGTGGACTACCCCGATTACCAGAAGGAAATTCAAATCATCACCGCCCGCATCCCCGACGCCCCCCGTAAGCTGGCGGAACAGGTCACGGCATTCATCCAGGAGATGCGTGAGACGGAACTTTTCAAGATTCCAGGCGTCTCCGAGACGCTGGACTGGCTCTCGGCCCTCCTTGCCCTGAACCAGACCGAGTTGGACCCCGAGGTCATCGACGACACCCTGGGCCTGATGCTCAAGTACCAAGACGACATCGAGTCTGTCCGGGGCGAACCCGTCCGCGCCATGTTGGAGCGTTCCAAGAACCGGGGTCCGCGCCGGGGCGGCCGCCGCCGAGGCTAGAATGCCTGGCCCCATCCCCATAATCCCCAACGACGCTGGGCCCGACGGCCACATACTGCACAGCCTGACTCTTTTCGGCGAGATGCTGCGCCGGGTGGGGCTGGATATCGGCTCCGGCAACATGCTGGACCTGGTGCGTGCCACCGAACACGTATCCATCGGCAAACGCGGCGAGTTCTACCAGGCAGCCCGGAGCATCCTGGTGCACCGCAAGCAGGACCTGCCCATCTTCGACGAGGCGTTCAAGGTCTTCTGGCGCAAGCCCACCGACAGCAGCTCCACCATGGACCTCCGTTCAATGGGCGAGCAGCGGCGGTTCAGAAAGCCCCAGGTTGGAGCCGGGCGGGACGAGGACCCGGGTGATGCCGGGACCATCCAGGGAGAACCAGACGACGACTCGGTCCAAAATGTGGACCTGAGCCGCACCTACAGCGCCGTGGAAGTGCTGCGGCAGAAGGACTTCTCGGAGTTCACCTCCAGGGAGATGGCCGAGGCCCGCCGCATGATGACCGGCCTGAGCTGGGACCTGGGCCAAAGACGCACCCGGCGTCTCACGCCCGGCGGTCAAGGCCAACTGGACCTGCGCCGCACCATGCGGAAGAGTCTACGCTACGGCGGCGAGTTCCTGGAACTGTCATCCCGCTCGCCCAAGTACAAGAACCGGTCATTGGTGCTCATCTGCGACGTCAGCGGCTCCATGGAACGCTACACCCGGATGCTCCTCCAGTTCATCCACACCATCGCCGGCGGCTTCGACCAGCTGGAGGCGTTCTTGTTCGCCACCCGCCTGACCCGCATCACCAGGAGCCTCAAATACCGCAGCATCGACCAGTCCATCGACGAGGTGTCCAAGGCAGTGCCCGACTGGGCGGGCGGCACCCGCATCGGCGAAGCCATCAAGAGCTTCAATTACCAGTGGCTGCGTCGTGTGCTGAGGGGACAGGCCGTGGTGCTGATCATCTCCGACGGCTGGGACCGGGGCGACCCGGAACTGTTGGCGCGGGAGACGTCACGTCTGCAGCGCAGCTGTCACCGGCTGATATGGCTGAACCCGCTCCTGGGTTCGCCAGACTATCAGCCCCTGACCCAGGGAATGAAGGCGGCGCTCCCCTACGTCGACGATTTTCTGCCGGTGCACAACCTGAACAGCCTGGAGTCGCTGGCCCGACACCTGAGCGCGCTGGAGCCGGACCGCAACCTTGGCCCCGCCTACCGTCCTCCCGCACCTGAAGACCCGGAGCCCGCGGCCGCTGTGAAGGTGGACCGGCCCATCGACCGGCTAAACCTGCCCACTTTCCAGCACCCCATGTGGGGCAAGAACAGGGACTAGATGGCAGGCGGCCGCAGCGTCAAGCGCTCGGGCCACACCGTTCTCCGCAGCAGAATAACCGCACCGAAGGACAGGATAGCCAGTATCCCTCCTGCTATGGCGTCCAGGATGAAGTGGTTGCCGGTCAGCACAATGGCGAAGAAGGTCAGCACCGGATAGAGCAGGCCCAGCAGCCGGAACGCCCCCGGTAGGGTTCGGAAGAACAGCACCCCCAGAATAACGGTCCAACTGAAGTGCAGGCTGGGCATGGCGGCGGAGATGTTATAGAGGGATGCCATATCCTCGCTGCCGTAGAACCTGGGGCCATATTCCTGGATGGTGTCCAAAAGCTCCACACCAGGTATGGCGAAGGGCGACGCCACCGGAAAGAGCATGAATGTGACCAGCGCCCCGGCCAGGTCAACAAACACCACCGTCCTGTAGAAGGAGTAGTCACGCCGCCGCCTGAGGTACAGGAAAAGGGCGACGACCAGAATCACCGGCCAGTAGGTGACGATATACACCCAGTTGAGCGTCACCACCAGCGCCTTCACATTCTCGATGGCCCATGACTGCCACTCCGGCTCCCACAGAAACCCCCAGTCCCGTTGCAGCGACACGACCTTGTCGCCATTTTCCAGACCAACGGCCCTGGGATCGGAGTGAAGCAGGCCCTTGGTCGCCAGATAGACCAGGTAGGCCCCGACGTAGAGGGATAACTCGCCGATGCCGGCCCTTCGGGCGTTGATGGCGGCAATCATCGACCGGCCACGTCAAAAACCGCCTGGCGCGGCAGACAGGGAAAGGAGCTCATACCGGTGACAAGGGCGTGGCTGGACCGGGGAAGAATCAATCGGCTGTGGAAGGGTGACCGTATGGCCGGTCTGTGGCTTCCCGGCTTCTGCCGCCGGAGTGGGAGAGGACCCAGCGGTAAGCGGCGGGCAGGAAGAAGCGCCGCCGAAAACCCAGTTCGATGGTCATGAACGAGGCCAGGATGAGCAGGCCGCCGCCGACGGCGTCCATGATGTAGTGGTTCCCGGTGATGGTGATGGCGAACAGGGTCATGGTCGGGTAAAAGACACCAAAGATCTTTATCCAGGTGTTGTTCGTCCGCAGGAACATGATGCCGAACATCACCGTCCAACTGAAATGCAGGCTGGGCATTGCCGCGTAGGCATTGTAGTAGTTGGCAAACTCCCTGCTGGCGTACCCCGAAGGTCCGAAGGCCTTGATGGTGTCTACGAAATGCTCGGCAATCATCCGCGGCGGTGCCAGGGGGAAGAGCATGAACCCCAGGAGGGCGATGATGAAGCTGACCAGGACCACGTTCCGGTAATAGGCGTAACGGGTCCGATTGGTAACGTAGAGGATGACTGCGGCCGTCAGGATGATGGGCCAGAAGGTGACGATATAGGCCCAGTTGAAGAATATGACCAGCGACTTGGCGCTGTTTATCGCCCAGGACTGCCAGACGGGCTCCCAGAAGAAACCGATGCTCTGCTCAAAATCTATTACCCGCCGGGCGTTGGAGAGGGCCGTGGCCTGGAAGTCGGAAAAGACCAGGGCCCGGGTATACATGTAGACAAAATAACCGCCTGCAAGCATCCCTATCTCCCTGAGATGAGGGAGCCAAATCATCGAGAACGGGATCGCTGCGAGCGTGCTTTTTATCGCGGCCATCGTCAGGCTCGTTTTCCTATCGTTATCATCTCACAATCGAGGCGACATGAAATCTGTTTCACCCTTTGCGATGCAACAGATCTGACTCGGGTATCGGACAAATTTTCCGGCAAAGCCGCCACCGGAAGAAATTTAACGGAGATTTTGACACAAAATCCCGCGATATTCTAGGCATCAACCCATCTGAATTCAGTCCAGTGCTTCCGTCTGTGCCTCCTCTAATTTTGCTTCCTCTTCACCGTCCGTCGCGATCGCCGCTTCCGGTCCGGGAATCCCTTGGCCCATCTTGGACCCGTTTCCGTTGGCCGGCTTACCGCCATTCAACTGGAGCAGCACCGGGTCGGGCTTCAGGTCCACTGGGCCCCGGCTGCGGGCGACCCGGCTGCCCTGATAGACGCTGCATTCCAGACAACCGATCCACTTTTGCGGGGTGAACTTTTTGTTGAACAAACCCCGCGCCGTGATGTAATTCTCGTTGTTCCAGATTTCCTTCAACGTACTTTCGTTGGCGTCGCCAAAGTCCTCAGACTTGTCGGTCAGATAGCAACAGGGAGCAAACCCGCCGTCCCAGTTGACCACCGCGCTGCGCCACAAACGCCAGCAGACCGTGCCGTCTTCTTGATAGGGCTTGTAGAACGGGTCATCCCGCAGATACTCGGGATGCTGCCGGGGCAGCCAACGCTCGGCTTCTTCGGCGTCGTTCTCTCCATGGGGAAAGTCCACCTTCTTGAACACCAGGGAATCCACACCCAGTTCCGAAGCCAGCGCCTTGGCCTCCTCCAGTTGGTGTTCGTTCTGACGCATGACTATGAACTGCCACTCTATGTGGGGGGTCTTGGAACCCAACTCCCGTTTCTTCTGGTCAAGGAGCCGCAGGTTGGCCAGCACCCTATCCAGGTGCCCGCCGACCCTGTAGACCTCATAGACCTCTTGGGTGACTCCATCCAACGACACGATCATGACATCCAACCCGGACCTGATGACCTGCTCCGCCAATCCCGGCGTCAGAGGTTTGTTCAAGTTGGAGCTGATGATCGTCGCCACTCTCTGCTTGTGGGCGTACTCAATGTATTCGTGGATCCGCCGGTTCAAGAACGGCTCTCCCCAACTGTAGAGGGTCAGCCACATGCAGGAGTGCTTGATCTGGTCGACCACCTTGGTGAAGAGGTCGTAGTCCATCACGCCCTGATCGCGGTGGATGCTGCCCTTGCCCGTATGGCACAGGGGGCATTTCAACTGGCAGATGTTGGTCGTGTCCACTTCCCATTCGTAAGCCGACCCCCAGACCACACGGCGTGCAAATCGCAGTTGCAGTTCAACCCGGACGAAGTTCCAGAGCTTGCGCCAGCCGAAATAACGCGTGGCCAACCAGAAGCGTTGGTCGCGGCGGCCATCGGCCACCGCATTGATCACACCGCCGTTCACCTGCAGCCAGTGCTCGCCCACATAAATGGCGAACTTCAAAAACCAGAAAAAGGGATTGTATCGGACCAT
>MDTE01114519.1_pt1 | contig 16784 bp, 10 predicted proteins | sample 811231 | NCBI WGS metagenome assembly MDTE01 (sample SAMN05326651, study PRJNA326480) | marine metagenome | isolation source: seawater | place: Indian Ocean: Red Sea | collected 2010
ATTTGCAACCGTCCCCAAAGAGTGTAATTCACCATGTACTAGTATGGATGAGTTAGTTGTATTTGCATACACTTGTACTCCCGGATCAATCGTTAATCTCACACCTTGCTGAACAGATACGGGGCTGTTTAGGTAGTATGGGGAGTTAGCCGCAGTCCATGTAGTATTGAATGAGATAACTGTGCCCACATTAGTATCCATTCTAGGTATTTCTTGCTCTAATTCAAGGCTTTGGTTTTCAGGAAAATTTCGTTCATTATCTATCATGTAAGTCCATGAAATCGTAATCATTGTAAAACAAACAATGAATACAATTAATTTCTGATTTTTTACTAAATTTCCAATCATTTCCTCATCACCTCTTTGAGCCTATTTCAAAGCATAGTGTCTTGCACGCGTGATATCGACATTATACAACCCATATCAAACATACCTACGTTTATTCGGCTTTGAGAAATCAAATTTTGACTAAACAAACTGATTTATTCTATGATTCTTGGTATCGTGAAGTTTTCATGTAACTTGTATGTCCGAGGATTGTGAATCGAGTTCGCGTGTACGCGTGCGTGATGGTATTGATGCTGATGACGCCCCTCATTGGCTCTATTGAGCCAACCACAACAAATCGTCTTTCAGAAGGCCATTATGCTCAATTAATTGTTGATGGTGATTCCACCACAATTCCAACTCAAACACCGATGCCAACATTTGGCGATTTACTATGGTGGGAGCATTCATCTCTTGACTCTAATAGAAATCATATCCACGATTCACTTGAGAATGAAACAGGAATGGTATATGTGGGGTTATCATATGGCCACACACCTACTTCTGAAGATGAGGCCGCAGTAGTCGCACTAGGTCACAGTGTGAAACTAATGGTTCATTCTGTCGATGCTCTTCTGATTGGTGGAGTAAATGCATCTGATGTTTGGAGTCTTTCACAATTAGATGGAGTTGTAATGGTTGAGCGTTATGGAGTAGTAACTTTCTATGGGGATATTCAGACCCATGCTGTAAAAGCGAGAAATTCTTCATTTTATCCAGTTGGTGCATGGGATTTAGGTGTTAGTGGGATTGGCGTAAATATCGCTTTGACAGATACGGGCGTTGACAGCGAGCACCCCGGTTTAGAAGGGAAGCACATCGCTGGTTATGACGCGGTTTGCTATGTTCATAGTGATCCAACGTGTGTGTTGGCGGGTGGCCGAGAGACAGATGGCTCATTCGATCCAGATGATGGGAATCAACATGGGACAGCATGCATGGGGATGGCAGCAGCAACTGGTATTGAAGCAGACGGGACGCAATCAGAATACTACGGAAGCGCACCAAACGCTTCCTTGGTTGATGTTCGAATCGGTACTGATATTGGTGCCGGCCCATTTGAGAATTATTTCTTTGAACAGGATATCTATGAATCTGCGTTGAATGGCCTTCAATGGATAATTGACAACAAAGACACCGCTTGGCCAGGTGTAGATGAGTCATTACATGGCATTGACATAATTTCATTGTCATGGGGTATTACCAGTCATGAGAACGGAGGTTCGGATGGCACAGACATGCACAGCAGAATCTTAGATGAAGCGACTGAGGCAGGCGTCACGGTCTCGAATGCTGCTGGCAATGATGGTGAAGATAACGATGGCCTCTCTGGCATGAGTGCATCTTCCCTATCAATTACAGTCGGTGCAACTGATGACAAAAATACCATTGTCAGGGATGACGACACTATTGCTGTCTACTCTTCAAGAGGCCCTAGGCGAGATAACGGTGATAACAACCCAATCAATGAGTTGATTCCAGAGGTTTCAGCTCCTGGAACAAATATCATTCAGGCTGAAGGCTGTGTCACAAGTGGCGGTTGCAGTAATCTATTCAGCGACGCGAGTGACAATACATACACTGGCCGTGGTTCCGGGACATCCTATGCAACTCCTTCTGTAACAGGAGTAATCGCTCTGGTAATGGAAGCAAACCCAGATTTGGGTCCCTTGCAAATCAAGGAGGTTCTCAAGCAGACAGCTGAGCGTAGAGGCCCAGCCTCAGCACCTGATGTGGATCCTTACTGGAATCGCGATTTTGGATACGGAATGGTTGATGCTTATGAGGCAGTAATTCTAGCCCAACATTTGTGGAATAACAATCAGAGTACAAGTATAGATCCTCACCTACAAAACCATTTGCTTGTTCTTGATGAGAATAAAACCACAACAGTGAGCGGACATTCATGGGCTCAACAAGGAGTTATTGATAAAGTCGAGTTCCGAATTGACGGAGGGGGTTGGAGTGAAGCGACCTATGAGGTGGTGCCCGGGGAGTTGGAGCCGGGTACTCCATTTAATTGGACTATTTCCCTCAACCCTAATGCACTTTCTAAAGGCAACCATACCGTGGAAGTAAGAGCTGTATCTGGAGACATGACATCACTTCCAGTCTTGGTTTCAGTTGTTGGTAGTGGTGAAGGGATGGATGTACAGAGCGGTGGTATATTGATGTACACTATTGGTTTTGTAATAATTGTGATGTTGGTCGCGGCAATAATTGGATGGAGGATGGATAGTGCGATATTCAAGTTGAGAGGTGTATCTCTGAAACAGGGAGATGTTCTAGATGCTGAACTGGTCACTCTTACAGATTACCCATCAATGACTAACAACGAATTGAAAGATTTATTGCGACAACGGGGACTTTCTGTAAGTGGAAATAAGCAGGAACTGATTGACAGGCTAAACGATGATTAAACAAAAACCCTAGATTTGATACATTGTAATTGTAACAGGGGTTTGATATTCTTAGCACGGTTCGGCCGGTCATGGCAGAGTTCAGTGACAGAGCAAAAGCCATCCAACCAACTGGAGTTCGCAAGATGTTTGATCTTGCCGGTAAAGATGCAATTCACCTAGGTCTTGGGGAGCCTGATTTCCAACCACCCGAAGCCTCAATTGAAGCTTTTTACCAAGCAATGAAAGACGGCCATAACAAGTATACGACAACAGCTGGATTACCTGAATTAAGATCTGAAATAGCAGGTCTTTGGTCACATCTTGATTCAACTTTGACCGAAGACAATGTTTGCATTACAATGTCTGGGACAAATGCAATCCTCAATTCCTGCTTATGTTTTCTTGGTGAAGGCGATAATATTCTCATCCCCGACCCTTGCTTTCCGTTATATGGGCCACACGCAGTAATTACTGGTGCTGAGCCAAGGTATTATCCTTGCACTTTTGAAAATGAGTTTGTTCCAACTATTGAGAGTTTAGAGTCCTTAGTAGATGAAAACACTAAGGCAATAATATACAACTTCCCAAATAACCCAACTGGCGCAACAATCACTATTGAGCAAAGAGACGAATTGCTTGAATTTGCAAGACGCCACTCTCTTTGGTTGATTTCTGATGAAGTTTATGATCGCATAATTTACGATCAACCTCACGTATCTTTTTTTGGTGCAGGATACGAAAATGTAGTCATGATTCAATCATTTTCGAAAACATTCGCCATGACTGGGTGGAGGATAGGATATGTCCTTTCATCTAGCCTTGAGATAATGTCTCAGATTCAAAAGATGCAGTATTACATCACCGCCTGCTCTACCGATGCAATGCAGTATGGAGTTCTAGCTGCTTTACAGAAGGCCTCGGATTATCCCGCTGAGATGAGAAATGCTTTTTGGCAACGTAGGGACTTGATTTGTCGGCGATTAAATGCAATGCCGGGAATCTCATGTCATGTGCCAGAAGGTGCATTCTATGTATTCCCTAAGTTTGATTTTCCCGGTTGGACAAGTGTTGACATCGCTTTAGAGATTCTGAAGGATGGTGTTGTATGTTCGCCGGGCTCAGCATTTGGTGATGCGGGAGAGGGACATCTCAGATTCGCTTACACTATCGGAGTTGAACAGATAGATGCCGCAATGGACATAGTAGAGTCGGTATTAGAGCGTGTTTCCAATTCATCACCCCCAACAAAATCTTCCGAATTTTAGGTGATTAAATGATTGGACAAGTTATTCTATTCATTTCAGGTCTAATTTTCTCCCTTTTCTTACCAAGGATGCCTTTGGCCATAATACCTAGACTCAGAGCAATGGATGGTCAACTAGCACCATATCCTTCTCCTCAGCCCATAGATCAACATCTAGTGTCCCAACTTTTGATATTAAGAACAATTTGGAATGTCTCTTTTCTTTTTGCCATGATACCTTTGGTACTTGGATTCATTATACTTCAAAGCCAGCCAGCGCCACTAATTTTTGGACTATTCATTGGGGGCGGATGGGCAATATTGTCAAGAATCATTCCAAATGAAGATTTTAGTATTCCAAATACCCCTTATTCGAATAGTTTGATTCATCAAGTAAATGAATTGAGAGTTGGCGAAAAAAATTGTTGTAATATTCCTAATTTAGCATGGGAGGTTACTGCAGTACGTTGCCAGGAGTGTAGATACACCCATTTATCTCAACCTAGGCCGGATCTCGGTAGAGTTAGGGCGGACGGCTGGGTTGGGAGATTGCGATTGATACTTCTTGATGGCCACCCGATTATTGCTGAGGGGAGCATTAAGGAATAATCAAAATCAATCATCATCGAAAATCGAAATTACTTTCTCTTTTGATTTTGCTAGTGCTGACAAAACCTCTGATTTGTTTCCTTTAACAAGAGCACTATTTTCATCATCAGTCGCGCCATCTTTTTCTCCATTGCTTTCATCTTCAACTTCTTCAGATTGATTTCCACCTTCTAACAATAAAGCATCTTGTGCATCTTCATCATCAATTTTAACCCATTTTTCGTCACTATTTACAAGCCAATCAGGCAGGTCGTACCTGCCCCCTCCTAGTACGGCCATTGTTGTGAATGTGGCAAGGGGGAGAACCGCTAGGGCGACCAGCAGGTCTAGAAACGAAGTTTCTGGGACTTCGACATTAACCGGGATCAAGGTCTCTATAATGCTCTTCTCAAGTGCTATTTGCTGCCATTGTTGTAGATCAGGTTGCATTAGGTCAAACGCAACCCCTACAATTATTCTGCCAACTAGCCATAGAATTAGAACGGGAAACATCCAGTTAATTCTAGTTACGTTGACTAGAAATCTACGAGCCATGGAAGCCGCCCCTACAAATCGTTCTGCATAATTTGGAAATGTACGCAAAATTACCGCCAGTGATGCTAGGTAGCCAATCATAGCAAGCTCAAGTAATCTGTTTGGGATTAACCAAGAAGAAGGGACAAATTTTAGCATCAAAATGGGTGTAATTGCAAGTAATATTTGTAGGGGTGCGGCTAACATTTGCAACCCCCCATGAACTTCCATCAAAGGGCGTTTTTGTTCAACTAACTCCCTATTGACAATTTTCATCATTTTTCCAGAAGGGGATGCGAGTAGATGCATTCTCGCGCGGTCAACCATTGCTGCATCTTTCATTAATCGGCTGGCTCCCAATACAGGCATCCAACCTCCTTTTTCTGCTACTCCAACAGGCATCCAACCTCCAATTACCAAGGCCAGAATCAGTGAAATAATTCCATAACCGAGGGCTCCACTAAGAATCCAAGGAATCAAATCAACTCGCAATAATGGCTGATCGCCAAGAACTCCCCCGAAATCAATGAAATAGGTTGCTGAGAAGGCTATCGCTGGCGCAACAATGACTTGGCCACAGATAATCAAGGTAAGCCAAAGCCTCTCTAGAAGTGTGCTTCTATGACCTGTCACACTCTCCGCCTGTCACTTGGAACCATATTTCCTTCGCTCTCAAACCATTGAAAATGGCCAATCTGCGAATACTCTGATTTATGCCGTAAAGATGTATTTTTTCAACATCTGTCTTAGACAGATGCCAATCAACCTTTTTTACATGATTATGTTGGGCCGTTTAGTTGATACGAATGAAACGGCTGAAATCCCTTGTCCTTGCCTTGCTTTTAGTTGCTACTTTGGTTGCGCCGTTCTCTGCGATAGTTGGCGCAGCAGGCCCGAAGGCAAATGTAGACTTTACCATTGAAGATATTACCATCGGAAATGCATCAGTGGTTGCGCTTCAGTGGGACCAAGCAGATGGTTCAACCATAGATTATTTCCTTAATTCACAAACATTACCTATCCAAGTAACTTTCAAGCAAGCAGGCTCTTCACTTCAGAGTACTGCTGCAACTGGCTACATCGAAGTTTGGCATCCTGTGGGTGTTAAGGTCGCTGAATGGAATTTTAGCCTTTCATTATCTGGCGGACAATCATCATCACATGAAGTGACTTGGACAGCTAATGCTGCACACAGTATTCTGACTGAGAATGGTTCTCTAGAGGGTGGATACATTATCAGAGGTGTTGTAGATGGTGGTTTATTGGAAGGGGAACCCGGAAACGATGCAAAGGAAGAGAAGGTCCCGATTGCTATCTATTTTGGAGATATGGAGAGAGGATATTGTGGCGATTTTAATGGCGACAGCCAGTCTGATTGTCAAGGCACTACGTATTACAAACCAACCTTTGCATCAGTTGGATACGATCCAGGTACAGGTAATGTAGATGGATATGGTCCGTGGCTACTTGACAATTCATCAGGATTTGTAGGGGAGAAACATTGGCGCCATTCAGTGCCACTACAAGACTACGTTAGTAATGGCAATGACGATCTTGTGTGGGGTTGGTTAATTTCTTCCCAAGATTCTTGCGATGATCCCGGGCATGGTTTGGGATATGGTATGTTGCAACAAGAAGTTCAGGCTTTGTATGGTTACGCTTTTTGTAGAGTCCAATTAACCGGTGGGAATTACATTTCCATGCAATTGGCAACTCAGGCATGGGGGGGTATGGGTGCTAATGATGAAGTCTCAATTCGTGCAACACAAGGAACAGGTCAGAACGCAATGGTGATTTCTCAAAAGAATCTCTCAACTTCGGGAATTAGTGGGGCAACAAATGACTGGACTCCTGTTATTTGGGATTTGACAAATGACACAGGAAATCAAGTATTCAGTTTGTCATACCATTTCGAGAGTGATAATTCTGGAGCCACCGCTGGAATCCACGTAGATCAGTTTGCCTTATTTGGAATTGAGAAAGTTCAGGAATATACGATATCCGTAGACTGTGACAATCCTGAGACAGGTTACCTGGTAATCCCTGCTGATCCAATGCCTCCTTCTCTACACTGCTATTTGACCAATAATGGCTACCAAGAGCACACTTTACAATTGCTTTCTAATGTAAGCAATTATACTTGGATGAATTCCTTTGCTCCAATAAGAATCGATTCAAATAATCTGAATGACCATGATTACAGCGTACCATTAAACCCCGTCGCTTACAATGAAACTACTGAGTTTTGGGTTAATTTGTCAATACCTCCTGGGGCAAATGTTGAGCAGTTGATTTGGGACCTAAATATCACTGATGCATATGATGGGGAAATGATGTATCAAGTCTCAATCCCACTTTCGGTGGGTGCCTCGTATAGCGTAGACGTTTCTTACTATGGCCCCAATGTTGCCCTTTCGCTTGCTCCTGATGAAGTCGGTCTAGTTGAATTCACTTTGACCAACACTGGAAACCAAATGGCATACTGGAATTTAGACGCTTTCTTCAACCGTTCTGAATGGAGCAGTTCCAATATTAGATTCTTAGATGCAGAGGTGAATGGTAGCGAAATCTCATTTATGCAACTTCACAAAGGCCAATCCGGTGGTTTTTGGGCAGAATTCACTGCCCCAACTGAAATTTCACCTGGTTTGACTGAAGTAACAATTTTGTCGTCAGGGCAATCACCAGCAACGGCACAAAACAGTAGAAAAATCAACATTGAAATCCCACAAGTTCATGACCTTATAATGGAGGCTTCAGAAGATTCAGTTACTGCTTATGCAGACATGTACACTAGGACAGTTGAAGTAGAACTTACAAACAATGGCAACTCACCAGAAAGGTTCGATTTAGAAGTATCTGCAGATTGGAGATTAGAAGCATCCGTCAGCCAACCAATGACTGAAGAAATCGGGCCATTTGGGGATAGTACTGCAATTTATGTTGTGATGCCAATGCCTTACGGTATTCGCCCTGACACGTATTTCGTTAATCTCAAAGCAACATCGCAAGCAGACCCATCATTCTTCCTCACTCAGCAAATTGAACTGATTGTAGAACCTACGTATCTAATCAACGTGGAAGATGTCAACATGAGTGGCCAGACATTCCAAGGAGGGGCTGATCCAAAGACCATATCATTTGAAGTCACCAACAATGGCAATGATTACGATGAATTCGTTATTGAGTTAGGAACCCCAACAGGAATGAACGCTCAAATTATTCCAAGCGAACAATATGATCCTTCAACGCCACCTTCAGTTGAGAAAGGCGCATCTGTTAATGTAACAATTCAATATTGGTTTGACGCCGGAACAAACGGAATGTTAGAGTTGGAGGTTTCTGCTAAGTCAGTCCAATCGGGTGAAGTTTCAGGAGCTACTGGTTCAGCAATATTCCAAGTTGGAACTCAGGGTTGGATAGAATTGACTCCAGGAAGTATGGTGACTTTGAACTCTGAAGGTTGGATTCTAGCCAATCTGACTATTCACAACCGCCACACAACTAATTCACAGTTTATCCGTTTGGATGTTCAAAATGGCCCTTGGAGAGATTATTCATCTGCAAGGATTCAATCAGAGGACACCTCATTCGTGCTAGATGTTGATCAAAAGAGAACAGCGTCGGTTAAATTTACACTAACAGAGACTCAGTACATGAATGTCCCAGAAGGTGGCCAAATTTTCAATATCACAATTGTTGCTACAGGGGACGATGACGTCTCCCAAACAGTTGTTCAAGTTAATGTGGTTAGGGAAGGTTCTGGCGCCGACAAATCTTCTGAAGATTCTCTTTCATGGGTCAATATCTTAGTATTTATCATTGGAGGGGTTGTAGTAATTGCATTGATTATAGTACTTGTAAAGATTGTAATTTCCACTAATAGAGAAGAAGACGAAATAGTGTCTCTTGCAGGTTACAGGATGCAGTTAGAAGAAACCTATGGGAGTATGCCAGCAGCCCCTGATATTCCCGGTGCTCCGCCAGCACCATTGCCAGTAACTGACACGGTTGCTAATTCAGCATATGGGGGGGCGGCTGAAATTTTTGAACAACAGGTAACTCCTGCGCCAACACCCCCGCCAACAAATGACCACCCTGCCGGAACTCCCCCTCTGCCTCCAGGAGGCCTTCCTCAAGGTTGGACTATGGAGCAGTGGTCCCATTATGGGGAAGAGTACCGGAAACAACAAGGATTAGATTGAACATCTTAAATCCTCGTTTTTCGTCAATATTACAGTTCAAGATTTCTGTAGTGTTAGCGGTTGCCCTTAAGAAGGCGGCGCGGGTCGGAAGCCCGCTCCATAGGAGCGATTCAAGAGGAAGTGGTTAGTATGTACGGCGGACAAGCACCGATTTTTATTCTAAAGGAAGGGACAGACAGAGTACGTGGAAAGAGCGCTCAGAGCAACAATATTGCTGCTGCTAAAGCAGTTGCTGATGCGGTACGCTCAACCCTCGGTCCAAAAGGAATGGACAAGATGTTGGTTGACAGCATGGGTGATGTTGTAATTACCAATGATGGTGCGACCATTCTCAAAGAAATGGACATTGAGCATCCAGCGGCTAAGATGATTATTGAGGTTGCTAAGACCCAGGAACAACACTGCTACGATGGGACCACTAGTGCTGTAGTAATAGCAGGTGAATTGTTGAAGCGAAGTGAGGATTTAATTGAGCAAAATGTCCACCCTACTGTGATTTGTCATGGTTTTAGACTTGCATCCGAGAGAGCGGTTGAACTAATTGAAAAACACTCAACTTCAGTTACTGATGAAGATACACTTGCAGAAGTTGCTAAGACAGCACTTACTGGTAAGAGTGCTAGCGCGGTGAAGGCTTTCCTAGCTGATATTTGCGTCCGTGCAGTTCAATCTGTTGGCATTGAAGAAGATGGAGTTAGGACCGTAGATATTGATGACATCAAGGTCGAGAAACGACAAGGAGGTTCTATCAAGGGAAGCACACTAATTGATGGAATTATACTTGACAAAGAAAGAGTACATTCTGGAATGCCAAGATCTGTTAGTGATGCTAAGATAGCACTCGTGAATAGTGCAATCGAAGTAAAGAAAACAGAAGTGGATGCAAAGATACAGATTACAGATCCTAGTATGCTTGCAAAGTTCCTAGATGAAGAGGAAGGATACCTGAAAGGATTGGTTGATAAGTTGCAATCCTCGGGTGCAAATGTATTGGTTTGTCAAAAGGGAATTGATGACATCGCTCAGCACTATTTGGCTAAAGCAGGGTTGTTTGCAATTCGCCGAGCTAAGAAGAGTGACATGGAAGCTCTTTCAAAGGCTACAGGTGGTCGCATAGTGACAAATATTGATGATTTAAAATCCGATGATTTAGGTAATGCAGCCAAGGTCGATGAGCGTAAAATTGGTGATTCTGATATGGTGTTCATTACGGGCTGCCCAGAAGCAAAGAGCGTTTCAGTTCTATTACGTGGTGGTACTGAGCACGTAGTTGATGAATTACGCCGTGCATTTGATGACGCTGTAGGGGTAATTAGTGTAGCTTGGGAAGACGGCTCAGTTCTAACTGGCGGCGGAAGTGTGATGGCTGCATTGAGCCGTGATTTGAGAATATATGCCGAAGGCGTAGGCGGTCGCGAGCAGATGGCGATTGAAGCTTTTGCAGGTGCTCTAGAAGTAATTCCTAGAACCTTGTCTGAGAACGCAGGGCTTGACCCAGTGAACACAATAATTGAGTTACGTAAAGCACATGCTGAAGGCAAAGTTACCTATGGTGTAAATGTCTTTGAAGGCGGGGTAATGGATATGAAGGAAGCAAATGTAATCGAGCCATTGCGAGTTGTTGAACAAGCAATCCAAAGTGCCACTGAAACTGCTGTAATGATTTTGAGAATCGATGACGTAATATCTTCGAAAGCTGTTTCAGGGGCCGGAATGGAAGGCATGGATTTCGACATGTGATTTAGTGTGCTTTTGGAAATCATTAGCACTAGGAATCTGGCATAGTTTTCTCAATGGCTGCGCGGTATGTTCAATAATCGACCTACGGTCGAGATTAACGCCCAACTAGTAGGGGGAGGTTACTTCATGTCCGAAATAGTTGTCTGGATTGATGAAGGTTGCATCACCTGCGATGCATGTGAAGATGAATTACCTGAAGTTTTCAAAGTTACCGATGACACTTGTTTTATTGTAGCGGAATCTAGAACTGACGGTTTGTTTGATACCAATAGTCCTAGCAAATCTTCTTTAAAACCAGGATTTGATTTAGATTTCCTGAATGAAGTCGCAGGAGAATGTCCTGTAGATGTGATAATGGTAGAAGTTTCAGGCGCCTCCAGCACAGAACCTCCAGCTGAAGAAGAAATGGTTGAGGAAACAGTAGAGGTTTCCGAACCAGTAACCTCCGAGATGCCACTTGATGGCGATAGAAGTTTGTTGGTACTTTCGGGTTCCCAATCTGGAAATTCCGAGGGTGTAGCAGCAAAAGTTGGCAAAGATGCTGGAGATTACGGACTTGAGGCGACAGTCAAGGGCATGGACGAAATTCAGATTGGTGATCTTACAGGATACAAACGCATTCTAGTTATTTGCAGTACATGGGGTGAAGGCGAAATGCCAGACAATGCCGAGGATTTATGGCAGGCCGCTAATGGCTCAGGTTCTCCAAAATTACCAGATACTCACTTTTCAGTGTGCAGTTTAGGAGATTCATCATATGAGTTCTTTTGCCAATCAGGAATGGATTGGGATGGGTGGTTTGAGTCGGCTGGAGCAAACAGGATTACCCCTAGAGTGGATTGTGATGTTGATTACGATGCTCCAGCAAATGCTTGGGTTGCAGATGCACTTGCACACATGGGGGCAATTGGCGGAGATGGTATTTTCAATGAAGAAATGGTTTCTGTGCTCAAAGAAAAAGCAGCTGGCGGCGGAAAAATAGTTACTGCCGGTTCGGCATTTGAGATTCCCGAATTGATAACTTCCGAGATTCAAGTCAATGCCAGAGTTTTCCGTTATGACCCTAGTAGTGGGGAATCTGGACATGATATTTGGCGATGCTCAGTTCCGGGCAGTTTGAGTGTTTTGCAACTTCTGCGTATGTTAAAATCTACCGAAGATGGTAGTCTTACATTCAGGGATGGAGATTGTGATGATTCAACAACTGCCCTTTCGGCAAATGGGCGCAATATCTTACCAGGTAGGACGGCAATTTCAGAGGTTCTAAATTTCAAAGGTTCTGAGGCCAACCTAAGAATCGATCCTCTTTCAGGCTTTGATGTGATCCGTGATTTAGCAGTTGATCATTCTGATTACCAAATTCACTTGGCAAATAGCAAGCCATGGATGCGTTCTGCTACCCGAGAAGGTACTAATTTTGCTCAGGGTGTAATAGGAAACATGGATGCTGCAACTGCTTCAATGCTCCATTGTAGAGGTGATATTCCAAGCCCTCACATAATTCATTCCTCATCTGACACAGTTCAGCATAATAGGTCATATTTAGGCCCTTCAGTAATTGCCAAACTTTGGGTTCGTTGCCAAGATCCAAGGTCTTCAGTTGATGGAAGAAAATCCCACTTGGATACAATTAATGGAGAGTTTGGAATTAAGGCAGAGGCAGACATTAGTTCAGTAAATAGAGCTGGAAATGTTGGTTCTATTGTTGCATCAAGTTTGCTTGAAGCAAAGACCAAATCCTTGCAGGAATCTGGTTTTAATGGCAGACATGGTAAGCATGTTTGGTGGTTTTCAGAGACTGTTAAGATGTCAGGATTACTAAATGAAACGGTTTTGGCCGGTGCAACACTAGGTCCTTTTGGGATGGCAAAGAATGCAATCACTGGCGTGCTACCTAGGATGGCCTTGGGATTCACTAGGACAGGCGGCCCAATGATTAGGGATTTACAGGCTCTCGCAATACCTCCTGCTAGCATAGGAAAGATGCCTAAAATGATTAATTCCCCTGTAGAAAATCACCACGAGGTGGTTGCTTTGTTCAACGCCTTTGATAGGAGGTTCTAAAATGGCCAGGAACAAGTATGCTTACTTCCCTGGTTGCGTTACTCTAAATTCTGCTCGCGAGGTCCAGGATGCTATGCTAGCATTAGCTAGTGTTTTGGATATTGAGTTAGTCCCTCTAAAGGGAGCATCTTGTTGTGGTGCAGGGGTTATGAAGCAAGCAAATTGGGATTTACAAATTGCCCTTAATGCTAGAACTTTTGCTATGGCTGAAGCAGAAGGTTTGGATGTACTTACTCCCTGTGCAACATGTCAAGGGAATATGTCTGAGGATTTCATTAGGTTGTCTGAAGATGCAGCCCTAAGGGAGAGGGTAAATGAACAGTTAGAATCAATCTCAGGTATTCGTTTTGAAGGGGATATGAAGATGCGCCACTTACTACACGTTTTGGTTGAAGATATTGGTTTAGAGGTAATTTCAGAGAAAGTAAAAAATCCAATAGATTTCCCTATCGCTGGTTACTATGGTTCAGTTATGCAACAGGAAGGTGCTTGTGGCGATGATGACATTTTTGATCCACAATATTTTGAACAATTAATTGAGGTCCTAGGTGGTGACGCAGTAAATTATGATAGCAAAACAAAGAGCGTTGGCTTTCCATCCTTACTTTCAGAGGAATCGAGTGCATTAAGGATGACAGCATCAGTTCTTTCCGATGCAAAAGGAGAAGGGGCTAGAATCATGGCTTCAGCGTGCCCACTTTCACATATCAATCTCGACACTTATCAGGTCAAGGCTGGAAGAGTTTCTGGGAAAGACGTTGATATGCCAGCAATTCATCTGCCAGAACTTATTGCATTCGCACTTGGTTGTTACAACGATCGATTGGCACAATTAAGAACAAGGGTCCTAGTAATGGGTAACTAGGCCCCAGGAAAACATTCTATAGAATATTGAAAATATCTAAATATTTTTTTCAATATTCATTCTACCTCGGGCTTCCTTTGTTAAAGCCCCTAGTAGTGCTTGCTCTCTTTTAGCTGCAATAATTAGGAATCCAACAGTTTCTTCTGAATCTTTAGTGGTAATAACTGGGAGTCCCAAATCAATAGTCAGTGTTGCTAGTGCTCCCATTAGAGAGTTATTGTGAACTGATTTTTGAGAGAAGAGCCCAGTTCCTTCAATTAACAAAAGTGGCCTTTCTGATTCGGAAATTAGTCTATTTGCTTGTTCAATCATTCTTCCCTCTAGAAGTGAATCAACGAATTCCTGCACTCTTTTTCTTTCTATGAGTACTCTATCTCCAATCTTAAAATCACCAATTGGAATTTTTTGAATATCAATTTCTAAGCCATTTTTTCTCAAATTTGCTGCAATAGATGTATTGAATTCAGAATCTTTTACTATTATTTGACAGGAAATTTCCGATTCTTTTGCAAGTGGATCTAAAGCCTCAGTGGTCAAAGCCTGAACAATTTCATCAGCAGCCCGAATAGCTATTTTCTCTAATCCATGTTCTCTTTCTTCGCTATCAATTTCTACATCTGGGGGGGTGGCAATTGATGGAAATGAATCCAATCCAGTCTGCCCTTTGGGCCTAAGTCTTCTAGGATCAATTTCAGAATGTTGTCCCATTTCGGGTTTTTCATCTCGAATTTCTTCTGTTGATATTGAGATTCTATTTTTCCTTTGCCCTAGTTGAGGTGCCAAACGTTCCTTCTCAGATTGCATGAAGGAAAAAGCCGAACATATTTTGCCATCATTAATTACTTGAAAAGAAGTGAGATGTTTAGAAAGATCATCGTTGTTTGGGCGCCCCATTTTCCTCCTTACTCTATCAATTACCGATTGCATTCTTTTCTCTCGAGATGCAGCTGATGCTCTAGCTCCTTCATCTCTAGTGCCTTTTGCAATCAGGACATACACATTTCCATCACGGTGCCTTCCAGTTCGTCCCCTTCGTTGAATTGTGCGTATTTCACTACCTATTGGTTCGTAGAAAATTACCAAATCCGCTCTTGGGACATCTAAGCCTTCTTCACCTACAGATGTGGCGACTAAGACATTACATTCTCCATCTCTGAAACGTTGTAAAACAAGCAATTGTTCCTTCTGAGATAAACCACTACTGCCTTCTCTCTTTGCCTGCCCAACAAATCTTTCAGGTTGAATTGCTGAAAAATCATTCAATCTACTTACAATTTCATCAACAGTATCCCTAAAATGAGAGAAAACAATTACTCTACTGCTAGGTTCATTTTCTATTTGGTTTTGAACTAATTGAATTGTTCTTTCAACTTTCTCATGAAGTTCAGGGCTACTTTTCAGAATCTCATAGAGATTCAAAATTCTTTGATCGTTGAAAAACAATGATGCCCCCTTATCGCCCCCTTCACCAGAAATTTTAACCCGTTCAAGATATTCTCTAGATGCTGCCACACCCTGGCTGAGGAGATAACCTATGAGGTTCAGTAATCGTTGTGCTTGTGCGCATTGCCTTGCAGCATTGTAAGCAAGCCCCTCTTTCTTAGAAATCGCTCTTTGTATTCTTTCTCGAGTATCGTTAAGTTGGGAACTAGTTACTCTACCTGCTTGAACGTGATATCCCAAACGACGTAATTGATCAACTAAATTGTTCAACCAAAGTACAAGAGGTTCAGACATTAGTTTCAGACCTTCATCAACCTCAACATTAACTTCCTTGATTTCCAACTCTGCAGCATAGGGCTCCAATAATGGATTCTCTGCAGTTCGAGAATGTATTCTCTTCAAACCCAATCTTTGGCACACCTCTTCTACCTGTTCTTGAGATGAACCTGGGCTTGCAGTTGCTCCTAAAATTAAGGGATTAATAGCAGATTGAAGATATTGGTCACCAACTTCTGCTACAGCGTGACTGCCCTTTGAATGGTGAGCTTCATCAACTATTAGCACAGAGACATCTTTCAAATCTATCGAGCCACGTTTGACATCATTTCTGATTACTTGGGGTGTGGCGACTATTATTTCAGCCGAATCCCACCTTATTTTTCGCTTCTTCCAATCTATAGAACCGTTCATGGAAGTTATGCTGTCATCTGATTTTTGCATTGCAATTACAGTTTTCAAATCATTAAGATGTTGGTTTACTAGTGCATTTGTTGGGGCAATTAGGAGTGCCCTTCCACCAATTGAATTCAATCTTTCAGCAATAACCATCCATTCGATTGGAGTTTTCCCTAGGGCGGTAGGGAGAACTAACAGTGTGGCTGATCCTAGGCAATCTGAAGCCGCCTCGATTTGATATGCTCTGGCCTCAACCTTTTCAGCAGAGAGTCGGGGATGCTGAATGAAAGCGGCCATGGGCATCTAGCCCAATGGTCACGGTTCTAAAGGATTCACCTGATTTGCCAATTTTTCTAGTAATTGTTATAATCTCAATTATTGGTGTTAAAATCGACAAAAATGGACTTCAGCGCCACGTTTTAATTGATTTGATGATGGTGGGGGTTCATATATGGTGGGTCGGTCGGCGGGGTGCTCACGTAGTGAGGTACCAGACACCAAGGGCAATACACAAGTAACCCACAAGCCGAAAATCCATTCGTGAAATTCGGTCAGTGTCACGGTACTTCCTTCGCTACTTGAGCCGGCATTGCGCCGCTTCGGCGGTTTTCTTTGTCGCAAATACCACCAAAATGGAGGAAAAACTCAATGGGAGATAGACACCGACCCAAGCGAGGTAGCATGGCTTTTAGCCCGCG
>MDTE01205168.1_pt1 | contig 16783 bp, 1 predicted proteins | sample 811231 | NCBI WGS metagenome assembly MDTE01 (sample SAMN05326651, study PRJNA326480) | marine metagenome | isolation source: seawater | place: Indian Ocean: Red Sea | collected 2010
CGCGAGGAATACCCAGTTGCCCTCGACGCATGCCTCGGCGATGAGCTTGGTGGCCACCGGCGCCTGGCCTTGCCCCAGCGCGACAGAGTGCAACCTGTCGGCGCCAACCTTCTGCGCCGCCAGCTGCGCCAGATTCGCCGTCGGGTCCACGCCCGGCGACAGCACGAAGATGAGCGGCGCGAACGGCGTGGAGTCCCCGTAGCACTCGTTGAGGTCCAGCACGGGGGGCTCCACGTACTTTCTACCGAGCGAGTTGGCCACGTACGTCGTCGCCGCCTTCTCCACCCGGTCCATTCGGAGACTTCGGACGAGGAGCATCCTCTGCAGCTCGTTGCACTTGGGCTCCCACTCGCCGGGAAGCGCCGCGGCGCGCGGGTTCTCCGGCTCGGCGTTCCTGTACCAGTCCTCCCACTGATCCGGGTTGTCCTCGAACGACTTGGTGATGCCGATGAAGTGCGGCACCTGCTGCTCGAGCTCCACCACGTTGTCCCACGCGAGCTCCGAGATCCAATCCGGCGCCGGGTTCGGGGGCTGATCCGATCGGTCCAGCACCATACCGCCGCGGAGGAAGAACTGCCACTCGTTTATGTCCACCTGGTTGTCGCTCTGCAGGATCCTGACGCACATCTGCAGCGACAGGAGCAGCTTGTGCGCCTCGAACAGACCGCGACTGGTGTACTTGTACACCGCAAAGGTGTGGTACGAGTTGAGATGTTCGATTCTCTCCTCGAGCACCTCCGACTTTGGAGCCTTCTCGATGGACAACAGGAAGAGATCCTTGTACGCGTCCAGCGAGAACTGGTACATCGGATCGACCGTGGCGAGGTCGTACAGGACGAAGTACAGGATCGCCGCGCGTATCGACACGGGTCGGTAGAGCGCGGACGCCTCGGCGATTTCTATGCCGGTTGCCTCTGCGATTTTGAGCGACTCGGTCACCTCGTCGGATGTGATCTTGGAGTTGTTCAGGGTGTTGATGAGCTCGATGTTGTCGAGGAGCGAGCCGTCCGCGTTGGACAGCAGGTCGAGGAGGGTATCCTCGAGCTCCAGGATGGTCCGCTTGCCCTCGGCAACCTTGCGCACGAGCGTGACGCTCTGCTCGTGCAGGTCGAACCGCTCCTTCTCGACGACGACGTTGAGGAGCTGATCCTCCAGCCCTTGCTCCTTGACGACAAAGTTGACGATTGTCACCTTCGTGGACACCTCCGGAGTGTAGTGCGGGTTGGACAGTTTAGAAGTGAGGTACAGCCTGAAGTCCGGCGAGTAGTCCACCTCCTTGTCCCCGAGTTTGATGCACAGCGAGTTGCCCTTCTTGATGAAGCTCTTGCTCAGGACGGGTTCCAGAATCGGGTCGATTTCTTCGCCGACGTCTTGGATGAGGACAGGATCGCCAAACTGGATGGCGTTCTCCATCTTGCGAACCATGTCCGACATGTTCAGAGTCACGGTGACCAAACCGTTGGGCTTCTCGGTGTTCTTGATCCACTTGTTCCCCTGGCCCTGGGGGTCGATCAGCAGCGGCCAGCGGCGGCCGCGGGTCACCACCACGCCATTCTCCGTGCTAAACTGATCCGCCGGCAGCTCGTTGATGTTCCAGTCGCGGACGTCGGAGGGGTCCGCGAGGAAGAGCGCGAAGTCGAACTCGTCCGACGCGGGAATCTCGAGTTTTTTCACCTCGGGAAGCCACGTGTTCTTGACCAGAGCCTCGCGGTAGTCCGAGGGGAACGGACCCGCGTAGGACATAAACGCCGCCGCGATGACGACGTCGCCGGGAAGACACGCGATTTCAGCCTCGTACTTGACGATGGATTCCTCCCATCGGATCTTCTCGCCCGCGAGGCCGCTCACTAGGGTCTCGGCGCGGGCGAGTTTCTGCGACAAGTCCTCGAACTCGTCCTCCAGAGCCTTCTTGTTGCCCGTCGATTCTTCGTACTTGTCCTGCAGAGCCTTGACCTTGTCGAGGACGGCTTGGAGCTTTTCCTCGGCGGCGGCGAGAGCCTTCTGTTTCTTCTCGAGAGCCTTCTGGGCGTTCTCGAGCTTCCTCTTCTTGGGCGCCACCTCCTTGTTGACCCCGCCGTACACGTACATGGCGTGCACCCACTGGCATAGACCCTTAGCCGCTCCGGAAACCTTGCCAATGTTCTCCGGTTCATAATCCGGGTTGTCGACGAATTTCTTAATCTTCTTCAGGAGCTCGTCGTTGAGGTGCTTATCCTTGTCGTAGTTCATGAGCGTGTTGAGGAAATCGGGCTTGCCGAGCTCCTTCTTCGCCTGCTCCCACGTCGGCGTTTTCTTGAGCACGGTCATCACTCCCTGGAGGCAGAGCTCGACCATGGCGGGAGGCTTGGCGTAGGCTTTCATCTCGGACATGTCCTTCTTGGTGAGCACGTTGAGCGCTGCGGAGGCCGCTTCCAGCGCGGGCATAGCCTGCGCGAGCCCACGTTCACACTCCGCCGCGATGGCGTTCGCCTCCTTGGCTTCCTCGCCGATCTTCTCCGCGTCCGCCTTGACCAGCCGTTCCTGCTCGTCGGCCGCGCGCTTGTCCTGCACGATGACCACCAGGAGCTCCTCGCAATCCACCTTTGCCTGCGCCACCGACACCCGCTTCTCCTCGGCGATGACGGACATCTCCTCAACCTGCACGCCGGTCTCGTCCAGCTTGGTCAGACCCCCGCGGAGCTTATCGCGTTTACCGCCGATCTCCTTCGTCTTCTCGAGGAGCAGCGTGCGGTAGCCGCGCACGAACTCGAGGTAATTCGTGGGCGTGACGTAATTTTTACGCTTGAGCGCCGCGAGCATCTCTGCCGATTTCTGCGCCGTGGACGAGTGGATCAAGGCAAACACCGAGCAGAGGTTGTCCTTCACCTCCTGGCTCATGCTCTTCTCCTCCTCCATCTGTTTCATAGCAACCTCGCGGAGCGCGTCCGCGGGCCACTCGGTGAACCAATCGATCGTGCAGCAGTTGACGAGACCCGGGAACATCCGACACCGCTCGCGGAAACCCTCGCCGATTGGCGACATGCAGAGCACGATGTGCAGATTCCTGATGACCCTGCTCAAAAAGTACGAGTAGAGCTGGTCTTGGGTGTCAGCCTTTACGCCGTCTTTCTTGGCGCTGGCGCGGACGTCCTCGCACACGCCACCGAGCTCGTCCTTGGTAAACAGGTTCGGCACCTCGCCCGAGGTGAGGACGTTATTGATATCCTCCAGGAAAGTCTCGACAACGATTTGCGTCTCGTCGAAAAGGAACACCGTGGGCTTATCCGCGACGCCCGCCTGCTTGAACAAGGACTTGAGGTCCTCCCTGAACTCGGTCTGCCTGTAGTTTCTGGTAATTTCGATGCTGAAGCACTTCAGGTCGGCGACATATGTCGCCAGCCTGGCGAGGGACTTGCGACCAGAGCCGCCGACACCGACCAGGAGCGCGTTACCCCTCGGCTGCATCAACACGCGGTGGATGCGGCACACGTGCAGTAGAGCGTCTTTAAACAGCACCAAGTCCATTGCGGAGTACCCGGGCTCCATGGCGTAGTCCTCGAGCTTTTCCGTGAGCATATCCTTGAGCTTTTTGCTGTCGGAGACGATCTCGTAAGGCGGGTTGTCCACGTTGTTTCGAAGGAACGAGACAAACGGCGGGCACTCGCCGTAGAAGGGGAACTTATCAGCCTCGCCGAAGAGCGCGTCCCAGGAACTCATGAGGTTTTGGTTGAGCTTTTGGTCGAGCTGCTTCTTGAGCCACGCCTTGTCGTTCATGTCCCACATGCGATCGCCAAAGATGCGGAAGCATTCGTGCACCCAGAGTTGAAGCATCGTCTCGCGAGAATCGTAGTACTGTCGGGTCGCCTGCATGGTTCCCTGGATCACCTTCGCGAGGTCTCGCGTGTTAAACAGGTAGTGAGATTTGGCAGGCGTAGGCAGAAGCTCCTCGGCGATGTTGAAGTAGAGCTCGACGGTCGCCTTGGTAATTGGATCGCCCAGCGGCTTGATCGAGTCGTCAAACTGCGACAGCTTATCGTTGAGCAGGGTGCTGTAAATGCGGTGCAGCTGCAGATCCGAGGGGTTCGTCATGTTCAGCACGGAGAAAACCGACATGATGCGCTGGGAGAACGCATTACGGCCACCGCCTGGCGGGGCCATCGACGCCATGAGCTGGATGTCCTTGATGGTCTTCACCTCCTGCTTCTCACGGTCATACCAGAACCCATTATCGGCCCAGAGCTTGAGCAGCTCCAGCGGTGGCATGAAGCCGAAGACCGACTTCTGCGGCATGTTAAAGTCGTCGACGAACACCACCATCTTCTTACCGCCGCTAGGCGCGAAGACTCCCTTGCTCCGTTTCTCGAGGCGGCCCTCGATGGTATTCTGAAGCGAGTTGCTGCTGGTCTGCGCGGAGAAGTTGATGATCATGGAGCTCTTGTTCTCCGGCAGGTGGTCAAGGCACGACTGCGCCACCATCGTCTTGCCCACGCCAACGTTACCCACGATCAGCACGTGCCGCCCGATGCCCGACAGCGTGAGCGCGATCGTTTTTGAGCGCAGGGTGTCCACCGTCGGAACCATGATTTTGAAAAACGGCATCTCCGGCGGCGGCCTGTATGTGGTCAGCTGCTTCTCCCACAGCACCCACTCCTTGGCCTTGGCGTCCACGAAGTACTCGTACACCGTCTGATCGTGCGGCCACCTGGTGTCGTTTTCGCGGAGAAACACGTCGAACTTTTTCCTCGAGTCGTCGTCGAGAGACGCGCCCACGGACCAAATGAGGCAGAACAGAAAGGTGAGCTCAATGATCGCCACGTACGCCTCGGGTTCATCCTCGAGATTGGGGTACAGACTCGGATCAATGCCGTGCTCTGCGTCGTGGTGCGCGTCGAACAGAGCGCAGAACTGTCGGACGGAGGCGAGTCGATCGGTGTCCACCAGCTCCTTCAGCTGCAGCCGCCTCAACTCGAGGCTTTCCTCCATGTACTTCTCCAGCATAGCCGTCAGCGTCTGGACCAGGATTTTGTCCTCGGCGTACTCTGGCTGCTCAAGCCATGACGTGACGAAGGGCCACCATCCGAGGTCCTCGGTGTTGAGGTAGATCATACCCGCACGCGAAACCGTCGCCGGGGACGCCTGGGACAGGTCCTCGACCTCGAAGAGGATCGAAACCTGCGGCGCCATCATGATGCGCTCGCCGGACAACAGCGTGAGGAGCTTGTTGTCGTCCAGGAGCGTGTTCATCGACTCGATCCACAGGGTATCTACCGGGCCGTCGAACAGCGTCCACTTCTGATTGGGCGATTCGTCCTTGCAGATGTTGCGCATGACCCTAGCGAGGATGCCGTCGCGCCACTCGTGCGTCCCGGGGTCGAAGCATCCATAGATCTCGTCGTTGGACAGCGCCAGCGGGTTGATCGTGTACACCTCAACCTTTTGAAACTCGCCCTCGCCCTTGCCATCTTCGCAAAGCTGCTCCATCGCCGCCTTGAGCACCTTCCACGCGGCGGACTTACCCGCGCCTGTCCGCCCGACGATCATGTTACCGTGCCTGGCAACCTTGCAGTCGAAAATCTGGATAATCTTGGTGATCCAGTCGTCCACAACCTGAAGGCCCATCTCTCTGCACTTGCGCTCGAGCATGGATTTCAAGTCGCTTTCTGTCTCCTCGGGGAGCTCCACACCAGGGAACAGGTCACCTAGCAGCGCGCGGAACAGCGGCAGGTCCAGGTACACCAGCTTGGGCATGATCAGGTCCTGCATGGTGCGGTAGAGGATGGCCTCCTCGCTTCCCTCGGGGTCGACTCGTTTGAACGCACCCGCTGCGCGAGAGATGGGAATCACAAACGAACGAAGGGTGTAATCGTAGTGATCCTGCTTCGACAGCTGCTGCTGCGACAGTTCCATGATGGCCACCATCTTCTTCGCGAGGGGCTTCGCGGAGGAAAACCCCTCCGCGAACATCATGATCTCGGCGATTAGCGAAAAGTCGGGCACCATCATGGAAACCGGGCGAACGATAGCCTTGAGGTTATCGGGCAGCTCGGCGCGTCCGGCATAGCCAGGGTTCATCGTGACGAACACACCGCACGAGGGAATCAGACGGATCGTTTGTCCTTCGAAGAAGAACGTGCTGGCGCGCGCCTTAACCGCGGCCATGATCACGCCAATCTGCGTGGCCACAACCGAGAGCACCTCGACGGTGATACGGTTGAACTCGTCCAGGCACGCCCACGCTCCGGTTTGCGCCAAGCCGCTGAACATCTTCGCCGTCATCTTGTAATCGACGCCATCGGAGCAGTTGAAGACGATGACGTATCTCGCCAGCGCCTTTCCGAAGTCCTTAACCGTTTCCGTCTTGCCAGTACCCGCGGGACCCAGCGGGTTACCGCCGCGGCGGGTGAACATCGCTGCTCCGAGCGTCATGTAGCACCGATCGGTGAGCGGCGTCACCACGAGGCGCCCGTTGTTTCCTTGGTACTCGTACCCGTAGGAAAACACGGAGAGCACCTGCTTGACCACGCAGTCGTCCTGCTCCTGATCCCAGTAGAACCTCAGCTGCGACACCCACTCAAAGTCGGTGGGCGCCGTGCACCCAGCCTTGGCCAGCTTGTCGATGGAATCTCGCGCATGAACCTCGATTGTGATCAGCGCGACAACCTTTTTCCTGTTCACCTTGTCCAGCTTGGACCGCGTGAGCGTTACGAGCTTGGACAAGTAGCTCACCCACTTCTTCTTCAGCGTGCGCACGGCGGTTTTCGCGGTGTCGGGATTGGACAGGGCCTTCTCGCACTCGGTGGTCCACACCATGCATCCCGCGGAGATTATCATCTGCCCCGGATACTCTCGAACCCAAGCCTCCTTCTTCATGCCCTTGCTGTGCGTTAGCGTCTCGAAGAGCGATTTCTTGCACGCCGCGTACATCGCAGCCTCGACGTCGTTGAGCCACTCCTCCGGTCTGCCGTCGGTGATGACCGGTTCGTTGAACGGGATGGTCTCGCCGTCTGGGGAGTGCATGGCGGTGGACGCAAAGGTTTTTCTGCCGTCGGTGCCAGGCTTGGTCATCTCGAGCTTCTTGATGCCCTCGAACATCCCCTTGAAGTGCGGCTGAACGTTGGGCGGGTTCTTAGCCTGGCCCAAGATCTCCAACAGGTCGTCGCTGGAGATGAAGTAGAAGCGGGGGAACTGCTGGCGCTTCTTTTCCAAATAGTTCTCCAGACTCTTCTGGATCTTCTCCAGTTTTTCGTCCATGTTGGTGAACCGCTCGAGCATCGCGTTGTCGACGCCAGGGGTGGGATCAGGCTGCGAACCGGTGCACGCCTTGATCACGTTCTGTAGCGTCTTCATCTCGAGCATGTATTTGGCGAAGGAGTCGTTGACGCTGTCGAACAATATGCTCTCCTGCGGCAGCTGCTTACGGATATCCTCTGATCCAACAAAGATGTTCTCGAGGTACATCCACGACATCTGAACCTTCTGCACGATCTCCACAACCTCGGACACCAACCCAAGCTTCTGCTCCCACGCGTTGATCGGGGTCTCGAAGACGACGAAGTACTTCGAAGCTTTCATCGTCGACAGCGTGACGATGTTATCTTCGAGCGCGGCGAACACGTCTTCGGTGGAGCGGAGCTTGTAAATCTCCTTGCCCTCGCGAAAGGGAACCATGTCCATATCGAGAGCACGCCAGGTCTCCTCGATGCCCTCCAACGTCTTCTCCATGGCGAGCTCCTTCGTGGCGTTTGTGGACATCTCGCCGATGAACTCGTCGTGGTTGTGAAGGCCGATCTCGGTGACCTTGCCTAACGTGAAGTCGTCTCCGTGCGGGTCGAAGGTGGCGCCGCACTCCTGCATGAGTTGATCCCAGTGTCGCTGACGAATCGCGGGGTTGCGCAAGTCGGTGATGAGCGGCATTGTCTTCTTGAAATCGTCCACCACGGTCTTCATGGACGACCAGGTGGTCCACTCGCCCACCTCTCTGCCGATTTTCTGCAGCTTTTTGCCGATGCCCACCGCCATATTCTCCATGACCTCGACGTCCAGGTCCTTGAACTTGCCATCCTTGAGTCCGTCGTAAACGCCGATCCATTCCTCGCAGATGGCCCACAGGTCGTTCAGCAGCTGTGTATCCTTCTCCGTCTCGAGGAGCTCCTTGAGGGGCGGACGAGACATGGCGAATATGTCCATGCCCGCCTTGAGCTCCTCCTCTTTCGCGCGGAAACCCGCGGACTTTTCCGCCGCGGCGGCCAGGAAAGCCTTTGCCGCGTCCAGAGAAAGCCTGGCGTTGGGCGTCTCAATCTTCTTGGGCGCCTCCGCCATGAACGCGTCCCTGTGGTCGACGACGTCCTGCACGAACTTGTCCACGGTCCTGCCCAGCTTCTCATGGAACGTCTCTTTCGCCTCGTCGAGGTCCGCCGCCGTCTTGGAGAGCATGTTGACAAAGGTCATCCAGCTGTCGTCGAGGGCGTCGAGCTCGGCGATGCGCTCGGCGGGCGCGGGCACGTCCATCCTGTGCAAGGAGGCGTAAACGGCGCGTAAGGGCGCGAACCGCCCGTGGGTCTCCTCCTTCGTCTCCATGATCCGCTTGTGGACATCGACCTTGGCGGCGAGCTCGTCGAGGTTCGTCGGCGCGGTGACCAGCTCCTTGGTGTTGGACTCGAAGTGACTGTAGAGATCCGCGAGTTCCTCGTTGGCAGTCTCCAGGAGGAGGGTCGTGAACCGCCTCGTCCACTCCTCGCAGTGAGACTTGAGGGACGACTTGAGAGGGGCGCTGTCAATGCGGAGGAAGAGCAGGTTGGCGACGCCGTCCTCGCGCGTCACCTGCTCCAGGAGCGCCTGGTACCGTTCGATGTCCGCCTCGAAATCCGCCAGCGGTTTCTTCGCCTTGCGGTACCGGGCGATGAACTGATCCTTATCCGTCTCCCACACGTGCCTGTAGGACGCCTCCCACCGCGCCACGAACGTGGCGACCGGGTTGACGATCTTGCCGAGGCCGCTATCGATGGCGATGATCTGCTTGAGAGCGGCGTCCTCGTCGTCGGAGATGACGTCGTAGAAGGTGGGTAACTCCTCCCCGTCCTCGGTATCCTCCGGACCAAGTCGCGGAACCTCCTTCACGACGCCGATGAGCTCCCTGGACACCTCGTGCACCATGTCGAAGATACCCTGCGTGTCGGGGGCGAGCTTCACGGCCTTGTCGTCTTTTAGCATGTTCGCCGCGGAGAACATGGGCACCACCTCCGTGCGCTTATCACCGTTGAGCGCCCTGGCCAGTTGCTGCAGAGATTTTTTAACCGCCACTCGAAGCGACTCTCGAAGGTCGTCGTCGAGCGATCGCGTCACGCGACGCCACTCGCGCTGGACGTCCTCGCTGTCCTGCGCGAACGTCCGCGCGAAGCACTTGCCCAGCGCCACGCGCATCTCCTCGTGAAGCTCCTTGAACCGTGCCACGGTCTCCTCCCTGTGCGACTTTTGCGCCGCGGCGAATTCGCCGTCGGCGTAAACTTTCTTTCGGACTATTTTGATCACAGGAGTCTCTGCCACGAGCGCGAGGTTCTGCCGCACTTTTCGCATAGTGTCCTTGTACAGGGTCACCGCCTTGTTCACCTCGGCGCAGAATTTCCCGGCGTCCGCCATGAACATGTCCTGTATGGACTTCGAAGAGGTCCACGAGACTTTTTGAAGGCCCGGGGCGATTTTCTTGTCGAGGTATCGGATGCGATCGGCAAAGAGCGCCCTCTCGTTCGCGTCGAGCATCGCCAGGATCCCGTTGTAGTCGGACACCACCTGCAGCACGTTCTGGCGCAGGAGACGGTATTTTTCGCGCTGCGATGCGAGCTCGGCGCACTTGTACGGCGCCTGCTTCTGTAACCTCTCCCACAAGCCAACCTCAGAGAACAGACTCATGAGCTCCTTGTCGAAGTTCATGGAGATTCGCCCGTCCTCCTCGGCGGCTAGGAGCCTCGCGTCGAGCCTCTGCGCGATCGTGGGCTCGATCCTTGCCTCGACGTACTCGCTCCACTGCTCGTGCGTCGTCTTGATGTACTTTTCGATGGCGGGTAACGCCTGCTCGAAGCTCGCCTTCAACTCGTCCAGCTCCGCGACTCTGGGGAAGAGCTTGCACGCAACCTCGAGCTTGGACCACGGTTTGGAGAGCCTATCGTGCAACTGCTTGGCCCACATCGCGCCGCCCGCGTGCCTCGGCATGCTCGCGTGCACCAGCGGGTCGCTCCTCTGAGAGTCGAACTGTTTCCTGACCGACACGAGCTCTTTGGTGAACTCCCCGTACAGTCCGACGACTTGCTTCTCGACGTGACGCTTGACGCCGACTCTTCTTGCCATCTGGTTGAGAGCCTCGAGGGTCTCAGTCTTCCCCTCGAGCCCGGACACGGCGTCGAGCGCGGACGTGTACACCTGTATCGTGCGCTGGTCGAGCGTCTTGACTCCCTCCTTGAACGTGTTGTAATCGTCGTGCCAGGAGGTCGCCTTGATGTCCATGAGGTGGTAGTCGAGACCGCGGAGCGATTCCACCAGCTCGACGAAATCCCTCTCGATATCGGACATCTGCCGGGTGATCTCCGGGCCTTTCGTTCCCGCAAACACCGGTGGAGCGACGCCGCTCTTGCCCGCGAACTGCTCCTGCGCCTCGCACACCTCCATCAGGTCTTTGCATCTCTGAACGAAGGCGTCGATTTGCGCAAAGAGCGAAGCCTCGCGGAAATCCCACCGCCGGGATTCGTCGTTCCCCGCCCTGCGGTTCACGGCGCTCTTCGTGGACACGTAGCTCGCCTTCCACGCCTCCCCCGCGGCGATGGAGTCTCTCAGCGTCTGTTGGCAGTCCCCCAGGTTGGTACCGTCCAGGATGTCCTGCACGGCAACGTCCCCGCCGCACCGGTTGATCACCTCGGCGGATATCTTTCGAAGCAGCCCGTACATCAGCTCGGGAGTCGCGTAATGCGACGCGTGGTTCCAAATCATGCGAACCGTCATCAAGATGGGCGGCAGCAGCGCCGCGACGTCGGACGCTTTCGCCACCGCCAGCGCCTCGCACGGTTCCTCCAGCGCGGAGAGAAACTTGGCGTTGTCGCTCGCGGCTTCCGCCTCTTTCTGCACGACGTCGCCCAGATCCAAAAAAGCAGACACGTACGCCGAGTTGGCAGCCTCGAGCACGCTCACCGTGGCCACGAGCTTCGGGTCCCGCAGCTGATCCCTCAGGCCGGACATGTCCTCGCCGCGCCTGCGCCAGAACGCGATCTCCGCCAGCGGGCCCAAGGACTCATCCGGGGACTGGGCGTCTGCGTCGACGACTTCGCGAATCTTTCTCGTCCAGTGGATGACGACGGACTCGAGCCTCTGCACGAGATCTTTGCTCGCGGCGGCTGCGTCGGGGGAGTCGTAGCCCTCGTACCCCTCCGACGGGACGTAGAGCTTGGTCTGGCCCCGGAGCTCGTGCGTCTGCTCGGTGAGCTGCGCCATGTAGCGGTGGATTCCGCCCGCGAACTCCTTGCGGATGGACTCCGGCCACTGCTCCTTCGACTGCAGCGCCGGGGTGAAGACGCCCTTCATGACGCCGAGCAACGACCCGGCGACGTCGGCGGTGACCATCGTGGAGTGCACCAGTTTGCCGATCGTGAGCGGGTGCACCGGCTTGTTCGGGTCCCTGACGAACGCGAGCATCCGGTCCCACCGGCTCGTCTTCGGGGGCACCCGCGCGGTGACCACGAGCACGCGCGGGGCGTTCGCGTCGCTCGCTTGCCCGGTGGCGGGCGGACGCTCGAGGTACGCGAACAGCCGCGCGGGTTTGACGCCGGAGAGGAACTCGATCGTCGCCGCGTCGTGTTCCTGCGGGTGTGCGCGGGAGGTTCGGGGTCAGGTCGCGATGGGACGGCGGGTCGAGCGGCTGACCGATCTCGGTCGGTCCGCCCCGACGACGAGAGCGAAAAGAGTCGTCGCCCCTCCGTTCGATGGGCGATGATTGTTGAGCGCGCACGCACCTCGGGTCTCCAGGCATCCTTCGCGTCCGCGCCGAGCGCCTCGCACCGGGCCTTGCACCAGTCGACGCAATACGCGTCGACCGTCTCGGCTGGTGTCGCCATCGGCCGCCCCGGGTTCGCTTCACCCAGCGCGCGGCCGTCGTATTGCCCGGACCTCGCCGCGGGCGAGCGGGCTCCAAACGGCAATCATCGTTTTTGATCATTGTTCCAAAAATGGATTATTAACGAACGCACCGGCGATGTGGTAATCTTAACCCTATTCTTGACGTGAAGTGCTATGGGCAAACTCCATCGGATAAATCGCGTCACAAGAAACTTCTCGCGGTTCCGCCCGAGCCGAACCTCCCTTTAAGGTCGCCGCCAGCCTTCTTCATCATCTCCTCGGGGTTCAGCTTCTTCGTGCTCTGCCGCCCCGCCTCCAAGTCCGTGTCCCTGTTCCACGGCCTGTACTCCCACCCGGTCCCGTCGCCCCCGTCCTCGCCCTCGCCCCCTTCCTCGCCCTTCTTCCGCTTCTTGCCGGACGCCGCGGCTTTCTCCCGCGCCTTTTTCTCAGCCTTGGCGCGCGTCCTCGCGTCCCTGCTCTCCTTCTCCGCCCTCTCCCGGTGCTGCTCCAGCAAACTCTTCGGCCGACGTTTCTCGTTGAACTCGTCCACCAGTTTCTCGCTCTCCTGCGCGCGCGCGGCGTCGTGCGCGGCCCTCGCCGCCGGCAGCGAGTACATCTTCTCCTGCGCCTCCAGGAAGAGCCTGGCTTCGCGGGTGGCGGCGTCCTTGGGGGTGTCGGTCCAATCCGCGATCGTCGACGCGTCCCGCTCGACGAACGTCCTGGCGGCGAACGACGTGACGTTGCCGGACGGTGCCCCCGCGCGCGGGCGCATCTGCGGCGGGAGCTTGGTCATCCACTCCTCCCGTCCCGCCGCATCCTCCGGCGGCTTGGGTCCGTTCAATATCTCGTCATCCGTCGGCAAAGGCGTGCCCTGCAGCCTGCGCCACTCGGCACGCTCGCGCTCGCCCGCGAGCCACTCGTCGAACCCCTCCATTTTCTTCTTCTCCTCGCGAGCGGCGTCCATGGCGGCGCGCTCCGTCGGATCGAGCAGCGATTGATGCGCCTTCTTGACGACGTCAAAGGCGGCGGCGGCGTTGGGGTGCTCGCACTTGTCCGGGTGGACCAGCAGACTCATGCGCCAGTACGTCTTCTTGAGCACCGCGGGGGTGGCCTCCTCGGGGGGCACGCCCAGGACGTCGTACGCGTCCTTGCTCGGGTCGGCGTCCGCGGCCAAGGCCTTGTCGGCGGCTGCGATTTTCGCCTCCATCCCGGTGAGCTCCGCCTCCTCGACAATCTCCGGGGGCGCCGGTCCGATAGCCTCGGCGGCCCACGCCGCAGCCTCTTTCGCGGCGGCGTCGAGCATCGCCCTGGGCGGGACCATCGGTCCGAGCACGCGTTTGCCCTCGGGGCCGGTCGCGAGGGGGACGTCGTACGGGTTGGGTCGCGCGGACGGGCCGATGACGTCGGCGATCGGCGCGGGCGGAGGAGGAGCGTTTCCGTCGGCGTTTCCGCCGCCGCCCCCGTCGCCGCCAGCTGTGTATCCGCCAGCTGTGTATCCGCCCCCGTCGCCGTCGCCGTCGTCGTCGTCGTCGTCGGTGTCGCCCACCGAAGTCGTCCCGAGCAGCGCGTCGGCCTCCTCGCCGGTCATCGCCCTGCCCTCCAACCCCGATTCGCCTCCCCGGTCGGATCCTCGCCCGACGTCGTCGCAACCGTCGCGATTGGCTCCGTCGGGCTCCTCGGGTTCCTTCGGCTCCTCCGGGCCTCGCCAGGGCGACCTCGCCCGCTCGAACGGCGCGAGCTGCTCCGGGGTCATGTCGAATATCATCGCCAGCCGCGTGGTCGCCTTTTGAGCGTCCCGCGGTAGGATGTACGCGCCCGTCTTCGAGCTCCTCGCCAGTCCCAGCGAGTCGAAGAGGTGCGCCACGAGCGCCCTGAGCCTCTCGTCGGGGATGCCGTCGACGGCGACCGCCTCGCCGTCGTCCACCGTCCGCAGCAGCCCGCGCAGGTCGCCTCGGACGTCGGGAAACTTGGCGAGGATCTGTCGCGCGCACTCCGCGGCGGTTCTGCCGCGTTCGAGCTCCTCGCGCTGCGCGATGCGTCCGCCGCCGCGACGTCCGCGGCGGTCCTCGGAGGCGGAATCGAGGTCGGAATCGCTCGAAGACGCGCCGCTGGAGCTGCCGCTGCTGGACGACGCCTTCCGCTCCTTCCGACTCTTCTTATCCTTCTTGTCCTCCTTGTGTTTCCTGCTCTTCCTGTCCTTCTTGCTCTTCTTGTCCTTGCTCTTCTTGTCCTTCCTCTTGGAGTCCTTCTTGGACTTTTTGGAGGATCTGGATGCTCGGCGCGCGTCGTCCTCCGCAGCCTTGAGCGACTCGCGTTGGTGAGCGAGATACACCGCGTTGAGGTCCGCGATGTTCTTGAGCGCGGCGCTCATCTGCGGGTGGTTGGCCGCCATCGTCCGCGACCTCCGGCCGACGTGACCCGTCGGCGCGGTGCCGCCACGAGTGAATTAGGGCGGGTGAATTGCAATCGAGCCGTGTCGTTTCTCATTATAATCAATGGGCAACCTCAACGCTCAGTGCCCCGCCTCCCGCGCCGCCCTCGCGCGCGCCTCCCTATACACCGCCCGCCTCTGCGCCAACGACCGGTACCCCGGCGATCCCCCGCCCGGCGACGACGTCGGCGACGACATCCTCGCGCGACGCATCCGAACGTCAACCGCCATCGCCGCTCGAAGCCTCGCGTCGTGCACGGACCTCGGCGTCGCGCCGGAAGCCTCCCTCGAAGCCTCCCTCGCGCGCCGGACGTCAGCCTCGGACGCCGGGGACGTCAAGAGCGACGACGCGTCGTCCAAGTCGCCCGTCCGGCCCCGCCTCCCACCGCCGCCGCCGGTCGGCACCTGGTCCCACGTGGCGTACCCGCCGAGCCTGGCGAGGTCGCCGAGAACCTTCGCCGCCTCGCTTCCCGCGCCGCCGGTCCCGCCGCCGCCGCTCTTGGTCTCCTCGAGGCGGCGGCGGAGCCGACGGAGGGATTCGAGGTCGCTGGACGCTTTCGGCGCGAGTCCCCTCGCGCGGAGAGCCGCGACGGGCGAACCGGGTGAACCGGGTGAACCGTCTCCGACGACGACGCTTCCCCCCTCGCGTACTTCGGACGACTCCGATTCCGACCCCGACTCCGACTCCGACGCCGCCGCCCGAAACTTCGCCTCGAGCCCCACGGGACCCCCCCGACCCGCCCCCCTGAGCCGGCGTCGCGCCGCCGCCGCCGCGTTCCTCGCGCGCGCCGCCGCCGCCGCCGCCGGACTCGCGCTCTCCGGATGTTTTTCGACGAACCGCTCGGGCCTCGCCAGCCAGCCCCCGACGTTGACGTCCGACGATTTGTCCGACGACGACGGGCTCGGGCTCGGGCTCGGGCTCGGGCTCGGGCTCGGGCGGTTTCGTGCCCTGCGTCGCGCGCGGTTCAACTCGTCGGATAACTCGCCCTCCTCGTCGACGACGGCCGCCGCTCGACCCGCGGACTCGGTCCTCGCGGACATCGCGTCGACCCTCTGCTTGATCCCGGGGGGTAAGTCCCGCCCGCTAAAGCTGGAGGAGATGCGCGCGCGGTCCTGCGCGGTGAATCGGTGCCGCGGCGGGGGCGACGGAGGTTTAGGGTCGGGGTGCGGCGCCGTCGTCTCCCCGCCCGCCAGCTGTGTCCCTGGGATTCGAACATCCTCTCGGCACTCGTCGTCCGCGTCGGGCGAAGAAGACGGGAAGAGGCTCGCCGCGGCGGTAACCGCGGAGTCCACCGCGGCGGCCGACGCGTCCATCCGGGCCTTCACCGGAGACTCGCGCCAGTGCTCGTCCATCCCGAGCGGGTCGGGGAGCTCGCCCAAGTCCAGGGGCTCCGGCGGGAAGACTCCTGTTCCCGGTCGCGCCCGAACGTGCCCGGATGTGCCCGTCGACGGCGGCTGCTGCTGCTGCTGCTGCTGGCGACCGAACTTGTCGCCCGGGAAGGATCGCGGGACGTGTCCAGAAGTGTCCAGATCGATCGCTGCGGACACCATGTAGGGTTGACTCCTCGCGAGCGGCGACCGGTACGCCTCGCCGACGAAACCCGTGCGCCGCTGCAACCGACCGAACGCCACCGCCGCGGGCTCCACCTCCCGAAGCTCCTCGATGACCCTCTCCATCCCGGACGCGATGGCGACGACGGTGTCGTGCCGCCGGCGCATGTCGCGAACAGCCTCGCGCATCGCGTTCGCGAATCTCGCGCGAATACCCGCCGATTCCGCCTCCCCATCGCGCGACGACCGAGCCCCGACTCCGCCCGCCGCGCCCCCTCCGGACGTCGCGTCCTCCTCGGCGGCGACGTCCGCCGCCATCGCCAGCAGAGCATCCACGGACCCCGCCTCCCCGCCGCCGCCGCCGCCGCCGCCGCCGCCGCCCGTTCTCAGCGTCTGCCCCGAGCGTATCGCGCCCTCGACGTCGCCGCCGAGGATCCTATCCACCAGCGCGGGGTCCCACGTCGCGCTCGCGGACTCGCTCGCTCGCCCACCCGACGCCCGCTCGCTCCCGACGCTCCCGCTGCCGCCCGACGCGCTCGTGCCCCGTTCTTTGTGCCCGCCGATCGGCGGTCCGATGATCTGCGCGAGCGCGGACTGGTACCTGGTCTCCGGCACGCCCGCGGGCACCGCCGCGGGCGGCGACTGGCGCATCGGGTCGGCGGCGGCGAGCTCCGGAAGAGTCTTTGGCGTGGCGGGAAAACTTACCCGCGCCTCCGCTGCCGCCTC
>MDTE01052542.1_pt1 | contig 16781 bp, 18 predicted proteins | sample 811231 | NCBI WGS metagenome assembly MDTE01 (sample SAMN05326651, study PRJNA326480) | marine metagenome | isolation source: seawater | place: Indian Ocean: Red Sea | collected 2010
CGCTTCTGCAAATGGCTGAGTACACGCCCGTTCTCCTGGTTCGCCCGCTGGCACCGGCGCAACTGCGTGTCCGCCTGGTGCCAGAGCCGGTGCAGCTCGGTCAGGCCGGCGGCCTGAATAAACCGGGACGGAGCGCCGCGTTCGGGGCGGTAGCCCATGGCGACCAGAGCCTGGATCTTCAGCCGGGCCCGTTCCCGGAAGGCGTCCAGTAGGGTGTTTTTCTGTTGGGTTAGCGCCTGCAGTTCCCGGACATCGGATTGCCGCAGTCGCTCTTTTTCCTGACGGAGCAAAGCCTCCAGGGCTTCAAGCTGGCGAAGGTCTTCGGTCAGGTAGCGCTTCAATTCGTCGATCGCAGCCATGGTTCACTCACCCGAAAATGCTTTCATCCATCTCAAGCATTTTCTGGGCCAGTTTTTCCGCGTCGATTTTGTAGGTGCCATCGGCCAGCGCCTGGCGAATCTGTTCGATGCGTTCGTCGTCCATTTCGGGATAATCGCCAAGTCGCTGTTCGAGCTGCTTTAGGTTTTTGGCTTGGTTGCTCAGGCTGACATTTTCACCCCGGGCGGACTGGGCCTGGGTGCGAGCCTGGTCGGTTGTGGTCGGTGCTTTCGCCGGGCCACACTCGGCTTTGTTGGCCGTCGGTTTCTGGCTGTTGACCTGGCCCGGGCCAATTCCATTGAAGTCAACTGACATATCGGTACCTGCTTGCTTGGGGCTCCGGATCTCCTGACTGGGGGAGCCGATGCGCTTTCACAGTGGTGTAACGGCGGTTGTGTCCAATTCTTTAGTCGCTTCAGGGACTTTTTTCATTACATGCCGGACAGGATTTGCCGCTTTCCGGCGACATGCAACGGCAATGGTTTGCCGCCGCATCCGGTGTTACATGGGCACCTCGACCCGGCCAGGACCGGTGACGGTAGCCTTGATGGTTCTGGCCGACCGTAGGTTTTCCACCAGTACCTGTTCGCCCACGGCGGCATCCGCCAGAGCCTTGCCCCGGGAGGTCACCGCGAAGGCACCGGCCCGGGCGCTGATAATAACATGGTCACCCCGGGAGACGGCATTCGGAGCTTCCAGCAGATCGGCCGTGATCGGTACGCCCGGATTGATGGGGCGCCGGACCACCATGCCTGCCACGTCACCGACCTCGGAGAGGATGTCCCGATGGCTGTCATTGAGTACCATCGTCGTCGCGGTCACCAGGTCCGGGGTCAGGACCTCGCCCCGGGCGAGGGGCCGCCGGGCGACCAGGCCGGGGCCATGAATGGTCAGGCTGGGTGTCACGAACAGGCGCCACGGACGTTCGCCGGAGCAGGAAACCTGAAGTGAGGGGCGGCTGCTCTTCCAGGGATCGCCGGTAAAGACGACCGCCAGCGGCTGGGAGCAGGGGGCCAGGGCCAACCGGCTGTCCAGTGACCCGGGCTGAAAATGGACGTCGAAGCCGCGGGCGGCCTGCTGTTCGGCAAAGGATCGCAGGAAGGTCTCGGTGGCCTGCTGGATCTGCGCGGCGGTGGTCCGGGCGTCGGCCCCCAGGGCAAGGCCCGAAAAAAACAGGGCGAGGGTAAAAACAGTGATGCGCATGCCTGTGGGTTTGTCCTATGCTTTGGTTACTGATCCGAAAGCCGGTATCGTTGCTAAAACTGTGCGACCACCGGCCGTTAACCGGTGTATCGGGGCGGGTGCCAAACACTTGGCGCTCCGCCTGCCACTCAACAACCAAGAAGCAAAACGCATGCCGGTAGCCACGGCAGGTCGGGGGAGTCATCAATGGCAGGGGTAATGGACAGTGTGAACCAGCGGACCCAGCTGGTCGGCAAGAATCGCCTGGAGCTGCTCTTGTTTCGTCTCAGGGGGCGTCAGGTTTATGGGATCAACGTGTTCAAGGTCAAAGAGGTCCTGCAGTGCCCGAAGCTGTCTTCCATCCCCAAGAGCCGGAACGTCGTGCTTGGCGTTTCCCACATCCGTGGCGAGACCATTCCGATCATTGACCTGGGCATGGCGATCGGGTTGCCGCCGATCGCCCGGGAAGACCTGGCCAGCTGCTTCGTCATCATTACCGAGTACAACCGAAAGACTCAGGGGTTCCTGGTGTCCGCAGTGGACCGCATCATGAACATGAACTGGGAGGAGATTCTTCCGCCACCCAAGGGCACGGGGCGCGGGGTCTACCTTACCGCGGTTACCAAGGTTGATGATAAGCTTATTGAAATCATTGATGTAGAGAAGATTCTTTCAGAGGTTTCTCCGCTTCGTGAGGACGTCACCGAGGCGCTCCGGGAGAAGAGTGCGGAGCGTGTGCAGGGACACCTGCCGGTGCTGGTGGTGGACGACTCCTCGGTGGCGCGGCGTCAGATCGAGCGTTGCCTGACGGCGATCGGCATGGATGTGGTGCTTAAGAACGATGGACGCCAGGCACTGGACTACCTGGAGGAGATCACCGCCGACGGCTCCACGGTGAGCGACCATCTCGCCCTGATCATCTCGGATGTCGAGATGCCGGAGATGGACGGCTACACCCTGGTCACCCGGGTGAAAGAGAACCCGGCGATGCGCGACAGCTACGTGATGCTGCACACGTCCCTGAGCGGCGTGTTCAACCAGGCGATGGTCAAGAAGGTTGGCGCCGATGATTTCATGGCGAAGTTCAACCCGGACGAGCTGGCCGAGCGGGTCATGGAAATCATCGACCAGGCCTGACGCGGGCCTCTTAAAGATCCACTCAAAACAGAGACCCAATGAAAGCGGACATAACGCCACAGGAATACGACGCCTTCAAATCGTTCCTGCAGGAGGCCTGCGGAATTCTGCTTGGAGACAACAAGCAGTACCTCGTCAAAAGCCGCCTGCGGCGCATTCTGGACGAAAACAATCTGGAATCCCTGGGTGCGTTGCTGGAGCGGCTGCGCAGACCGGGCCGGGCGAACCTGCGGGAAACGGTCATCGATGCCATGACCACCAACGAGACGCTCTGGTTTCGGGACAATCACCCGTTCCGGATCCTTCAAGAAAAGCTCCTGCCTGAGTTCGCCGAACGCAAGCCGGCCCAGCCGTTGCGAATCTGGTCGGCAGCCTGCTCCACCGGCCAGGAGCCCTATTCGGTGGCGATGGTGGTGGAGGAGTTCCGGCGAGCCCGCCCGGGCAAGCTCCGGGATGTGAAGATCGTTGCCACCGATATTTCCCGGAGCGTGCTCGATGTCGCCCGTCAGGGGGAATACGAAATGCTGGCCATTGGCCGAGGGTTGTCACCGGAACGGCAGCGTCAGTTCTTCACGCCGTCCGAAAACGGGGGCTGGAAGATCAAGCCCCAGATTCGCAGCATGGTGGAATTCAAGGAGCTCAACCTCCTCGACCGCTACCTGCTGGGCAAATTCGACATCATTCTTTGCCGCAACGTGCTGATCTATTTCTCGGTGGATCTCAAGAAGGACATCCTGACCCGGATGCATGCCGCCCTGAATCCCGGCGGCTACCTCATTCTTGGCGCTTCCGAGTCCCTCAATGGCCTGCCGGACCTTTACGAGATGGTCCAGTGTCGCCCCGGTATCATCTACAGGAAGAAATAGCCGCTGCCTGCCGGTGTCCGGGCCGCCGGCCACGGCCGGACGCGCGCCCGTGCGCCGCAACCCATGAACCCGAACAGGAGAGCTTGATGCAAATCGACCTCGACAGCCTGCCGCCCCTGGAGGCCTATCACGTTCTGACCCAGACCATCATCCCGCGGCCGGTTGCCTGGGTGTTGAGCCAGAACCCGGCGGGGGACTACAACCTGGCACCGTTTTCCTTCTTTACCCCCATCACCAGCAATCCGCCGCTGCTGATGCTGTCGATTGGCAAAAAGCCCACGGACGGAGCCCCGAAGGACACCCGGGTCAATATCGAACAGAGACAGTGGTTTGTTGTTCATATCGCGCACCGGGAGCTGGCGGTGCCCATGACGGAGACTGCGCGCACACTGCCCCTCGGTGAGTCGGAACTGGCCCGCGTGGATCTGGAACTGGTGCCGTTCGACGGCTTTCCGCTGCCACGCCTGAAGGACTGCCGCGTGGCCCTGGCCTGTGAGCTGTACGACATTCAGGAAATTGGCGCGGTGCCCCAGTCCCTGGTGTTCGGCCGGATTCGTCAAGTGTTTGTCGCCGATCCGGCGGTCACCGAGGATGACAAAGGTCGCGTCCGGTTTGACGCTGCCTGCCTGGATCCTCTGTCGCGTCTGGGCGGCAGTGAATACGCGACCTTCGGTGGCGTGATCAAAGTACCCCGGCCCGCCTGAAACCGGCGGCTGGACAGGACAGGGCGAACCCCATGGATCAACTCAACCTCAGGCACCTCTATTATTTCTGGGTGATCAGCCGGGAGGGCTCGATCGCCCGCGCCAGCGAAGTGTTGCAACTGGCACCGCAGACCCTGAGCGGCCAGCTGGCGACATTCGAGGCGTCCGTGGGAGGGCGGCTGTTCCTGCGGGAACGGCGCAAGCTGGTACTGACGGACCTGGGGCGTCTGGTGCTGGGGTACGCCGATGATATCTTCGCCCTGACCGGCGAGCTCTCCGATACCCTCCGGCTGGCGCCTTCGGACCGCCCGCTGCGCCTGTCGGCGGGGATTTCCGCGTCCATTCACAAGCTCATTGCCTACTACCTGATCCAGCCGGCGATGGCGCTGGGGCGCCAGATCCAGCTGGATTGCCGGACCGGGCGGACCGAGGACCTGGCCTTGAGCCTCAAGCGCAAGGAGCTGGATGTGGTGCTCACCGACCGTATGCCGGACCTGGACAAGCACGGTCCGTTGACGGTGCACCCCCTGGTGGGCTCCAGCATCAGCCTGTTCGCCGCTCCCCCCCTGGCGCGTCGATTACGGGGCGGCTTCCCGGACTCCCTCAATCGCCAGCCGCTGCTGGCAAACGCCACCGATGTGCCTTACTTTGAACGGCTCATGAACTGGCTGTCGCTCAAGGGGGTCCGGATGCATCTGGTGGCGAGGGTCGATGACAGCGCCCTGATCAAGGTGTTCGGCCGCCAGGGGCTGGGGGTGTTTGCCGCTCCCACGGTGATCCGGGACGAGGTGTGCCGGCAGTACGAGGTGGAGCAGATCGCCAGCATCGATGAGGTGCAGGACGAACTCTTCGCCGTGACCCGCTCCGGCAAACTCGCTCATGAAGGGGTTCGGGCCATTTGCGAAACCCCGGTTGATTTCTCCTGTCTGGCGTTACCTATCGAATAATTCGATCTTTTCTGATTAGAAAAGCTTATTTTATCGATCCTAGGTTGCTGGGAAGATGAACAGGTATCAGGCAGCAACTCGGAGGAGCGCAGCCATGAAAACAATTCACAAGTTTCGTCTCAATACCGGCAAGGAACCGACCACTCTGGTGCTGAGTGAGGGCTACCGTGTGGTGCGTTGCGAATACATTGTTTCCCAGAAAGCCGTATTCGTGTGGGTGGAACAGCCGCTGAGCGTGGGCACCCCCACGGTCGAGCGCAAGTTCCGGGTGGCTCTGTCCGGCGAACCGGTACCGGATACCTACGAATACCTGGATACCGCCCTGGACCCGTTCGGCCCCGAAGCCTACCACGTGTTCGCGGTGCCGCCCGCCGAGGGTCACGGTGCTGCCAGCAACGAGGCGTTTGGCAACGACCGCTGGCGTTCAAGCGCGAACTCATGAATCCACGAGGCCCCTTCACGGGGCCTCGTGCGTTATTTGATCAGGGCCTGCACCTCCCGGAACCTTGGGTGGTTGCAGTGCCGCATCCATTCAAAGGCAACCATTTCCAGGGTCACCACCGTGGCGCCACTCCGGGCCAGGCGGTTCAGGGCCACGTCCCGGTCAAGCGGTTGACGCGAGCCGCAGGCATCCGCCACCACCCACACCTTGTAGCCAGCATCCAGTAAGCTGAGGGCGGTTTGCAGCATGCAGACATGCGCCTCGCACCCCCCGATGACAATGTGCTGCCTGCCTTCCGGTAACCGTTCGATCAGGCCGTCCGGGCAGGCGTCGAAGTACGTCTTGTCCAGGGTGATGTCGCAGCCGTCTCGCACGGCGGCCCGGTTTCGTCCCAGTTTCTGGGGAATCTGCTCCGTGGCCAGGACAGGGACCGACAGCAGGCGCGCGATGGTCGCCAGGGTTGCGCATCGGTCAACAACCGTTTCCCCCCGGTGGATCGCCGGCATCAGTTTCTCCTGAAGGTCGATCAGCACCAGGACCGATTGCTCCGCTTTCATCAACATTGTTATTCTCCATCGTCGTCAACAGTCGAACGAAGTGCTGGGAGGACGCGCATGGCTCGCTGGCTCATCATTGCCGGTGTCGTTCTGGTTGTGCTCGGGCTGATCCTGCAGTTTGCCCCGGGCCTGCTCGGTTGGTTCGGCAAGCTGCCCGGGGACATCGACATCCGTTCGGAGAACAGCCGGGTGCTGATCCCGATCACGTCCATGGTTCTGATCAGCCTTGTGTTAACGATAGTCCTGAATTTGATCAACCGGTAACCGGAATTGCCCGGCGTCAGAATTTTTTCCCATTCCGATGCAAATGGGTGTTGCCAACCGCCTGAAAAACCATTAAAGTTTGCGCCCTCGAATGAGCGACGAGGTCGCTGATTCGAAACAGTTTCTTGGAGAGGTGTCCGAGTGGCTGAAGGAGCACGCCTGGAAAGTGTGTATACGTTAATAGCGTATCGAGGGTTCGAATCCCTCCCTCTCCGCCAATACAAAACCCCAGCATCTGCTGGGGTTTTTTATTGGTGGGAAAGCCATCCGCTTCGTCAGTGGCCGTCGGCACGCCCCCGGATACCGAGAAACGTGCGCGCATTGCCAAGATGCTTTTTATCTAGTCCACCCGTTCGACAGCACCTCCGCTTGTTTCAATACCAGCTCGACAGCCTCTGGCGCTTGATCGGGCGGATACTTGTAGCGTTGCAGGGTGCGCCGCACCAGGATGCGCAGCCGGGCGCGCACGCTTTCACGCACCTGCCAGTCCACGGTGGTCGACTTGCGCAGCTTGTCGGTGATTTCGACGGCGATCTTTTTCAGGATGACGTCGCCTAGCTCGCGCACGGCGCTTTCGTTGTTGGCCAGGGCATCGTAAAAGGCGATTTCGTCCGGGTTCAGGCCCAGTTCCGCCTCCCGCGCCATCTCTTCCTGAAACTGCTTGGCCATGGCGATCAGCTCTTCGATCACCTGCGCGGTTTCGATGGCGCGGTTATTGTACTTGCGTAGGGTTTCCTGCAGGCGATCGGCGTATTTTTTCTCCTGCACGACGTTGTTGCGGGTTTTCGCCTTGATGTCGTCTTTCAGCAGTTTTTCCAACAGTTCCACGGCCAGATTCCGGTACGGCATCTGGCGCACGTCTTCCAGAAACTCATCGGACAACAAGCCAATGTTGGGCTTGTCCAGCCCACACAGCGCAAACACATCGTCCACGCCCTCGGCCACGATGGCGTTGTCCAGTATCTGCTTCAGGGCCGAGTTCTTCTCGGCCTGTGTCCGTTTGTGATCGACGTTGGTCGCCTTGGTGATCGCGGCTTTAACGGCGGATAGGAACGCAATTTCCTTCTGCAGCGCGCGGGCTTGGTCCAGAGTGCCGCACAGGGAATACGCTTTGGTCATGGCCAATACAGTATCCAGAAAGCGCTTCTTACCGTCGGGCAGCCCCAGGATGTAGTTGGCGGCGCCGATCAGTAGTTTGTGCGCCTGGGTCTCGAAGCCGCTGTAATCAAAGCCATCGCCCTGTGGCCCCTTGGCGAACATCGCACGAATAATGTCGAGCTTTTCCTGCAAAACGGCAAACGCTTCTTCGGCGCTGTGGGTCGGGGCACCCTTGCCCTTCGAGTCGGTGTAGGTTTTCAGTGCCTGCTTCAGTTCATTGGCAATACCGATGTAATCCACCACCAGGCCACCGGGCTTGTCCTTGAACACCCGGTTCACGCGGGCAATCGCCTGCATCAGGTTGTGGCCCTTCATGGGTTTGTCGATATACATGGTGTGGCAGCAGGGGGCGTCGAAGCCGGTCAGCCACATGTCGCGCACGATCACCAGCTTCAGCGGATCGTTTACGTCCTTGAAGCGCTTCTCCAGCCGCTTTTTGGTTTGTTTGTTGTAGATGTGCGGCTGCAGCTCGGGCTTGTCGGAGGCAGAGCCGGTCATCACGATTTTGATCGCGCCTTTTTCTGGATCAGGGTCATGTCATTCGGGCCGCAGCCGCACAATCGCGTTGTACAACTGCACACAGATGTCGCGGCTCATGGCCACGATCATGGCCTTGCCGTCGAGGGTCGCGGTGCGGGCCTCAAAGTGGCTGACCAGATCCTCGGCCACCTGCTGAAGGCGAGGGGCCGCCCCCACCAGCTTTTCCAGCCGGCTCCATTCGCCCTTGGTACGCTCGCGGGCACCGACGTCTTCCTCGTCTTCGACCACCTCCTCGACCTGATCCGACAACGCTTCGATCAGCTCGCGATTGATGTCCAGCTTGGCCAGGCGGGATTCGTAGTAGATCGGCACGGTGGCGCCGTCGTCCACCGCGTCCTGAATGTCGTAGATGGACACATAGTCGCCGAATACCGCGCGGGTGTCCTTGTCGTCGGTGGCGATGGGCGTACCGGTGAAGCCGATGAAGGTGGCGTTGGGCAGCGCATCACGCAGGTGCTTGGCATAGCCGAACGTGTAGCGGCCGTCCTTCTTCAGCGTGGCCTTCAGGCCGTACTGGCTGCGGTGGGCCTCGTCCGAGATCACCACAATATTGTGGCGTGGGTTCAGGGCCGGATGTGCCGTCTCGCCCTCCAGCAGGGCGAATTTCTGCACCGTGGTAAAAATGATGCCGCCGGATTCCCGCTCGGCCAGGAGTTGACGCAGGGTGTCGCGGTCTTCCGCCTGTACCGGCGTTTGTTTCAGCAGCTCCCTGGCGGCACTGAAGGTAGCAAACAGCTGGCCATCCAGATCGTTGCGATCGGTGACGATCACCAGCGTGGGGTTGTTCATCTGCGGCTGTTGCAGCAATTTGCCCGCATAACAGCACATGGAGATGCTTTTGCCGGAACCCTGCGTGTGCCAGACCACCCCGGCCTTTTTGCTGCCCGGCACGGCACGTTCGGCATAGGTGGCGCGGCGCTCGCCGATGCCGTCCTTATGCTCGGCGGCGATCACCGTGGCTTTTACGGCCTCCCGTACCGCGTGGAACTGGTGGTAGCCGGCAATCTTCTTGATTAGCTTGTCCGAGTCTGTCTCAAACAGCACGAAGTAGCGGATGTAGTCCAGCAGCAGTTCGCGGTCAAAGAAGCCTCGTACCAGTGTTTCCAGCTGCCACTCCAGCAACGGCTTGTCGTCTTCGTGCTTGATGGTGCGCCACGGCAGGTAGCGTTCCTGGTTGGCGGTCAGAGAACCCAAGCGCGCCGTGTAGCCATCACTGATGACCAGCGCTTCGTTGTACACGAACAGCTCCGGCACTTCGTCTTTGTAGGTCTGGATCTGGTTGAAAGCGTCCCAGATGTCGGCGTTCTCACTGCCGGGACTCTTCAGCTCCAACACCGCAATGGGCACACCATTGATGAAGCAGACCACATCGGGTCGGCGCAGCTGCTTACTGCCCTGCAGCGTGAACTGGTTGATGGCACGAAAACGGTTGCGCTCCAGTACCTCGAAGTCGATCAGAAAGGCGTGGTCGTGCACTGGCTTGTCGTCGCGCTTGTACTCCACCGGCACACCGTCCAGCAGCAGGCGGTGAAACGTGCGGTTGTTGGCGACCAGATCCAGGCTGCCAGGCGTGCTGACCTGCGCAATGGCCTGTTCCACGGCCGACTCCGGCAAGTGCGGGTTGATGCGACGGATGGCCGCTTCCAGGTCAGCCAGCAACAGCACCTGCCGGTAGTCGGTACGCTCGGGTGTCGGGCCATCGCAGGCAATGTCTGGCCCGTGCGCAATCTCCCAGCCGTTGTCGGCGAACCATTCAAGGCAGAGCTGTTCGAGTTGGTCTTCGTTCATCAATCATTCCCTTGGTCGCTCACGCCTACTTGAGCAGGATGAAGTGCTCAATCAGGCGAATCATCAGTTCTTTCTGTTCCGGCAGGCTCTCGGCTACCAGCAGGGCCAGTGCCACCAGTGTATTGTCGTTAATCAGTTGCTCCACCGGGCGTGCCAACAGGTGCTGGTTCAGGCGTAGGTACCAGAGGAACAGGAAGGAGCCGCTGCGTTTGTTACCGTCGGCCAGTGGGTGGTTCTTGATCACAAAGTACAGCAGGTGGGCGGCGCGGCTGGCCACGTTAGGGTAGAACAGCTCATCGCCGAAGCCCTGCTCGATGGTCGCCAGCGCGGAGGCCAGCCCGTCACCGCGTAGCGTGCCAAACAGCTCGGTGGCTTCCCCCTTGGCGATCAGCGTCTGCTTCAGCGCAGCAATCGCGGCCAGCACATCATCCAGTGCCAACGGTTGCATACTGTCCTGACGGACACCGACGTCCGTGAGGCTCTGCTCGTCATACCCTTGCAGCAGACTCCAGGAGCGGGCGTAGTCGCTGATCACCTGTACAACCGCCTCGCCGGACGGGGCGATCAGTTGCTGGTTGCGCAGCGTGCGTGAGAGCAGGGCCACCGCCTGTTCAAACTCGACGCCACGCTCGGCCAGCCGCTTCTGGTTCAGCGTATAGCCCTGCACCAGATGCTGCTTGAGCACGCGGGTGGCCCATTGGCGGAACTGGGTGGCGCGTTTGGAACTGACACGGTAACCGACCGAGATGATGGCATCGAGATTGTAGTGTTTGATGCGGCGTTTAACGGTGCGTTTGCCTTCCTGACGAACTACCGAGAAATCCTCGGTAGTTGCTCCCTCTGACAGTTCACCCTCCCGATAGATGTTTTTCAGGTGCAGGCCGATGTTATCCGTCGAAGTATCGAACAGCAGTGCCATCTGTGCCTGACTGAGCCAGACGGTCTCCTTCTCCAGCGCGACCTCCAGCTGGGCTTGGCCGTCCTGGGAGGTAAAAATCTGTATACGTTGTTCGTTCATGATACACGTCCATCCTTGGAATCGATTGTTTTTAAGAGCCGTCCCAGCAGCGCCAGCATCGCTCGTTGAGGAAAAAGGTAGCCTTGGTCCTTCGCCTTGGCGGGCATGCCGGCCAACCACGCGCCCACCCGATAGCCCGTGATCTCGGCCACCTGCAGCTTGTCATAATAAACCAGGTGCTCCACCTCACCCTTCATGCGGGTCAGCGTGCCCTGCACCGAACGGTTGCACTGGGTGTCGACCTGCAAAGGCCGCAGGTGGCGATGCGCGGCTTCCAACTGGTCTTCCTCCGCGCCGCACTTGAGCAGCGTGTTCATCAGCGCATCGACAAAGCGGTCGTTCAGCTCGGCCAGGTCGGGCTTGGTCAGTGCGGGCAGAAACAGCGGAAAACGCGTTGCATCGTGCACCAGCAGCAGGCAGTTGCGTCGCTGTAGGGTGATCAGATGGCCGTGCCAGCCACTCAGCGGGTTGATGTCCAGCGCGGGGTGGTCATACAGCCACTGGCTGCGAGGCGTCGGCGCCAGCTGCCCCTGATCCGTCAGGGGCAGGCGCTCGAACAGTTTGCGGGTGGCGTGGAGCTGAATCATCGGCCGCCTCCGTCTCGGGCGATGTGGTTCGGCGCGGCGTCGGGCTTAGCCATGGGCTGCGTCCTGAGACTCAGTCTGGGGTTCCTCGGTACCGGGCAACGTCAGCTCGCCGGAGAGGAGTTTGGGAAGTAGGGTGTCGCGAAGAGACGTTAGCGTCCTTGTCTGGTGCAGGTTGCTCTTAATAGCCTCGAACATTGGTCCGACTACCGCATCAAATCTCTGCCGCAGCTCCAAGCTGGCTTGAGCTTGGATAACCGTCTCAAAAGTTGCCCGTGTTATCGTGTCGAAAACCGCTCCATGTGTATTTCTTTTCAGTGTATCTACAGCCCGGTGGAGCCGCAGGTAATTCAGATATGGCCCAGATCCGTCGCTTCCTACTACTCCGTAACAGGATTGGTTCATTGCTGTAACGACACCAGTTAATGCCAGCTTACCGACGGTTCCACGGGCGGTAATAATCGTTGTGCCCACCGGTAAAAGCTTGGTTGAGCTACCTTTAAGGCCAGCGTCGGTAATCTTGTCTACCGTGTCGATAACGAAGACATTTCCTTCACACGGAGCATCTTTGACCGAAAACCAACAGATATCCCCGTTCCAATAACTTGGCTCCGATTTCTTTGGCGTGCCCCCACCTATCAATTCAACGGTATCCGAAAGTGGTAGTGCCTCCCACCCCTCCGGTATCTCGCCCAGCTCACTGTCCTGCATGGCCGAGGGAAAGAGTTCGGCGGTGGCGCGGAGCTGAGCGTACTGGTCCGGTTGTTCGCGCTCCATGCGGGCGAGCTGTTCCGGGTTTTTGCCGGAGATGGCCTGCATGGCGGCCAGGTTCATATAGGTTTCCAGATCCGGCAGCGGTTGCGGTTCTCCGGCGTAGCAGACCGGAGAGGCCGGCTCATTACCCGGCTGCAGGGCGTACCAGCGTTTTTTCGCCTCCATCTTGGCCTTGACCGGCTCAAAATCCACAAACCAGCTTTTAAAAATGGCCTGGGCCATCTGTTCCAGGGTTTGGTTGATTTGGTGGTTGAGTTGGATTTTGTCCGAGATAACTCGCCATAGAGATGCAATCACTTTCATCTCAGGTCTGCTAGGAATCACTACTGGTAACGCACTAAGAATTGAGGTATTCAGATTAGGCATCGTTGCCCCAATTGCATGCCGTACTATCCACTCTCGAACTAAAGGGTGACACAAGTAGGCATGAAGATATTCAGGGGATACATCACGTGAAATCACTCGGACGCGCAAGCATCCCGTTCCACATAGCCAACCATTCTCTTTCGGTGTAATTCTGGCGCACTTCTCTATATCACCACGACGGCTGTAAACGATATCGCCAACCTGAACCTTGTATTTTGCCAGCCTTTCGATATCTTCTGGTGATACTCGAGCTATATCGTCAGTGAGTATTGAGTCAACAGAAATATTCTTCGGCATGATGGCGGGAATTCCATCGTCCACATAATCCGCCGCGTGAAGCTGACTACCGAAAGGGCCTGTTTGGATTCCACCACCTGAAGCTTCTGCTAATTCACCTAATGTTGTTACTCTCCAGTGGATAGGAGTAGATGAGAAAAGAGACTTAACACTCATACCCCAGCCCCCCCCCAGATTCCGCTTAATCTCGGCTTCCAGCCACTTATATTCTGCACGCTGCATCCAAAGCAATCCGCCTTTTCTGATCGTCTGATACCAATTCATATTTCTACTGTTCCCTGATCCCGGCCCGTGATACTGCCGCTATCCAGTGCGCCTGGAGCTGGCGGTTGTGTTACAGTTTGAACAACTCATCTGCTTTTGGGCCCTGTATATGATTCGTAAAAAAGCGGCCGGCAAGGTTTTGGTTTCCCGCAGCCGCATTGTGCGTGCGGTGGCCAGCTCCAGTGCCCTTGAGACCGGGGAGCCCACCCAAGTAATTGAGCGGCGCCTCAAATCCGGTACCCGCCGTTTTCCCCGTCTGACTCTGGCCTTCCGTTGAGACAGTACGGTTTAACACTGTTATCTGCCTTCATAATCAGCTCTCCCAAAAACCCAGTCCCCCAAGATTCCGCTTGATCTCCGCTTCCAACCGCGCACTTTCGGCAAACTGTTCCTTCAGCTGGGCGGTCAGGCGCGCCATTTTGTCGGCAAAGGGTTCGTCGTCTTCCTCCTGTTCGGGCGCGCCCACATAGCGGCCCGGTGTGAGAACAAAGTCGTGCTTTTTGATTTCTTCCAGAGAGGCGGATTTGCAGAAACCCGGCACATCCTCATACCCTTCGCCCTGCTGCCAGGCATGGAAGGTGTCGGCAACTTTGCGGATATCATCCGGGGTAAAGTCGCGCAATACCCGGTCTTTCATGTAGCCCAGGTTGCGGGCGTCGATAAACAGCACCTGGCCGCGGCGGTCCCGTTTTTTCCGGTCGCGCACCAGGCCGTTGGCCTTGTCTTTGGTTAAAAACCAGATACAGGCGGGGATCTGGGTGTTGGTAAACAGCTGCCCCGGCAGGGCGACCATGCACTCGACCAGGTCTGCTTCGATCAGGCGTTTACGGATCTCGCCCTCACCCCCGGTGTTGGAGCTCATGGAGCCGTTGGCCAGCAGCAGGGCCATGCTGCCGGTGGGCGCCAGGTGGTGCAGCATGTGCTGCAGCCACGCGAAGTTGGCGTTGCCCTTGGGCGGGGTGCCGTACTGCCAGCGCACATCGTCGGCCAGGGATTCGCTCCACCAGTCCTTCATGTTGAACGGCGGGTTGGCCATGACGAAGTCGGCGCGCAGGTCCGGGTGTTGGTCATCAAGGAAGGTATCGGCGTTCTTCTTGCCGAAGTTGAAGTCGATGCCCCGGATCGCCATGTTCATCGCGGCCAGCTTCCAGGTGGTGGGGTTGGATTCCTGGCCGTACACGGAGATGTGCTTCTTCTGCTCGGCGGCGTCGTAGTGCTGCTCCTTGGCGTGTTCCTCGATGAACTTGTCGCTGGAGACGAAGAAGCCGCCGGAGCCCATGGCCGGGTCGTAGACGCGCCCGGAGTAGGGCTCCAGCATTTCCACAATCAGGGTCACGATGCTCTTGGGGGTGTAGTACTGGCCGCCCTGTTTGCCCTCGGCCAGCGCGAACTGGCCCAGGAAGTACTCGTAAACGTGGCCGAGGATGTCCTTGCTGTGCAGGTTCAGCGGCTCGCCGTTGTGTACCGGGCGGGTAAATGAGGTATCGGAGAAGGTGTTGATCAGGCCGATCAGCTTGTCGTTCTCCACCTGGTACGTGCTGATGCGGTTGAGGATGCCCTTGAGCTTGGTGTTGCTGCGTTCGATCTCTTCCAGCGCGTTGTCAATGAGCCAGGACACGGAGCGCAGCTTCACGTCGTTGCCGGCATCGTCCTGCCAGAGTACCGAGCCAATAGGCAGTACCGCCTTTTCCTTCAGCGTGCTCCAGCGCGCCGCTTTGGGCACCCAGAACACGTTGGCTTCGCGGTAGTAGTCCAGCACTTCCAGTTCGTCACGCAGCGCCTGCTGGTAGTCGGCGTCGCTGTCGTAGTCCTCGCGGGGCAGGTAGTAGATGTTGTCGTCAGCGTCGGTCTGGAACAGTTCCAGCAGCGCCTGCTGACGCTCCTCGAAGGCATCGGACACGTACTTGAGGAAGATCAGCCCGAGCACCACGTGTTTGTAGTTGGCGGCGTCGAGGTTGGAGCGCAGCTTATCGGCGGCTTTCCAGAGTTTGGCGTCCAGTTCGTTCAAAAACTGTTGTTCGGCGGTGTTCATACAGTCCCGAGTTATGGTGATTTCTGGTGTACGGGGAAATAGGAGGGTGGCGTATCCTGTTGATTAATCGAGGTCAAGATCTCAATCATCAGAAGGTGATGCGCCATAACCCAGTCTACCCTGAGAGCGCTTTCACAACCAGACACTGTTCAGGCAGGAGCGCGGCCTGATGCCCATACACCCGATTTGATAGTCACTCGACGAGCACAGTATGAGCAGTGCGACCTTATACACGTGGCGCGCTACATTCGGGGGCAGGGCCCCCAAAAAAACACCGACTCAGTCGTACCGAATGGAAAATCCGGAAAAGGTTCCCGTGGCCGGGCTTTCGTCCACTTGGATGGCGGTGACTTCCGCTTCCTTGGGGCCTTCAAGGCACCAGTCGTAAAGCAGTTTGAGGTCGTCGACCGGGCCTTCTGCCACCACCTCGACGCAGCCGTCCGGAAGGTTCCTGGCGTAGCCGCGCAGGCCCAGCCGCCGGGCCTCTTTTTCTGTCGACGCCCGGTAGTAGACGCCTTGCACCTTGCCAGAGATCCGCAGTGTCCAACGTATGTCCGCCATCGTGTCCTTCACTTTTTTCAACATGGTACCCTGAACGAATCTAACGCCCTGGCGGCGGAGAATTCAAGGAGGGGGCATGGCGTTCACCAAGCGCAACACCAGCGGCTACGACGATGCGCTGATCTGCGAGGCGCAGGGTCTGGATGCGCTTCGCCAGGCGCTGGAACAGGCCGATGTGCGGGAGGTTCGGGTGCCCAGGGTGTTTCGGGTCAGCGCCGATGCCCTGGTCATGACGCGAATCGAGAGCTTTCCGCCCACCCCAACGACCCTGGCGATGCTGGGCGCCGGGCTCGCCAGGATGCATCGGCTCCGTCAGGCGGCCTACGGATGGCCAGTGGGCAACTACATCGGGCTGTCGCCACAACCCAACCGCGAGACCGAGAACTGGGGCGAGTTTTTTGTGCGTGATCGCCTGGGGTTCCAGGTGGGACGGGTGGCGGATGGTGCGGTCCGCGGCCGTTTCGCCGAGGTGCTCGAGCGCCAGGGCGAGCGGCTGGCCGACTGGCTGAATCGGCATTGCGCGCACCCGAGCCTGTTGCACGGCGATCTATGGTCCGGCAACGCGCTGTTTGGGCAGGACCACGCATGGCTGATCGACCCGGCTGTCTACTGCGGTGACCGGGAGGCGGATTTGGCAATGACGGAAATGTTCGGTGGCTTCGGCCAGGCGTTCTATCAGGCCTATGACCGCGTGTACCCGCGGACGGAGGCGTACCCGGCCAAGCGGGACCTCTATAACCTCTACCATTACCTCAATCACTACAACCTGTTCGGCCGCAGCTACCGGCCCGGTTGCGAGCGGGGATTCCGGCGCATCCTCGAACTGGTGGGTTAGATCAGCCCTGCGCTGCGCAGGATGAATACCCCCAGGGTCACGGTGACACTGGCCATTAGGGTGGTCAGGGCGATGATGTTGGCGGCC
>MDTE01006089.1_pt1 | contig 16780 bp, 45 predicted proteins | sample 811231 | NCBI WGS metagenome assembly MDTE01 (sample SAMN05326651, study PRJNA326480) | marine metagenome | isolation source: seawater | place: Indian Ocean: Red Sea | collected 2010
ACCGAACGACCCCAAGAGGCCCCTCATCCAATCCATTAAATCGGCGACATAAGTCATTGGAATCATTAGACTTTTCTGCTATAATAATTAGATATGAGACTTAGAAATCCTAAATTCAAGAAAAGTATTCGAGATGATCTGCTGAAAAAACCTCAGGTAAATTCTGAAGAAAGTATAGCTAAATTAAAGCCCGAAGAAAATGCTATTAAAGTTCCGCCAAAAAATGAAGTTAAAAAATTATGGTGGAGCAAATACGAAGCAAACCTCAAAAATCCAAAATCAAAATAACAGTGAAGAGGCGGTCAGTGAAAACCCAATTGACCTAAACCTAGTGAAGGCCAAAAACCTAGTGAGCCTTCAGTTAGCCCACAGTGAGAACCCAGTGACCTTATACAGTGAGAGGCCTAGTGACCTATATAGTGAGGACCTAGTTAAGGCTGAGGCATCCCTTCATTGCTCCCCTCAGCCACTATAGAGAGAACTATACCCCTATGGTTCAGAAGCGAGCAATCCCTAATACGCCACAGGCGAGCGAGAGAAGGCCGGAGGCCTGATCGAATACCACCACGCCTACTATATAGGGGCGGCTATTCAAGGATATCAGATCATGGCCTCACGGTTTTGGATCATTCTGTGTAGGTTTTTTACACAATTCAAAATCTCTGAGAAAGGTGAGAGGAGGGTGGCGAGAGGCATTGTTTGAATACTCCCACATAGCCGAAAGGATTCATCCAATCAACGCCACTTCTTTCCAAACCATACTATACTCACTACCAGGAGGACCAAGAATGCGAGGTGCTCGTAAGGTGTCATAAAACCATCTCCTCAAAAATTCGAGAATCTTACAGCGGGGCCATGAGTTCAACCTACCACAGACCACCACAGCGGGGCCTATAGCAAGGTTAGATCGGCGTAGCTGATCTATTCTATTATGTAATAATAGACCTAACAATATCTATTATTCCGGGCTTGTAATGGAAAGGCTCAGATGTCATAAGAGATATTCTAGATCTAAGGTAATAAGGATTAGGCGTCAACAGAAGGAGAATCTTCTTCAGGTTTCACTAGCCTTAAGTGAGATGCCTTCGCTTTCGCGTCGGATCTAGGCTTCTTATCCTTTCCTTTATTCTGCTTTAAGGTAAACGAAGGATTACCATCTGCATCTGCGAACTCTTCTACTACGATCTCTGTTAATTCCATATTAAACTTGGCACCTAGCTCTTGGTTAAGGAGCCGTAATTCGTATCCGGTTTCTTGGTCCACTTGAGCATCTGCGAACATTTCTATATAATTCATTAATGCTGAAAGAAGTTCTTTGGTATCGTCGTCTACTTCGTAAGAGTTATCATTTGACAATGCTAGGGGTTCCTTTGCACCTTGGCTATTCGGTTAAGGGAGCGATCTTTGGTTGAGTTGGCGTCTAGCTAACGAAACAAAAATCGCGGCCGACCGTAGGTCTCTTAGACTTAATTACTATCACCTTTGAAAATATGCTTACCGACCGTAGGCATTCCATGCCTAAGTTTATATTCTTCTATCTCCCCTTCGCTAATCTCTAAAGGCATCGTGCCTTTTGTTTGAATTGCTGGCATTACGAAAGGAATTGTATCTTCATCTGCTATAGGAACAGACCCTGACTTATATCTGCTTAAATTAGGATCTAAGGACGGAATAATACCATTATATTTTCGTAGATCGTATTGTAGGCCAATCCCAATAGCATATTCTTTCGCTTCTGGTAGTGATGCGAATCTCTTTCTAGTCACTTTGGTTCCTCTAGGATAATCTGGGTGGTCCCATTGAACTTTGTAAGGTGTTGGATCTGGTTTCGGTCTCGGTCTTTTAGCATCGAGTTTGTCAGCCCAAATTTCTGTTAATTTTGCCATATTATTCTGTCCTATTCTCTGGTTTGACAAGAATGTATCCAGGCCAAAAGGTTTCTAACCATTGCTCAAGTAGAAAGTCTTTATTCTTTGCGACATATTCTGCTTCAGTATATGTAGGTAGATGCCCTTCCCAAGCTTCTACTTCTTTTTGGTGCTCCTGCCATTTCTCATTACAGAACCACTTCCAAAGGTGATCATTTGCCTTTCCGTCCGGCCCACTCTGCTTCGCCATGTTCATCTCTATCTAATATACTTATCGGATCGTCTTCATAAGTTTCCCACAAAAGACTGCCTTCTTGATAAGCACTATGCCAACCTTCTTCACAATCACCCCATTCTGCGAGTAATTCATCATTGGTCATATTGTGATAACCTTTAGAACCATAAGCGATCGTATGAATCAAACTATCATAATCGTTATCTTCGTTGATATGCTTCTGGATTAGATAGGCGTCGTATTGTGTCATTCGTTCAGCAATAACATAATGACTCAAAGACATTCCATATTCGTCTTCTATAAGAGTTTCGTGTTCTGCTGGAACAAAACCTAAATCATCTGCATCAAACTCGTGAAAGGTATCTGTTCGTGGATCAATTGCTGAGACTCGATTGCCCCATACTTCTTCAACCGTTAATGGTCTTCGCCCTTTACTTTCATCTAGTGGCCATACTCGGTCACCTTTTGTGAATATTTTCATATTGCCCCCTATGAATTATTATCGATTTGTTAGTTCTACTACAGAACCAAAATACTTGTCAAAAACATTTACAAGATTATCATAGTCACCGGATTGCATCTCCTTTAGGATCTGTCCGCTATCTAAGCCAATCTGTCTTGCTAGATTCTTGGCGTGACCCATCAATGCAAAGGCATTGCCATCTGGTCCTGATAAATCAATAAAATGATGTCCTTTATATGTCGGCATCGTTATTCTCCTCCGTTTCCTATTTCGTCTCTACAATCATTACAAATGATCATATACTCTGGTTGATTTCCAATGAATTCAATTCCACATCTTTCACAATGTTCTACGTCAGATCTGGGCATAAATCCATCGCTCTCTTTTCTAATTGTTCTTCCCAAGTCCGTTTAATGCCGTAATAGCTCGGAGCATTACAACCTTCTTTGGGATAGTGTTTGAAAAACAAATCTGCTGGGTCAAGCCCTTTTTGGTATTGAGCTTCAACCAACTCTCTGATTGCTTTTCTTTCGGTAGTTCCTCTAGTCCAAACTGAATGATCGTCTGAGTATTCATAAGTCCAATCATGGGCTCGAAGTTTATATTCAAGACCTTTTTTCTCTTGGGTCTTCTTTACAGAATAATCCATTACCTACCTCTTCTTTCCATTGTTTGCCTTACAGACTCCTTGTAAGATTCTGCAAGTTCTTTCTTTTCCTGCTCCGCTTGGGCTAGGAAATCTTGTTCCTCTAAACTGAAGAACGGAAAATATGAACACCCTGGGGTATTCTCAATGATCTTTTGAAACTGCTCATCTGCATCTTGCTCGTCTTCCGCTTCAATTACGGTTTCGTCAATTCTTCTCAATGCATCTTGCATACCGCACCAGTCAAAGTGAATTTTGAATTTAGGCATTATATGCCCTCTCTTCCTTGGTGTTTATCTTTGCTTAACTCTTCTGCCGTCTTCAGCTCTTCATTCTTCTTATCAGCTTCTTCTTCCTCACGCCACATTTCGCGACTTTCAAGAATATTATAGTAGCCGTCTAAAGATCTACCAAGATCATTCATTTCAAAATAGTCATCATCACAATCTGAAATCGTAATACAATCATCATGACCATTATAATAATGTCCAGCGAAATCACATCCAGGTTCATAATAATAGGCATTCACGCCGAGGATTTCTTGATCGACGATCGCATTATAAATTCCTTCTGGGGGTGCCCAAGCCGTATCAAATGCCAGGAGCAATTTCCCGGTATTGTCTGTGATTTTCACAATTTCGTTTTGATAAAATGAATCAGCATCGATATCCCATTTCGTGCCCCAGTTATTCACTCTCCAATCGTACCAATTGTCGCAACCGTGTTTTTCTTTAAGAGCTTTATTCTTATCTTTTTGCTCCTGGGTTTCGTCTCTTGCTGGAGATTGAGTATCTGCTAGTTCTGTTGGAATAGGTAGGATGGAATTGAAAAAATCACCCTTCTCGATGTCCTTTTGGACCTTTTCGAGTTCTTTAAGATTCCCTGATAGGATTAAGTTATTATTGCACCAATTTGGCATTTTGCCCTCCTTTTGTTAGCCTTGTTTATTGCCTTATTGTTAATACTATTATATGGCCTTTAGGGGTATATTGCAACCCCTAAGATTACCATATAAAATGGGCCTGATCTTGGATTTTCGAAGACTCCCCCTACTAAAAGGGCTCGAACTTAATCCCCCAGCTGACTCTAGGTAGCAACCTTTGTCATAAGTCCATCTCAGGCATCTGTCTTGCATCTTTTCATTTTTTTGAGCTATGCTCTGGAAAAATGGGACGCCGCGTCCAAAAACCTCTTTGTTTCGAAATCTCCTAGTTTCTAACAAAGAATTCCTTAATACCATATGTCGTGCCATAATAAGAACGACAATCCTAAGAATGATACTCCGGCATATTGCCATAAGTTCCAATCGTAGGCAAAAAGATCTTGTATATGAGTTCCATAACTCAAAAAACCTAAACCTAAGGTCAGACTAAAAATGAATAATACTAGTCTCAATCATCCCTTCGATCTTTCACATCATAAACTGCTTCATCAATATCCCAACAATCATTCCAGGATACTATGAATTCTTTATTACTCGCTTCGTCGATGACTCGAACGAGTTTTGATTCTGTGTCTCTAACTCTGATAACACCAAAACCTTCATACAGGCCTGGTCCAGCCAGTGGCGTATCAGATAAGCCTGGTGGGCGACCAAATGTATCGAGCATGGTCTCTACCTTAAACTTGCAGGCATAACTTTTACCAGGTTTGATTTCTGTCATATCTTTTAGCATTGTTTCCTCCTAATGCACCGTGTCGTTTCCGCTTGGCGGATAATGTTCTTCCATTGCCAAGATATCTTTTACTGGAACCTTACCGTCTGTTTGCCTTTCAAATGTTAGACAAGCATCTCTAAAGCCCGTAGCCACAACCTCATATTGAGTGTCGGCTGTTAAAAATATAAAAGTTCTCAACATCTATCCCTCCAAGGTGTATATCCCATTTTTCCTAAAGTCTGGTCTACCACAGACATTTCATATGATCCGCTATCGCTTGAATCCCTAATATCAAGCAGAGCATTAATCAGTTCAACTTCTCGTGTCGTTCCACCAATTGATTCTGTGAAAAATTTATGTTCGTCACCAGTTGCCAAGAATGAAAGTCTTCGAGCTTTCAAAACATCATCTACATTATACATTATCATGATTGGCTCCCTCCGCTAAACCTGATTTCAATGAGTCTAGATCTGCCATTGCATTATCAACAGTCTCACAATCTAAACCGTTCTTTGGGTTCGTCAGCTCTCTTTCGAGTAAGTCAATGACTTTCCAAATATTCTGTTCCATTATGCTTCAACTCCCTTTAAGCCGTAGTGAACGAGCATCTCCTTATCAGAGATATAAAAATCTGTATCACGATCGTAATACTTTCCTTCTTTGGGATCATAATACAATATCTTGCCCGTGTCGAATACGAAAGGCCCTTCAAGCCCTTCGCGACTCAAATCTGTGTATCGTTTACGATCAATGGATGGCATTACTTTATACGCCATGAGTGAGCTCCTGAAAATGATCTTGAAGTTGTCCAAGATAATCTTTTGCATCTTCTGGTCTACCGTCGTCGATAGTATCCTTTATCATTTCTAGGATTGCTTCAACGCCGTCAATACCGTTGATGTTTATGTTATCCCATTCTTCCATTATTATTCACCTCCTAAAATTTCGTAGGTGACTTGTCTTGGTAATTTACTTAAGAAAATTTTGAGCTCATCGGTAGTATAAAGCTCGCCAAGAATGTCGACATTCTTGTAATTGGTAAGTTTGACCACCTTGAAAACTTTTCTCTGTGGTCCCGCCTTTTTGATTGTGGCGTCTTTGATTACAATTTTGGATGTCATATGCACCTCTCTGTTAAATTGTTATTATAATATTATTATAAGGCCTTTTTATCAAAAGGTCAATAACTTTTTTTACTTTTTTTCTTCCAATTTGTCGCAGAAACTCCATAATATTCTGCTCCGCTTATGCCGGCTGGAATAACTTCAACCTTACCGCCCTTTGCTAAGAATTCTTCCATCAGCCTATCATTCTCTCTTTGATTGTCTGATCGGCCGTCGTATTCTTTAACCTTTTTTATTTTTTTATCGTTTGTTTTAGTCATATGTCTCCTTTTCTAAAAGTCACCGGGAGCGACTTGGATAGCCTTCAGCCCTTCGTCTCTCCACATTTGGATGACAGAACTTCTGTCATCAAATACCATTTTGGGGTTGAACCCGTTCGCTCGCATCTTTTGAAGTAATTCTTTCTTCAAAACATAATCTTGTCTATAGTCGTTATCGCTTCTCATATAGATCTGCTCAAAGACCAAGCCATTTGCAAATAATTGTTTTAGGGTGATTGCCCTTTGGCTTCTGTTCCTGCCAGTGGCAATAATGATTCTATGCCCTGCCTTTTGTAAGGCAATCGCCACTGCAAAGATTTCAGTGAACGGTTTGTCGTTCGAAGTCTCTTCCCTAAAAGAATTCCAATCTTTAGGTCGTTGTTCAACGAACTTTTTTCTATGTGAAATGTCCATCAAAGTCCCATCTACGTCGAAAATGATGTCCATATTCTACCCCCTTGTTATTCTGCCTTTGTTTTATCCTGGACGAATTCTGCGCCTTGGTTGACTAAATCTTTAGCCGTATCTACCACCACATTCATTTGTGACGGATCTTGATATAGGTAAAGACCTAATGCTCCAACAGCCATCCAGAAGATTGCCTTAATCATAAGCCTCCTCCGTTTCTTGGATTTGTAATTCCAAGCCTATCATATTTGATAAGCTCTGGGCCATATGTGGCCACTTTCTAACAAGATCCTTAATAAATCGATCTCGTTCGGTTAAGTCCATTCTGGCCAATTGTTCAACTAAATCTATATTCATATGCCTATCCTCATTGCCTAATTTATAACTTTATTATAAGGCCTAACCCAAAAAAGGTCAACCTTTATTTTTCTCTCTAATTCCTACTGAATTCAAACATTTCACCAAAGCCGTATGCGGTGACGCCCCTTGATTAATTGCTCGATTATATTCTTCTTGTCGAACCTGTGCCAATTTATGTTTTGGCACTATTCTTTCGAATTTGTGATAATTGGATTTCTTATTAGGATCTCGTTTTTTCCAACCCATTAAGATCCTGTTATTGTTGGTAAAGGCCTAAAATCTTTGCCAAAGGCATTTACGACTCTGTGATTATAATCCCATTCATTTCGGGCTAGGTTTCTTGCAACCCCCTCCCAAAAATTTCTTGCCCACTCACTTAGGTCAGATCGAGCAAGGAGAGATTTTACTCTCTCCGCTCGTTCAATCTGTTTGGTTTCGGAATATGGACCCATTTAGACCTCTTCTCCGATACCTAGTTTCTGAACCAAAGTTCCTGAAACTTTCCAACGGACCTGAGTCTTGCTATCAAGAACTACCAAAGTCTTTTGGTTGACCTTAACAACCTTACCGCTGACTTGTTGACCTCTACGGCCTTCAAAGCCAACTATGTCGCCGATCATAATATGTCGGGTAGCCTGGCGTGAAAGATGTTGACGTTTTAACTTAACGGCTTCAATCACTTCATTGAGTTGACCGTTGTCCATCTTGTAAATTAGTTCGCTTGCCTTTGTGACTAGATTGTTCATATTTGCCTCTCTTTTGGTTAATGCCTTCATTGTTTATATAGTATAAGGCCAAAAGCCCTAAAGGTCAACCCCTAAGATTAACCATTTTCCTTGGAATTATCCAAAATCGGAAAGTCCGTCTCTCTGCAATGAAGTGGCAAGTCAGCTTGTGGCCCATCAAATTCATAGCAATCTATATAGGTATTCACATCTGGTTCTATATAATCATATGCTGGTAAACATTCTGCTGATAAGAACATATGATATTCTCCTACCTGCATATCAATCGTATTAAATTTCTTTCGTTCCACTTCACATGATTCCATCGTGCTCTGTGGAATCATCATTTCCATATAATTATTCTGTGATGGTAATGCTCCGTGATGATTCATACCCATCGATATAATTAAAACCGCTTCAGCTATCATTCTTCTCTCCGTTCAGCTTAATAAGTTCAACTTCTCGTAGATTCCTACCGGTTCTACGAAACTTTAGATAACCGCTCAGACATAGCCTGTCTATAGCATCGTTGGCGCCTTGTCTAATGCCTGAGTCACGGCCTAAAATATAACCGCAATATAAAAGTCCACCGCCTAGCAGAATTGTCTTTAATAAAACTTCTGTCACGGTATCACCCCTTCGCTTATCATAATAACTCCTACCATTGAAAGAAACATCAAAGATATTCCTACAACGATCGAGCCAAAGAGCATCGCTTGAAAGAAACTAATTGCTATTCGTTTTAATCTTATCATCGCTTTTTATATCTTCTAATAATTGTTGATGTTCAATGCTCTGTAAAATCTCTCGCTCTTTTGCAACCAAATCCATAATGTTATGCTGAGCTTCAAGCAGAGCATTCACTTTACCTAATTGAGCCATATGCTCACCGTGACTATACTTCTTTATCATTACCCTTCTTATTCCTTGGTTCCTCGTTATTCCATTGCATCAGCATATAAGTGACGATTCCTAAGCCGAATATTGTTAAAAGTAATCCTAATAATCCAAATGGTGTCATAATTACTTGACACTCCTTTTATGGCTTTCTTGATTATTTACGAATACTCTAATTAATCTCGAAACATCAACTTCTTCAACTTGAAGGCTCTTTGGATGTTTGAAACTCACTTTACAATCATTCACTTTCGCATAATTCATATTTTTTGAATCTATCACAATGGCGTCGTCTGTATTCTTTCGCCAATCGTGTGAACTATATTCTGTCATTATACCTTAAACCTATTCATCCAATGACCAAAATTGTCTGGACTTCTGCCCTTTCCCGGTTTGTGGCCTAAGTAATTTGAGCCTTCATTAACGACCTTTGCCGTTCCGTGTCTTCCGCCCGTATTAAGAACCCAACCGTGTGGTCCTACCATTACAGCCTTACCACTAAAGGTTTGGCCTTGCGGAGTTTGATACCAAACTCTATCGCCTTTTTGAATCTCTGAAAAACATTCGTCTGTCCAAGTTGTCATTTTACCCCCTAATCTAACAATTTCATATAGGCTTCTGGTTCGTGTTTAATGAACCAATCCAAGCCTTTTCTAAGATGTTCATTATTGCCGAGCATTTCGGCTCCTTTAATGCAATCATATACCGCGACCGCATCGGGTGGCAGTTTGACTGTCACTCCTGAATAAGGATTTTTAATTTCTTCTGGGTAATCAAGAACTTCGCAAGGAAATGGAAGTTCTCTCTTTTTCGCTTGACCGTTTATCATGCTACCTCCTCGACGTGATATCTATCTGTGAAGTTTAAAGGTAATCCGTTAGGATCATATTCTGCCTTCTTACCATTGTAGACATATGGTTTATCGTATTCGCCTACATTAAGATTGATATAAAATGCGGTGTGGAAATAATCCGTCATCGCATCGCTCTTATCAAACCATTCACGGCCACCTTCAGCCAATGCTGGAGCCGTTTTAATTATTTTTAGAATTTCTTCGAAGAGTGGTTGGTGTTTACCGTAATTGTCTAGATGGTAAACATTTATTTGAGCATAATGGTCGCCTGAACCATAATGGTCTTTGTAAAGATCTGAAAAGTCTATCGGACCTGCTTTAATTGTGACGTGGACCGATGAATGATGCATCTTCCTAACGCCAAACTTCAATCCGGTATGTCCGAATCGTTTCTTAAGTTCGTTTCTTATTGCGGAAACTTCTTCTGTTTTGATATATGCCATATTTTTTTGCCTCTCGTTTGCCTTATTATTAAATTCAGTATATATTCACCAATCTTAAAAGTCAACCTCTAAGATTAACCAAATTAGTGAATATCAAAACCCCATTGATCCCAAGGTTCCGTTTCCGTTGCCCTAAGAAGTGATTTTGATACTGATGTTCCTGCTCTACAAAAATTGATAATTGAATGCTGAATGGTATCAGCAATATCTTCATCAATTTTATCGCACCACATAGTTCCATATTCAAACCATGGAGCAATTTTTTCTCCGTGCTTCACAGCCACATCAAATTTGACGTGGTCTAAACATTCTCTTTCAAATGCCATTATGCTACCATCCTTTCGTTGCCTACTGCCATGCCTACATTTACTTCGCCTTCAAGATGTGCCTTACCTTCTTCTTGCATACCTTGTTCTGAAAAAGAAACATCACAGCCAATGAGCTTTGAAATTGCTCTTTCAAAACCTTTGTCCGTATAAATTTCCCAGGGTCCGTCATGGTCAACCCAAACATTTACTGAATTAGGATATTCGTTTTCTGTATCCCATTCAAACCCGTGTTCCCATTCAATCCTATCAACCTGGACTTCCATATTATTAGTATCAGTCCATATTGAAGAACCATCAAGTTTAATCTTGCCGTCTTCGCCAAGATTCATTAAAACCGTATTATTTCTGATAGCCATTATTTCTGCCCTCCTGGTACGACTGAAACAGAGCGACATACTACCGCTTCTAAATCTTCAGTCAGTTTACGAAAAGTCGTTAGTTGATCATGAAGATCAAAACAACCGCTTTCACCTGAGTCACGATCCAAAGCATCTAAGACTTCAACCTTAGACTTGACTAGGTTTGTTAGTGATTCGAGATTAGAAAGAACTTCTAATTTCATTTCGTTGTTAGTAAAATTCGTTGCCATTAGGCCCTCCTTACATTGACCAATAAGTTTCTGATGCTGGCGAACAAGAAAGTGGAGTATTGATGCTCTCCTTATATTTCTTACCCGTCATCATATTAGTTCGCTCAACCATCTGCTCGATGTTGGCATAATAATAAGTAGACTCTGCTACCGCTATATTTTTCAGCTTGGAGCCTGTCTTAAGAAAATGTTTTTTTGAAGCCCTTGTGATTGATGCTTTCGCCGCCGATTCGGTTTTGAAAGGTCCATCTGTGATTGCTGAATTGTCCGTATTATAAACTAGATATGCCATTTTACCCTCTTTCTGTTAATTGCCTAATTCCTTATTATACTTTTATTATAAGGCCAGACGGCTCAAAGGTCAACCCCTAAGATGCGAAAAAAGGCATTTTTTTTGTTGACTATATATTGTGGTGAATTTATACTAGGGACTAATACCTAATATGTTTATAGCATTCACCATTGGTCTCTTTACCACAGCCCCAGTAGAAGCCTCTTCGTTCAAGCTCTTTTACCGCATGGTTAGGTTCATTTGGAATGAAGATAAAATTTTCACCGCAGGAGATACAAGGATCTCCAGGTAAGTCACCTTTAGCAACCTTTTTACCGCCAGTGAGCCATTCATACTCTGGATTCGTGCTAAACGAATTCAGTGAAGAACAACCTGTAGTGAAGGCAAATAAGCATAAAATTAAAGTAATGACAGTGAGCATCATAAACTTTCTTTTCATAAACCTAACTCCTTTTGTTTATAGGTTATTTTTGACCAAATAAAGATTTGATGAAGTTCCAGTTATTTTGTAGTTGGGCTTTCGCTTCTTCTCTTTTGCCCTTTTGGTAGTAAATAGTTTCAGTCTTTTCATTTTCCCACCAAGTCTTTACTTTATTACCAAAATCATTTACCGGATTGGCATGAGCTTTTGGTAAAAACAAAATAATAGTGATCAACATCAAAATAATAAAATTGACTATTGTTCTCATATAATATGTATAGTAAGGTCAAACTTCTCAGAAGTCAAGTCCAAATGGTAAAATAAAATGAGAGAGCTGGATGAGGCGAAAAAATTTCTGCAAAGACAAGAACTTACCAAACCATTTGTAAGTCTTTGAATCTATTGGCTTTTTTGGCCGTTTGGACGCTGGCCGTACAGCGGGGCCTTTTGGTAAAACTTAATCAAATTCCTCGCCAGGATAAAATTGGGTAAGTTTTTTCCATTTTTCTGGATTTGGGTGGCAAGATTCTGTGTGGTGGATGGTGGCCTGTGGAAAACTTTTGGTCTCTAAGGCTTCTAAAACTCTAGAGCTGTAAACCCATATTTCGCTCAGTGAGACAAACTCTTCAGTGAGTATTCTGTTCAGTGAAGCTTCATGCAGTGAGCTTTTATAAGTTTGGATGGCAGTGACACCAACAGCCTTACTAAAATCTCTTTTAAATTTGTCTCCGTGCAACCAAGTACACGGTGTTAATGCACGTGATGTTAATTTAATATCTTCAGCATATAAACCATGCATTTCAACATTAACAAAGCCCATTTCTTTTAAACGATCATAAGTTCTACCGCCTATACAATAGACTCGTTCATTTAATAGTTCAACAATGTTATGTTCATAATGCTTTATTGGTTCAATATGAGTTAGTAACAATGGCTGTTTCCAAGCCTTGCGGTGGGTAATAGTTTCGGTTTTTAAACACGGTAACCATAAACTATCAGACTCTAAGTCTTTTGGTTTATTAATCTGCGTATATAACTTCATGCAATTACAAATATTTAGTTGACAATATCAAAGGAAGGTAGTATAATAGAAACAATTTAAGAGGTACGTTTTGATAGATTTGAAGACCTTACAGCGGGGCCTATAATAAATACTAGTAGTATTATTGTAAGTCAACACAATACTCAATAACCGTGTTCTACGGTGCCGAAAGGGGAAATTCAATGAAAACTTTACGCAATCTCGCAATTAATTTAAAGGTGGGACAGGAAATTTTAGTAGGTCAAAACGAGAATAAAGCTCGTATTACGAAGATAGAATATCATCCAAAATCAGGAGATGTTATGATCAACACAACGAAAGGACCCCGTAAGGCATTATCGTTTAAGTTGTTAGAAGAACAATTTGCTTGTCCGGCGGACAAATATCGATAAATATTAATATGAAAATACTTGACATTGATAAAACAGTGGCCCTTGAAGCACAAGCTACTACTAAATTATGTAAGTCTTCTAGACCTGACTCTGCGTTAGGGGCTAGCCAGTTAGCTAGTTGTAAGAGCCAGGGCTTAAGAACAAGAAGCGGAAGAAAAAGTCATAAAGTAGGCAAACATAGGGTTACAGTTGGTGGCAAGAAAATTAAAGGAAAAAAATATGGTGGCCCGTTACCCGACTGGAGTTAGTATGCACACAACCTACAAAGGGAAACTTCTTGTAGCTACACCGGTATTGAACCATAACGTAGTATTTCATCAATCAGTAGTGTACCTTTACGATGAAAATCCACAAGGACAAGTTATGGGAGTTATCTTAAATAAGCCAAGTAAATTTAAAATTAGTAGCTTAGGTACTTTAAAAGATATTCCATTTGACCCTGCATTAGATTTAAAGTACGTACATAAAGGAGGGCCAGTTAGTGACACTTCAGTAATTTTATTACACACTAATGAATGGGTAAGTAGTAATACCTTAAATGCTGAAAACGAATTATCAATTACAAGTGATTTACTTATGATTGAGAAATTAGCAACAGGTAATGAACCAAAAGGTTGGAGAATGTTCGCAGGTATGAGCGTCTGGGGACTAGATCAACTTGATAACGAAATCAACAATCAACACGCATGGCTCGTATGTGATCCTACCTCAAGTAACGTGTTTGATTATGATGAAGAAGAACAGTGGTTAAAAGCATTAGAGCTGTGTTCTCAGCAAATGCTTTCTAACTACATTTAATTCATATCTATACAAACAATAAATAGATTAGTGCTATAAAAGGAGGCAAAAAATGAATATGTTAATCAAGCCATGGCTTGTTGGGTTAGTATTAATGATATCAGCATCATGTACGACTATTTCCAATGCTGAAGAATCATTGAAGCCTGACTTAAAACTGACACCAGAACAGAAAGCACCAGAAGGTAATCCGTTAGTACCGAACGTACCTCCTGTGAATCCGCAAAACCCTGCACCAAATAACATAATTCAAAAATGGCCGACACTTGTTGACTGTGGACCAACTCAAGTTATATTAGCTCTTGTAAAAGGTAAATACGGAGAGATAGAGTTTCTAATGAGTAATGGGATGGTGCAAATTCCAGATGGTAGAGTATTAAATGCACCAACATTAATTTATATGAACCCACAAACAAGTTCTTATACTATTATAGCCCATTTTCCAAATGCAATAAGCTGTATATTAACTTCAGGTAAAGATATTCAACCAGCACCTAAGGTACCTAATGGTCAGAATAATAAAGGACCACAAGGTCCTGGACTTAAACCTGGATTACCGCAAAATTACAATGGACCTTACTTAGAAGCAAAACCTCTAGATATTGAGGTTAGTGACAAAAGTTTACTAGCATTACAATAATTAATTTTCATCGAAAGGGGCACTATGTACACTAAAGATAGTATTAATTCTCTGCTGAGGATTTATACAGGCAAAGTAAAATATACTAAAACTTGTGGCACAAAAAGAGAATATATGATGAAGTATCATCCTTTAAATGAATGGGATGGTAATATGCACAAACCAACACATCCAGATAGAGTAGTTTTATGGTGCTTGAGTAATAATAAATGGCGATACTTAAGACCTGAAGGTGTTACACATATTCAAACGGAGTTCTAATATGAAATTTTTTGTTGATACAGCTGATAAGAATAAAATAATGGAACTAATATCATTAGGTATGGTAGATGGAGTTACTACTAACCCATCACTTATTGCCAAGAACGGCGACGATATGGTGGAAACGATTACAGCAATTTGTGATATACAAAATGGTCCTGTCAGTGCTGAAGTAACAGCGACAGACTATGATGGTATGGTAGAAGAAGGAAAGTACCTAGCAGGTCTAGCCGATAATGTAGTTGTTAAAGTTCCATTAACTGAAGAAGGCTTAATGGCTTGTAAGACTTTAAGACACATGGATATTAATGTAAATGTTACATTATGTTTTAGTGTTGCCCAAGCTCTGTTAGCCGCAAAGGCCGGAGCAACATACATATCTCCATTCGTTGGACGTTTAGACGATATTGGAAAAGATGGTATGTGTCTTATTGCTGACATTGTTAAAATGTATTGTGTGCAAGGATTTACTACTGAAGTATTAGTAGCAAGTGTTAGAACTGTAAAACACGTTGAGTTAGCGGCTGTCCTAGGTGCTCACGTAGTAACTATACCACCTAAAATTTTATTAGAACTTTATGATCACGAGTTAACTAGAAAAGGTTTAGATGCTTTTTTAGCCGACTGGGCTAGTACTGGCCAAACACTTTTACCTGTAAAGAAAAAAGCTAAACTTGTTCTAGGTGAAGATGATGGAAGTTTTGCTATTTAGAAGTAGCCATTCCGGCTAATGGATTTTCTAATGCTTTCTCAATCTTTTCGTTAATATTCTTTTCTGTCTTCTCAAGTGATTCTTCTATCTCTATTTTTATAGTTTTCATTTGAGCTTTAATATCTTTAACTTCTTGATTGATATCATTACGTAGTTCTCTATCTAACTGTTTAGTGTCTTTGTTTGAGTCTTCAGTTAGTTTAGTTACATAATCTAAATCATTTTTAAGGTCTATTTTAATGTCACGTGTATAATCTCTGGCCGTTATAACTGACTCTTGTATTTCTGTTAACTTATCTTCAATTAATGCTATACGTTTGTCAAATCCTGATAAGTCTGGAGCAACATACTTGTCAATCTTTTGCTCCATCATTTGATATCTATTAAAGAGTTCAAAGCCTCCCCATAGACCACCCATAATAGTTCCTATTAATGGTATTACTATTAAGAGCTTACTGCCCCCTACTTTAATTCCTTTATATTCTATCTCAGCCATTGTTATCCTTTATGCTATTTATACTGCTCATTAATCATCTCATTCATGATCTTATCATGTGCTAATGAATATAACTGCGAAGCAGGGTCAATTAATGCTGGCATATCTCTATATACTTGTATATCGCTATACCAATTAGCTAAATCTTCGTTTTGTTTCTTCTGATATGCTTTAAAATTCTCCGTATCTGTTAAACTAGCCATTAAAGCTATTTTAGTTGCTTCATTAAGAGCACTATAAGTATCAGCCATAGCTCTTAAAATCTTATTTGCTATTTTCTGTTTAGCTTTGTCTACTTCTTTTGCTATACGTTCTTTTCTCTGTTCTTTGTCCACCTTTTTAGCCATTTTGCTTTTGGACTCAGAGTCTGATCCAGATTCTTCAGTACTTTCACCATCTGATGCTCCTTCGTCAGTGGATGAACTTTCTCCGCTGTCTGCCACTGACTCTTCCACATCACTACTGGACTCTGATACTGCTTCGGACGTATTCTCATTATTCTCTCCTTCATTACTTGCAACTTCTGTAGTAGATTCTGTAGTAGATTCTGTAGTAGACTCTGTAGTAGTTGATTCTGCAACTTGTATTTCACTAACTGCTTCTGAAACTGCTTCTGAAACTGCTCCACCTACCTGTGTTTCTACTTCTGCAACACTAACCATTTCAGTAGTAGAAGTTGTTCCGCCTGAGTCAGCACTAAAATCTAAACTTATATTTGCAACTTCATCAATAGTAACTACCCCTGTTTCTAAATTTGTTGACGCCATTTCGACTGTAGCTACATTAGATGTTTCGTCTACTTCAACATTAAATTGTAAATTAACACCACCGCCTTGGTTACCAGCTACATTTACATTAAAAGAATTAG
>MDTE01177987.1_pt1 | contig 16780 bp, 17 predicted proteins | sample 811231 | NCBI WGS metagenome assembly MDTE01 (sample SAMN05326651, study PRJNA326480) | marine metagenome | isolation source: seawater | place: Indian Ocean: Red Sea | collected 2010
CACCAACTTGATTTTCAATGTCAAATACAGGGTTGAGCGCTGTCATAGGGTCCTGTAGTACCATAGCTATCCTTGATCCTCTGACTTTCTCCATCTCCTTCTCGTCAAGCTCTAAAATGTTTTCTCCCTCAAGAATTACTTCTCCTCCCACTATGTGGCCCGGAGGTGATGGCACCAGTCTCATCATCGATAGGGTTGTAACTGATTTACCGGATCCTGATTCTCCAACGATGCCCAGAGTTTCACCCTTTCTTAAGTTAAAGCTGACGCCGTCCACCGCCTTCACGATACCCCAACGTGTTACGAAATAAGTCTGGAGATCTTTAACTTCTAGTACTACGTCACCGATTCGATCATTCACAGTCATATACATTCGCTCCTAACATCAGGGTAAATTTTCTACTACCATTATACAAGCTTGATTTTATACCTGAGGTAAACCTTCTCCAAGACATGAAACTATAAACAAGCAGCTTGGAAAAGGCAACAATAGAATATGTGCAACCTATCTGTAAAGATCAGTATTGGGAAAGTGTGGATTTTTCGTAAATTGGTAACTCTAGCGCAGGGTCAAGACCTTTTAAGGGATGATATAAACCTATATTGTCTTTACTGTTAGTATGAGTTTAAGCGGGCATTATCAATATTTGTGATCATATCAGGAGCGGCGTTTTGAAGGCCATTGTCTATAGAGGAAATAAAAACGTAAATCTGGAGCACGTTCCTGAGCCGGATGTGCCAATAGGGGAAGTAAAGATAAGTGTTGATTTTTGTGGTATATGTGCCACAGATATAGAGGAATATCTTTATGGTCCCGTGTTTATAGATTCTAATGAGCCAAACAAAGTTACGGGCAAAATGATGCCAATGATCACTGGCCACGAAATAACAGGAACTATTTGTGAGTTAGGTGAAGGCGTTAGTAGTCTTTATGTTGGCCAAAGGGTTGTTTTAAATGGGGTTTTATACTGTGACGAATGTAGACAGTGTAATGAGGGCAACACTACTCAATGCGATGGTATGGCAGCTGTAGGTTTTGCTCGTGATGGTGGTTTAGCGGAATATCTGACATGGCCTGCCGACAAAATAGTGGTGCTACCTGATAATGTGTCTTCCCTGCAAGCAGCGTTTGCTGAGCCCGCATCTGTAGCCGCCCATGCGGTAGCAAAGGCCGGAATTACTTCAGGCCAAAAAGTTGTGATCATAGGTGTTGGCACTGTGGGGATATTGGCACTTCAGATTGCACATGCTGCTGGGGCGGAAGTAATTGCGGTTGATGTCAACCCAATGAATTTACTTACGGTACAAAATGTTTGCCCGGGTGCAGAGATTGTGGATGCCGCAGCCGGTACAGCAAAAGAGATTATTCTTTCTCTCACCGGAGGAATTGGGCCTGATGTTGTCATTGATGCAGCGGGCGCTAAAGGCACTCCTGTCGAATCGGTAGATATCGTAAGAAGAGGTGGGCTAGTGGTATTGGTAGCAATATATGTTTCGAAATGTGAAGTCGACTTCAATTCTCTTGTAAGTACTGAAAAATCTATCGTTGGCTCTCTTGCATATACACAAAAAGACGTCGAGCACGTGGTATCACTTATGTCGGAAGGTAAATTGTTAACAGGACCTTTGGTATCCGGTATTGTTTCTTTGGATGAAGTCAAATCCGTTGGATTTGAGAGGATGATGTCCCCAGCAAAAGATATATTCCGAATATTAGTGAACCCTAAATCGTAGCCTTGAGAAAATCTTGACCTAAATCTTTATTACAAGGGGCAATACTATTTATTGTAATATTGCCTGTTGCAATTTTGTTTTATGGCCTATATATTTTTGGCCGATGACTGTGTGGTGACCCTCCTGTCTTCGCCTATAAGACATCTAATGTTGGATGTTGATCATGGGTAACCATTGACAGAGAACCAATTGGAAGCGACAATATAGAAATATTGTTCATGAATTATTAATATAGAAATAATAATACTGTATGAGAATTTGATAATTAGATAGGCTTGAAGATCATATTTTTGTCTGGTTTTATTGGTATGGAGAGTTAGTTTAAGATGGTTTTTTATAGGGCTTGCCCTAAATGTAAGGGCGATATGGACACAAGGCGGGATTTGTACGGAAGCTTCATTGAATGCATTCAATGCGGTCTTTTACAAGACCTTGCTATAAACTCTGGGGTTAAAGAGAATAAGCAAATTGATGGAACGCCCAAAAGTGCAACCATTGGTAAAAAGAAAGGTCAAGCAGCCTAATTATTTAACCTTTCGTGGTTCGTGTGTTCGCTGACCTCTTTGAATTGCGGTGGTAAGATCTCAATTCTTCAATATGGAGCCATGCTGGATTGACTCCATTGGGTTCCCTTTATAGAATTCTTCGTGCTAAGTTGTTTTATTGTTGCTTTGCAGGAGGTTCTGATGACGACCAATACCACCCCAGCTCCTTTGACCATTAAAATAAGTGATGAGGCCGCTGTTCATGTAAAACAGTTTGCTGTAGCGGAAGGAAAGCCTGATGCTGACCTGAGAGTCGGTGTTAAAGGTGGCGGTTGTTCTGGCCTTACATACATTTTGGAAATTGTTGAAGATGGCCCCGCAGATACCGATAAAGTTATCGAAGAAAATGGCGTTAGGTTATACGTAGACAAAAAATCCTATATTTTTCTTGCAGGGACTGTCCTTGAATATTCTGGTGGTTTAAACGGCAAAGGGTTTGTTTTCAACAATCCAAACGCAAAAACAACTTGTGGGTGCGGAACGTCTTTTAGCGTTTAGGTGTAAGGCCAAGAATTGGTTAACGATGCTGTCAAATATCTTGATCTAAGTAAAGTGTATGGCAGTTTGAGTCTTTACGGCAATGATGCCTTGGATCTTTTGGATCGATTAACCACAAACAATCTCACAGACTTAACTGATATAGGTATGGGTATGGGGTCTGTACTCACCTCTAATAAAGGTAGAATCATAGATCTTCTCTATGTGTTCAAATTGCCGGATCATATTTTGGTTATCACATCTTATAGTGCTAGTAAAAAAGTAAAAGATTGGATTGAGTTTTATACAATAATGGAAGACGTTGTTGTGGAGGAAAATAAAGAGCGTTTCTCCCATTACCGAGTGTCTGGTGCTCAGATTGATGAATTTTTTCCACAGATGTCAGGATTAAAGCCTTTTAAATTACGGGAAATAGCGATAGATTCGGTTTCTTGTTTTGCTTTTAAACCAGATTTTAAATCCATGCTCTCTATTGATCTGTTGGTTCCGTCTGAATCTGCACCTGATTTGATTAACTATTTGGCGACGGTTAGTGCCGATTTCATCGATAGTGAGGGATATGATCGTATTCGAATTAATGAAGGTATACCAGTATACGGGAAGGAATTGACAAGTGAATTTAATCCTTTAGAAGCGGGATTAATAAGGCACATTAGTTTCAATAAGGGCTGTTACATTGGCCAAGAAGTTGTTGCTCGTTTGAACACTTATGACAAAGTTCAAAGACAATTGGTAAAGTTGTCCTTGCAAACACCCCTGGAGCACAAATTAATTCAAAGTGGAGAAAAAACTGTAGGAGTAATTACTTCCACCAATAACGGGAAAGGTTTGGGGTACGTGAAGAATGCCTATGCCACCAAGGGAACGGTTTTAAAATCGGGAAAATATATTGTAGAAGTTATTGGTACGGTTTAGGAATTTCATAGAATTGAGGAAAGTGGTTCTTAAAGGATCATATTAACAATGTTAACGAAATAGGTCACTACATACAGTCGGTAAGCGTCGCCCCCCCGTCTACGACTATTATTTGGCCCCTTATCATTGAGGCGTCCTCAGTACATAGGAATGCTGTCACTTTAGCAAGATCATTCGGAGTTAGGCTTTTTCCAGCAGGTATGTTTTTTGATGCTGCTACCATCTGTTCTTTGTTGGGAAAAGCATCAAGAGCACCAGTCTCAATATATCCTCCTGAAATAGCGTTGACAGAGATGTTTTTCTCGGCTAGTTCTACCGCCAAGTAGCGAGTTAACGCCTCTAAAGCTGCTTTTGAGGTTCCTACAGAAAGGTAATACGGAAGAACTTTTCGAGAGCCTTCGGATGTAATGTTTACGATACTTCCCCCATGTTTCATGAGCTTCGAAGCTTCTATGGAACATAACCAGGGCGCCCTAGCATTCACGTTCATTGTCCAGTCCCAATGTCGTGTTTCTAGATCAGCCGCAGATCTTTGTACTCCTGATGCGGCGTTGTTAACAAGAATGTCTAGAGTTCCAAATTCCTCTTGGATTTGGCTGAACATGTTACTGATTTTGGCTGGATCGCCAAGATGGGCTTTGATTTTGGAACAAGACACACCAAGTGAAAGGATTTCTTTTTGTGTTTCGGTGGCCTGTTTATGGTTTCTCAGGTAGTTAAAGGCTATATTTGAGCCCCTGCGGGCGAGCTCCAAACATATTGCTTTACCTATACCACGAGATCCGCCTGTGACAAGGCTAAATTTTCCAGAAAAATCATCCAACATCAATGCCCACTTTTTGACCTTCTTTGAGGAATGCTTAGCGTTAAATTGCCATGCCTCCGTCTACACTTATAATCTGTCCGGTGACGTATTTTGCTTTCTCGCTTGCCAAGAAGCCTACCATTGCGGCTATGTCATCAACTTCACCAAATTTTTGCATTGGTATCCAAGTCATGATGGTTTCTTTTTGTTTTTTCGATAAACCTTCCACGGTATCGGTGTTTATATAACCCGGTGTGATGGTGTTGACGGTTATATTCCTCGTGGCAACCTCTTTGGCCAATGCAAATGTAAATCCATTTATCGCGGCCTTAGATGCCGTATAGTTTGTCTGTCCAATATTTCCCCTCAATCCTACAACGGAACCTATATTTATTATTCTTCCCCATCTAGTTCTAACCATAGATCTGATCACTGAACGCGAGCAATAGAAAGTCCCGTTTAGATTGGTATTTATTACTCTTTCCCAGGAGACATCACTCATTCTTAGAAGAAGACCGTCATCGATAATGCCGGCATTATTTACCAGTATGTCAATTTGACCGAAGCGGTCTGTTGTTTTGTCAATCATATTGTGTACTTGATTTAAATTTCCAACATCGGCTTTAACAGAAAAGCTATCTACCCCGTAGGATTTTATTTCGCTTACCGTATTGTCTGCGGCGTCCTTGGATGAGTGATAATTGACAACAACACTGGCACCTCTTTTAGCCAGTTCCAATGCAGAAGCTCTTCCTATTCCTTTTGCTGCCCCTGTAACTAAGGCATATTTACCTTTTAGATCTTCTTGGTTCACATCTACTCCCTGTGTTTTTAGGTAGGCTCAGATTGTCCGCAGGTCACTTGTATGGTAATTTATTTGACTTTTGCCATAACCAGCGGTACCTGATTATTCATTTCCTGTATAAGTTTTGTTTCTACACACATTTTTGCTAGACTCACTGCTCGTTCTATGGTCTCAGAAGATGAGCTCCCATGTCCTATAATGCTAACCCCATTTACGCCGAAAATAGGGCCACCACCACGCGAGTCTACAACATTGTTCTCTTTATAAAGTCTTTGAATTAATGCCACAATTTGATCTGATGGCATTTTGCCTTTGAGAAACCCTTCAAGGTTTTTTGCCAAACTTTGCCCTAGGCCTTCGACTAATTTCAGAAGAATATTTCCCACAAATCCATCGCACACCACAACGTCCGCCTTCCCAGTTACAAGATCATTGCCTTCTATGTTCCCAATGAAGTTGAGGCCACTTTTTCTGAAGAGATCGCTTGTTTCCTTTGAGAGAGCGTTGCCTTTTCCATCTTCACTTCCGACACTCAGAACACCAATTCTGGGATTCTCCACATCTAGTAAAAGCTTGTTAAAAACAGAACCCAACACCCCAAACCCGAGGAGTTGTGAAGCACGGCAGTCGATATTTGAACCCAGATCTAGGATGGTTTGTTTGGGCGCTGAACCTACGATTGGTCCTCCAATAGCGGGACGATCTATCCCATCAATAGTGCCTAATATGACCACAGCTGCTGCCATAGACCCCCCTGTCGACCCCATGGAGACTACGGCATCGGCCATATCTCTTTTTACTAGCTCAGTTGCCACCAGAATTGATGCTTTTGGCTTCTGGCGCAGAGCGGTAGCTGGCGCCTCAGCATCTTTGATATATCCTTCTGAAGGAATTAATGTTAGGTCCAAATCACTTGTTTCATATTTCTCAAGTTCGGGAGCCACTTGATCTGGATCACCAACAACAAAAACTTTCGCACCAATGTTACGGGCTGCCAAAATGGCACCTTTTACTGGAACCTCAGGAGCATGATCTCCTCCCATTACATCGATAGCCACTCTGAACTCGTCGTTTTCCGTGGACATTTTTATACCTTCCTCCTAAGAATCCTCAATGTTTGATTTGAGAGGCATAGAAACGGTCGTTGTTCCTGAGATTGCAACCTCATCATTTTGTCTTTTAATGGAAACGGAACATGTTACCTTTCTCTCCGTAGAATCATCAATTTTGGTTATTTCACCGGCAACTGTTATATGGTCGTTTGGAAGCACAGGACTTCGAAATCGTATTTTCATGGTCCCGCTTGAGTACCATGCATAACCGAAATTCCTTGTCATCAATTCTGATATTAATGAGGCGACCATCATTCCATGAGCAATGTTGCTTCCAAATTGAGACGCTTCTCCAAATTCTTTATCAATATGGATTGGGTTGAAATCCCCGGACACATCGGCGTATAAATGTATATTTTTGGTGTTTACCGATTTGTTTATACTTTCTAGCTGTTCTCCGATCTTCATATCATTTTCCATCAGATAGGTCAGGTGATGGCAACATGATAGTACTTGTCGAAGTCATGACCCTTTTTCCTGAATGATTCGTGGTGATATGTTCAATGCCAAGAAATCTCCAATTCCCACGAATATTGTTTGAGGAAATGTTGGAAGTGCACTTAATATGTTCCCCAAACTTAACAGGGTGGTTAATTTCTATCTCGTGCCCCACGTGTAACGTGCCGTCAGGTATTTTCAACTCAGTTATTGAACCTTGAAGACTTATGGCGGCTATTGCCATAGGAGGTACTAAATTAGACCCGTCAGAAGCCTTTATTCTTTCACTGTGATCTTGTACAGCGGTTCTGTACTGGAGAACAAACTTTTCATCCAAATGGCAAGTTTGCTCGCACAGTTTAGAACCCTGACTAAGAGAAGCATAGTCCAAATTATTATCAGTTCCCCTTTTTAAAGTTTAGCCTTGATCTCATTGCATTTTTTAATCAGATGTACACGACAGGCAATTTATACTTCGGCTCGCTCATTCTACGTGTCTAAAGTACGACTATCAATCAAAAAACAAACATAACAATTTTAAGATCGCAGAGTTATTATTTTAATATATTGTTGTTAGTACATCGTGACTAGTAGATTTGGGAAAACTTTAGGAGTCATATAAAATCGTCGGAGACAATACGAGGAGACAATACGAGGTGATAGACATTGAACTGGTACGAAAACATCCGGAAGTCTTAAATGAAGCAGCTCACAAACGTGGTGAAAAAATTGAGATAGAGAAGATTAGGAAACTCGATGTTGACAGGCGGGCCATAATCACCAAAATTGACGAGTTGCGAGCTCACAGAAACGAAGTTTCACGCAACCTTGGTAATTCCAAGGAAAAATCTAAAGACCTTATCCAATCTATGAGGAATGTTGGAACTGAGATCAAAGAGATGGAAAGTAGGGAAAAAGATGTGTCGGATAAGCTGCAGGATTTTTTGATGAATTTCCCTAACATTCCTGAGGCAACTTGTCCTGTAGGCGCTGACGAAAACGCCAATACGGTTCGGGAAATTATTGGTGACTTGCCTTCTTTTGAATTTGACCCTAAGGCTCACTGGGATATTGGCGAACATCTGGGAATTGTAGACCTCAAGGGGGGAGTCAAACTTTCTCAAACTAGATTTTACGTACTCAAGGGACAAGGGGCAAAGTTACAAAGGGCTTTAATATCATGGATGCTGGACGTTCATATCGACAAACATGGGTACGACGAATTATACCTTCCATACTTGGTTAACAGAGATACAGTGACCGGATCCGGTCACTTACCCCACTTTGGGGATAATATGTACCACGATGAGGAAGACGATTTATTTATGGTTCCAACCGCTGAGGCGCCTATAACTGGACTTCTGAGAGACGAAATAATTCCTGAATCTGATTTGCCGTTTAAATTTGTTGCCCATACACCGTGCTGGAGAAGAGAGAAATTCTCGGCTGGTAGAGATACAAGAGGCATAAAGAGAGTTCATCAATTTGATAAGGTCGAAATGTACAAGTTTGTGAAACCAGAAGACTCTCAAGAGGAACTGGAAAATTTGTTGAAAGATGCTGCTGAGATATGCACTCTTTTGGAGATTCCTCATCGGATTATTGAATTGTGCACCGGTGATCTGGGTTTTTCGGCTTCAAAAAGCTATGACGTTGAAATGTGGGGGGCAGGGACTAAGGAATGGCTTGAAGTCTCGTCATGTTCTAACTGCACAGATTTTCAATCACGGAGATCAGCAATACGATATCGTCCGACCTCCGGAGGGCGTCCACAGTTTGTTCATACACTTAATGGATCTGGATTAGCAGTTCCAAGAGTGATGATAGCAATATTAGAGCAATATCAACAGGAAGATGGGTCAGTGGCTGTACCCAAAATTTTAAGACCGTACACAGGGTTTGATGCTTTAACTGCTAACTAATTACTTAAAGGAGATGTAATCAGATTGAAAATTATTAAACACAATGAAATAGAACATCAGGACGGAACAAATAATCCCATTTTTTATGGAGGAAAAGTTACTCGGCAACCTTTAGTAAGCTCTCCTGTGACAGATGCATACAACTTCGCCATAGTTACTTTTTATGATGGCGCTAAAAATCATTTCCACACTCACACTAGTGATCAAATCTTGTTTGCCACTGAAGGAACAGGAATAGTTGCTAACGAATCCATGGAGCTGCAGATGGCGCCAGGTGATACGGCTTTCATTCCTTCTGGCGAAAAGCACTGGCACGGTGCGACAGATGGTAGTAATTTTTCACACATATCTTTGACTCGACCTGATAGTGAAACACAAATATTTCCTGATGCAACGATTTAGCTCATTGAGCTATAGCCTAATAATTGACTTTGCAACTTTCACATATGGATTGTGGGATGATCTTGAAACGTATTAGCCAACCAAAAACATAACAGCCTGCACAAAAACCAAGGAAGGCTTCAAGAGAGGCAAAAAATCCTACAGTCCCTATCAAGTACCTTGTGACAGTAATAGAGTCAAAAGCAAAAAAGGCGATTAACGCTGATGAAGTTAGTATGAGTCCAATCAATTGAGCAAATCTTTTGGGTGGCCCAGGAACGAGCTTGGTTGGATTTCCGAATAAAGGAATAAGGATCCTTGTGGCGAGTAATCCTATTGGGCTTAGTGTTGGCCCAGTGGCCGTGCGAGCAATAAATCCGTATGCTATGAAAACGAGTAGGAATTCATTGCCTAATACTTGAAATGTTAGTGTTAGAAACACTACTATCGCAGCAACTAAACGGGCTGCATATTCATTTACGGGATTCGGAAATTCAAATAAGGTTTTCATATTGAGTAGCATTCTACACCGGTTTAAGGTTAAAAGGTCTCTTGACACAAGCTGCAATATCGTGTCAATTATCTTTAAACAAAAGTTGCTTGTGGATGTGAAGCGTAATTGAAATAAAGGGGTTTTAACATAGATGCCTAAGCAAAATTTTTCTGCCAGAATTACCAGTCCTAAAAAATGGAAATAGAAGAGATTCCTATGCCTTCTATAAACGACGGACAATGCTTAATAGAACTGGAAAAATGGAGCGTGTGTGGTAGTGATATACGTCATGCTTATGGTCCTGTTCATCCCGAGGAAGAATATCCTATGCGTCATGGGGGAGCATGCCATGAGTGTGCAGGGACGATTATTGAAAGTAAATCGGATAAATTTAGCGTCGGAGAAAGGGTAATAGTTTTACCAGGAGCTGATGGACCGGGGGGGCTCGTTGGCTTTTATCCCGGTGATGAAAACAGAATGGCGCGGGTTCCTGCTGATGGCGATCTTGGTGAGTGGATTTTGTGTCAGCCCTCAGGGACTGTTTTATATTCATGCCAGCAGATGGGCACGATTTTGGGTAAGGACATTGTTATTATTGGACAGGGAAGTATCGGATTGTCATTCACGGCGATTACTTCACGAGCTGGAGCAAGAAGGGTGATTGCAGTGGACCCTCAGGATTACAGACTAGAATGGGGTAAAAAATTTGGGGCGACTCACACTATTAACCCGAACACTGAGGATGTGGAAGAGACTTTGGCTGAGATAACAGATGGCAAGCTTGCGGATATTTCTGTTGAGGCTTCTGGATTCCCTGATGGATTGAATTCTGCCTTACGATCTGCAACCAAGCACGGTAAGGTCATAATATTTGGAATACAGGAAGGTCCACGAGGTAAGCTTACGGAAATTGACACTCAATACTTTCTCAGAAATGCTCCTACAATTATTCCTACCTCTGGTGCTGGGAGCGGTGATCCGATAGGTCACATTGATCGGATGATTGAACTCAAGGAAAGAGGCTGGTGGAATCCGGGGGAAATGAAAACTCATGAAGCGGGTTTCAGCGCCGTTAATGAAGCCTACGATAAATATGAGAACTATGAGGATGACATCATAAAAATTGTCATGAGCAATGATATAAGCTAATAAAATTCTCCATTTATCAACTTAATGATGCTCCTGTCGCGTCCGTATATATTGTGTAAATTGACTTGCTGGCTGTGATGAAGAGCCGATTTCTTTTGTGACCCCCAAAAGTTAAGTTGGAAGGTACTTCTGGTAGGTAAATTCTTCCGATTAATTTTGCATCGGGATTATATACAGCAATTGAATTGGTTCCCCGTTGTGCTGATGACCACACATTCCCATCGGTATCACATCTTATTCCGTCGGCTGAATCATCGCCAGTATCCGCAAATATTCTTCCGTGTGTTAAGGATTTTCCGCCTTCGACGACATCGTAAACAAATATCACCTTTGGGTTTTCTGATGCTGAATCTGCTATATAGAGTTTGCTGTAGTCAGGAGAAAAACACAGTCCATTGGGACGTACCATGCCACTGGCTTTTATTTCTACTGATCCTGTGTCGGGGTCAATCCTATAAACGGCTGTAGGTAACTGGGGATCCGAACGATCCCCTTCATAGTTGTTGAGAATCCCATACCCGGGATCAGTAAACCAGACAGCTCCATCTTTATGGACCACGAGATCGTTCGGAGCGTTTAGTTGCTTCCCTTCAAATTCAGAAGCTAACGTTGTTATTGAACCATCTCTCTCGGTCCTTGTAACGTTCCGTGATAGATGTTCACAGGTGATAAGCCGTCCTTCGTTGTCACGTGCATTCCCATTAGCATTATTTGAATTGAGTCTGTATTCACTCACCCTATTGTCATCTTCTGTCCATCTAAGAATTCGGTTATTGGGTATATCACTGAACAATAGATATTTTCCGTCTCCAAACCAGGCTGGCCCTTCTGCCCATCGGCACCCGGTATAAATACGTTCCATAGGAGTGTTAAAAATGACGTATTTGTTGAAACTGGAGTCAATAACTTCTGTTACGGGATCTGGGTATGGTATGTTGTCCATCTCCCAGTTTCGATCTAATTTTCTGTCGGTCATGTTAATACTTCCTGATCACTAAGGTTTTTTTTCGAAGGAAAAAATTTATTAATCGAACTAAAATTCTTCGTTTATAAGTTTCGGTAATCCTATGCTAACATTTGTACTAATATTACAGGCCATTTCGGATAATTAGTGGATTTTCCTTATTCAATGGAAGGCTACTTATATTTTTTATGAGGCTGGTTTAGCAAATGAAGGAAATATATACAGGCAACCTTTATTATGGTTGGCTGATTTTAGCTGTATGTTTCTTCATTACGGTTGTCAGCTCAGGTTCTCGTTCGTCTATGGGTGTGTTTATCACACCTATGGAAAGTGATCTGGAATGGAGTCGTTCTACGATATCTAGGGTCTTGTCGCTCGGTATTTTTGTGGGTGCTTTGTCGTATGTCGTGATTGGGTACCTCCATGATAAATATGGGGGAAGGTTGGTTATATCAGTGGCTTTGATTATGGTGGGTGTCTCCATAGCCACTTTAAGCAGAGTCAATTCATTGCCTGCGTTCATTTTTATCTACGCCTTTATGGGAAGCTTCTTTTCAAGCGGGGTTTCGTTTGTGACAATTCACTCTCTTCTCGCCCGTTGGTTTTTTAAACGGAGAGGTTTGGTGATGAGTATTTCCGCTGCCGGTGGATCCATTGGACCATCATTTTTTGCAGTGTTTTCCGCATATTTAATACAAGAATTTGATTGGAGAACTGCATTTATAGTGTTGGGCACCATAGTACTTGTAGTAAGCGCCCCCTTAGCTGCTTTTTTTCTTAGAAATGAACCCTCTGAAGACCATCCTGAGAACCGAGTTGCACAAATACAGGATGATAAACAGGATGATGACAAAGGTCTTGTTGGTCCTTTGTTCACAAGCAATTGGAGACAGGCTCTATCGACCTCACCGTTTTGGCAATTGTCTGCTGCTTATTTGGTTTGTGGCATTACAACCAATGTGATAAGTATTCATTTCGTGCCGTTTGCTGAAGACCAGGGGGTGCCAAAGCTTACAGCTGCCACTATATTTGGTGTGATGATGGGATTAAATGCAGTCGGGGTCTTAACAGCTGGAGCACTATCTCAAAAATACAGCCAAAAAAAACTTCTGGGTACCACTTACGCCCTCAGAGGGGTTGCGTATGCCACTTTACTCTCCGTTGGTGGGGTAACAGGTATGTGGGTGTTTGCAGTTTTAGCTGGTATGTCCTGGATTGCGACGGCTTCAATGACTTCGTCCATAACGGCGGACATTTATGGAACAAAAAACCTGGGAACCCTCAACGGGATGTCTAACATGTCACATCAGATAGGTGGAGCATTATCCGTCTTATTGGCTGGAGAACTTCAAGGTATTACTGGGTCTTATGTAATACCGTTTGGGATTGCAGGGGCCACCCTTGTCTTCGCAAGTATTTTGTCGTTTAGCGTAAATGAAACGAAGTTTTCGTTTAGGTACAATCAGGGACCGACCACCATTTTTGACCCTGCTCCAGCCAAGTAATTTATTCTCCCGTTAAGCTTGACAGTTTGGGCATCACTTTTTCTGCTAACAACCTCATTGAAGTTTCGTAGGCTTCGCTTTGTTCTGAATGGTCATAAGTTAGCCATAAAAGATGCCCAAAGCCCCCAACCGTCTGATAGAGCGATTGGAGCTTTTCTATTACTGTATCCGGGGATCCGACTACCCAGAGGTTGTCAAGCATGTAGTCAATTGTGACATCCTCATCTTGAAGAGATTGGTCATGTTTCATGTAAGTTACGAAAGGATAGGCTCCGTTTGAAAACAGAGGTAAAAGATATTCTTTCCAGGCCCTTCCAAGCATTCCTTTGATTGCTCCTTCTCTTGCCTCTTCGTCCGTTTCTGCAACCCAAATATCTCTGACAATTCGCCACTCTCTTCTCGAGGGTGGAGCCTTTCCTTTGTGCTTTGCGCCTTGCATCACAGCATCCCAATGACTGGCTACGTAGACTTCGTTTAATCCGAGGCTCATTGGAATATATCCCCTTTCTCCTACTAGTTTGAGGGTGTCAGAACCAGGGCTGGCACCAGCTACTCCTATGGGAGGATGGGGTTTCTGATATGGGGTGATATGGGCTCGTAAGTTTGCAAACGCATAATCATCAGGATTTGGTATATTGATTGTCCAGAATTTACCCTCGTATTTAAAGGGTCCGTCAATGTGTTTCCATAGATTAAGTATTATGTCTAATGACTCCCTGGTCATTTCCCGGTGCTCACTGTTTTCCATGTCAACCCCGAATAATTCGTGGTCAGATTGCAGGCCCCCTGATCCAATGCCAAACATATATCTTCCCTGTGCTAAATGATCTAAATATGCCACTCTTGATGCTAATTCAATCGGGTGATGGAAAGGCAGAAGATGAGCTCCCGTTCCCAATTTGATTTTATTTGTTTGCATCAAAGCCTGTGCAATCAATATGTCTGGAGAAGGTATAGGTTCCCAAGGTGCTGTGAAGTGTTCCCCTATCCAGGCTTCTTTTAAGCCAAACTTGTCAGCCATTTTTATGCATTTAAGATCCCACTGTTGAGCTTCGTAGAGCGTTCTCTCGGGTGGATGGGATGGCATAAGAAAGAGCCCTAGTTCCATTTTAATCTCCTTATTTAGATCAGGTACTGGTTATTTCTGACTGTCTTGAGATTGGTGGAAATTTTCAATTGTCTGTGTCGTTATGGGGTAGTATTTACCAGGGGAGACGTCTTCCTTTTCTATTTTTGCTTTGATCCACTCTTCTACTGCTTCATGCTCTTCAACCCAGTCTATAACTTCCTCAATCAGTTTTTCTGGTACGACGACTATTCCATCATCGTCTCCTACAATCAAGTCTCCTGGCACAACGGCGACCCCCCCGCATTGGATGGCAACATTAGGCTCGAAAGGGTCAATCTCTGGGCCTCCCCCTGTTGGGGCTCGCCCATTAGCAAAAATTGCAAAACCATATGATTTCACGACATCCAAGTCACGTATGGCGCCATCTGTAACAAGGCCTGCTGCCTTCCTCAATTTGAGTTGTGTCAGTTTCACATCTCCACCTACCGATCCATATTTTTTCCCTAATCCATCGGCAACAAGTACATCTCCTGGTTCGCAGGACCCCATCGCTACATATTCAGGCGATTTTTCCCCTATTCTGGTTTTGGTTTGGATGTCCTTTCTTGGTGGAATAAAGCGTAAGGTTTTAGCAGGACCGACAAGGTGATTGCCGGGAGTGAATGGTTTCACGCCTTTCATAAAGCATGGACCATAATCCAACAAGGATAAGGCCGAATAGACTGTTGCAACCGCGACCTTTTTGTATCTCGCTATCATTTCATTAGAAATAGACATGTTGTTCCTCCATGTAATTGCTGTTCGATTACCACAACGTGACCTCTTAGAGCCCGTAGGTTACATAGGCCAGCTTTTGAGGTCAATGGGGTTGTTACTAATTGGCGTATACTTCGTGGATATTGTTTATCTCATTACTATTGTGTGTACATTGATACAGAAAATTATAGCCAGTAACAGGGTTTATTACGGTTGGGTGATCGTATTTGTAATGGCGGTTTCTAGTGCTGTAAGCATGGGAATGGGGTCACTTAACTTTGGTCTCTATATAAAGCCAATGGGTGAGGATTTAAGTATTGGGAGGGCAGCTTTCGGTTGGGCCTCGACGGCGCGTGGGGCTTCAGGTGCTATCACTGGTCCTATCATAGGTCGATTATTGGACAAATATGGAGCTCGATGGTTGCTTGCTGTTTCCGTCATAGTCGCTGGCATGTGTATGTTTGGGCTTGCTAAGGTTCAAACAGAGTTGCATTTGATAGCAGCATTCGCGGTCATGGGATTGATTGGTATGAATGGACCTGGATCCTTAGTTACCTCGGTTCCAATTACAAAGTGGTTTATCAGGGATCGTGGCAAAGCACTTGCTTTTTCCGCAGTTGGTATCTCCGTGGGTGCAGTCGTCTTTGTGCCTTTAACTCAGATTTTCATCGATAAATACAATTGGCAAGGAGCTTGGATAATTCTGGCGGTAATATGCATGAGCGTCGTCATCCCGCTTTCTATACTCTTTGTCAGAAAAGAGCCGGAAGATGTTGGACTTGTTCCGGATGGAATTTTGGAGGATTCTGACGATAACCCTGATGAAATTCTAGATGAATACTCCTGGACGCTTTCACAGGCCCTCCGGACTTCGTCTATGTGGACCCTGACCTTGGCATTTTCTCTCTTATCTTTAGCTATATTAACTCTTGCTCTTCATCGGATTCCGGCGTTTATGGACAGAGGGCTTGATGCTGGCTTGGTCTCGATAGCAACTGCTTTTGATGCCGTTTGTGCAGGTGCTGCTAGTTTTGGTGCTGGTATGTTGGTAAAAAAAATCCAGTCTAAAATCATTGGAACTATGGGATTTTTATTTTTAGCGGTGGCCAGTGTGATGACAATATATGCTGATGATTTCTGGCTAATGTTTTGGTCGATGGCTCTATTTGGCTTGGGTATAGGAACCAATATGTTCACCCAAAGCTATATATGGGCTGAATATTTTGGTCGAGATAATTTGGGGAGTATCCGAGGGTTCGTCATGCCTATTAACCTTTTTATTGGGGGTCTGGGAGCGCCCGCGGCCGGGTATGTTCTTGATCAAACCGGATCGTATGATCCTGCTTGGTGGGCCGGGGTTGTACTCATGCTGTTTGCGGCATCTGTGTTTGCTTTATCCAGAAACCCGGGACTCCCGCCCATTAGGGTAGGTGTAACCTGATGCTCCCAACAGCAAAATGTTATAGCTCACTTTGTTCAAATATGTGAGCATATATTCAGTTGCTCTGTTAGCATTGTTTCATATGTATTTTATTGGTTAAGGGGGGAGCTGTTAATGAACATATTACTTACTAATCCTTCATCAAGGTTAAGCCGTGAACTGGCACAATATCTAGGATCTAGTCACGAAGTCGAGCTTTCGGCGGGGCCGTTCGGTCACGAGGAGCCGACGGACGCCCTGGTACGAGA
>MDTE01030001.1_pt1 | contig 16779 bp, 15 predicted proteins | sample 811231 | NCBI WGS metagenome assembly MDTE01 (sample SAMN05326651, study PRJNA326480) | marine metagenome | isolation source: seawater | place: Indian Ocean: Red Sea | collected 2010
CAAATATTTTCTAAAGCTAAAGAGAGATTGCCACTTTCTTCACCAGCTTTAACTAAATTTCTATATAACGTTGAGAAAGTATCAGGAAATAATTCAAGTGCATTTGACAAAGATGATCCTTGAACAATTTCATCTCGTAATTTAATTACTATTGATTGGATATGATTTTTTTCTTTTCGATTGGATAGTGTATGTAGTGCTTTTCCAATCGTCATACCTGATGCAACTAAATCTGATAGTTCACGAGAAAATAATAACAAATCTGATAGTTTCATTTTAGGTTTAGTCTTAAATCCTAGTTCAAAATTTATTTTCTTTTTAATTTTTTTACTAGAATGATTTTTAGACTGATCTGTAATAGATATTGGAATTAATCCCAGTTTTTCTATTTGATTAGCAGCAGATAGTTCGTCAATAGCATTGATAGTTCCGCTTTGCTTAGTACCTTTTTTGTCTATAGCTATGTAAGAATAAGATAACATATTATTAATATTTATATTTATAACGTTTATTTAACAGATTTATTGAATTTTTTTTAGGCTCTTGGATGAAATTTTTCATGAATATTTTTAAGTCTATTTTTTTCAATATGTGTATATATTTCAGTTGTTGATATATTTGAATGCCCTAACATTTCTTGAATTGCTCTTAATGTACCTCCATTTTCTAAAAGATGAGTTGCAAATGAGTGCCTTAATGTATGAGGAGAAATATTTTTGATAATCCCAGCATTTTTAATATGTTTTTTTATTATTTGCCAAATTCTTTGTCTTGTAAGAAATTTTCTGTGTTGTGAAAGAAATAAATGATTATCATCAATATTATATTTTAACCTTTCTGTTTTTATATATTCATCAATTATAATCAGTGTTGATTTATTTATTGGTATTAATCTATCTTTTTGTCCTTTTCCTGTAACTTGTATGTATGATTCTTCAAAATAAATAGAATTTAATTTTAAATTGACTAATTCTGATACTCTTAATCCACAAGCATAAGATAATTCTATCATAACTTTATCTCTGAATGCATGCCTGTAATTTTTTAAACTAGATATGTAAGAGAGTAAAGTTGTAACCTCATTTACAGAAAGTGTTTCGGGGATATTTTTCCATATTTTTGGAGAATGAATAAGTGCTGATGGATCTTCAGAAATTAATCCTTCTTGAAGAAGATATTCAAAAAATTTTCGTATACTAACAATATGCCTTGAAATAGATGAAGGTTTTAAGCCATCTGACTTAAGTTTAAGTAAATAATTCCTTATATCATTTCTATTCAGAGAATTTAAATTTAATATTTTCTTTTTCGTTAAATAATTTGAAAATTTTAATAAATCGTTTCTATATGAAAGTTGAGTATTTTTACTTAATCCTTTTTCATAACTAACAAAGTCCAAAAAGTTTTCAATAAGACTATTCATTGAAATTAGATTTCTAAATCACTCCCTGTTAACAATTTATAAGCTTCTAAGTATTTATCTCTACTCTTGAAAAGTATTTCTGATGGGAGATTAGGTCCGGGAGGAGTTTTATCCCAGTCTAATGTTTCTAAATAGTCTCTGACAAATTGCTTATCAAATGACATTGGTGAAGAACCTGGTTGATATGTATTCTCAGGCCAAAATCTTGAACTATCTGGTGTTAAAACTTCATCAATAAGGATTAATTCATTATTTATCATTCCAAATTCAAATTTGGTATCAGCTATAATAATCCCTTTTGTAAGAGCAAAATCTGCGGCTGTTTTATACAATTCTATACTAATTTGCTCTAGTTTGTTTCCTAATTCTAAGCCTACAATTTCATTCATTTCATCAATTGATATATTTTCATCATGGCCTTCATCAGCTTTTGTTGAGGGTGTAAAGATTGGTTCGTCTAATTTTCCAGCCATTTCATAACCGGCTCTGAGTGGCATTCCGCCAATAGTTTGACTTTGTTTATATTCTTTCCATCCCGAGCCAATCAAATAGCCTCTTACAATACATTCTACAGGAAGTAACTCTGCTTTCTTAACCAACATGGATCGTCCTTTAAGCAATTCTTTATAAGGAGTAAGTTCATCCGGGAAATCATTAATATTTGTAGATATCATATGATTTTTAACCAAATCGTTTGTTCTATCAAACCAGAACTTAGATATCATATTCAAAACTTGACCTTTATTTGGAATCCCGTCAGGCATTACAACGTCGAAAGCCGATATTCTATCTGATGCAATAAATAGATATTGGTCACCTAAATCGTAAACTTCTCTAACTTTTCCACTTTTAAATTTTTTTAAGCCTGGAATATTTATTTCTGTAATTGCGCTCATTAATTCTCCTATGTTTGGGATTTATTTTATTTTATATCTTACCATTTTTTACGTCGAGATTGTTTTTTTATTTTTAATTTACCAGTTTTTAAATTAGGAATCTTTTTAATATTATTTTTTTTATGTGTTACATTTTTACATAGTATAAAATCAATTAATTTTCTTTCAATATCAACTTTAGATATTATCACTTCAACAGTTTTTCCAAGTTTAAAAAATATTTTATTATTCTCATTAATTACGCATGTATTATTTTTATTAGGTTTTAACCATTCCGATGAAATTGTTGCATAAAGAATCATACCTCTTTGAAGTGTTTCTGGTATTTCTACAACAATACCATTTTTTTTAATTGAAGTTATAACTCCTTTAAGAGGTGGATTTTTACCTTCTTTTAATTGATTAGCATAATAGTCAATTCTTTTACTTTCAACAGACTTTCTTTCTAATTCGTCAGCTTTTCTTTCTGTACTTGAGCAATGTTTACTTATTTCATCTATTTCTTTAATGTTTAATATTGGTTTATTATTATTTTCAATATTTTTAAGTAATCTATGAACTATTAAATCTGGATATCTACGAATCGGCGAAGTAAAATGCGTATATTTATCAAATGCTAATCCAAAATGACCTATACAGTTTGATGAATATTCTGCTCTTTTAAAATTTCTTAATATTGATAATAAAATTGCATATTCGTTTTTATTACCCTTTATAAGCTTAAATATTTCATTAATTTCATCTCGTGAATTTGGGAAGAAAGGAATGCCTAATGCATCAAGTTCAATGGACATTTTTGACCATTGTTCTTCATCTGGATCTTCGTGAATTCTAAAAATTGAAGGATGCTTAGATTTTAATAAAATACTTGCAACAACCTTATTGGCAAGAAGCATACAATCTTCTATCATTTGATAGGCATCCTTTGCTGAAGAACGCGATGAAATTGATTCTACATCTCCAGTATCATTAAGTTTAATTTCAACATCTGGTGTATTTAATTCTAATGATCCTTGATTTACTCTTTTCTCTCTAATTTTTTTAACTAATGGATATAGCTGCCTTATTTTAACTGATATATCTTCAGGTATTTTATGTCCTTCTTTATTCTCAATTAATTTTTGAACTTGATTGTAGGTTAGGCGGCACTTGGAATTTATTACTGCTGGAAATGTATCAAAACTTAAAAGTTCTCCATCATCACTTATATGCATCTCCACTGAATGACTTAGGTGATCCTCATTAGGTGTTAAACTACATAGTTTAGTGGTAAGCTGAGTTGGAAGCATCATAATGACACGATCAACAAGATAAATACTGTTACCTCTTTTGAGAGCTTCTTTATCAATTTTACTCTGTGAATTTACATAAAAAGAAACATCTGCAATATGTACCCCTAGTTTCCATCCGGAATCTGAATGACGTTCTATTGATATTGCATCATCAAAATCTCTTGCCGTATCAGGATCTATTGTAAAAGTAATTAAATTTCTTAGATCTTTTCTTTTTCTAATTTCCTCCGTAAAGTTGACAGATATATTTTTAACTTCCTCTAAAATATTTTTTGAAAATTTTTCCTCAATTCCTTCGTTATAAAGCATTGAGCTTACATCAACCCCAAAGTCAGACTTTTTTCCTAAATCTTTTTGTATAGAAGCTGTAATATTTTGATAGGGGTCAATCCAATCGTCTAACTTTATTAATACTTTATGATCATGATTAATTTCAGTCTCTTCGTTTATGAATATTTTGTGGTTAATTAAATAATCGTCAGGAATGACATATTTATTATACTTTGTATGCTTTAACGTACCTACAATACTTATTTTATGTCTTTCAATAATATTAAATATTTTTCCCTCAGTTCTTGTTTTTAATGAATTATTTTTAAAGTGAGAACTTCTGTGAAATATTTCAGCGATAACTTTATCATTGGGTAAGGCAACACCTAGGTTTCTTTCATTGATATAAATTTCTTCATTATTCTCATCAACAGGAATTAAAATGCCTCCTCCTTTTGGAAGGAATTTGATTATTCCTAATACTTGATTAGAAAGATTTGGTAATGAAAATCTATTTTTTCTAAGTCTTTCAATAGTACCTTTTTTCTCGAGTTCATATAATACTTTTCTAAATGCATTTCTTTCATTTTTATCAATTATTCCAAGAGCATTTGCAATTTCATGTTGCTTCATAGGTAAATAATTTGGCTGTTTAAAAAATTCAATAATTTGGTTGTCGATACTCATTTTATTTATGTGTTATAAAGTTCGTGTGAAAATTTTATTTGTTAGTAGTGAAATTGTACCATTTGCTTCTAGTGGTGGTCTAGGAGATGTTTGCGCAGCTTTACCTAAAGCTTTATCTCGAAAAGGTATAAATATAATAAAAATCATGCCATTATATGGGTGTATCGATAGAGAAAAATATTTTATCGAACCAACAGGTATAGAGTTAAATATTTCATTTTCGAATTCAACTTATTTAGTAAAAATTTATAGTCAAACGTATGAAAATATTACCACTTACTTTATTCAATCAGATGTTTTTTTTAATAGAGAAAATTTATATGTTGATGAATATGGTGATTATGATGATAACTTTGAAAGATTTTTATTATTTCAAAAGGCAATTGTTGGATTAATTGATTTTTTAAATTTATCAATTGATATAGTTCATTGCAATGATTGGCAAAGTAGTCTAATTCCAATTTTTTTAAAATACGGAACTCAAGGAAAATTACGACAATGTAATGAGAAAACATTACTAACAATTCATAATTTAGCCCATCAAGGGGTATTTGATAGTAAGAAGTTTTACTTAATGCAGTTACCATTGTCATGTTTTTCAGATAAAATATTAGAATTTTATGGAAATATTAATTGTTTTAAAGGAGGAATAATTGAAGCAGATGCTGTAAATACGGTTAGCCCATCTTATGCAAAAGAAATTTTATTAGAAAAATACGGTAATTCATTAGATGGTGTTTTAAATAATCGTTCAGATAATATTTACGGAATTTTAAATGGTGTTGATTATGAAAGATGGAGTCCAAACTCTGATTCATACATTGATTGTAATTTTTCTATAAATGATTTATCAGGAAAACTTAAATGTAAAAAAGAACTTCAGAGTTTATTAAATTTAAAACATAAGGAAAATGTCCCATTAATAAGTATGGTTTCAAGATTAACGGGTCAAAAGGGATTAGATTTATTATTTGAATCATTTGATGAATTAATGAAAAAAGATATCCAAATAATTTTCCTTGGAACGGGTGAGCAATGGTATGAAGATCAAATTAAGGATTTAGAACATCGCTGGCCAGAAAAAGTAGTTGCTAAAATTGAATTTTCTAGCTCACTTGCTCATAAATTTTTTGCAGGCTCTGATATATTTTTAATGCCTTCATCGTTTGAACCTTGTGGTCAAAGTCAAATATTTAGTATGCGTTATGGGACAATTCCAATTGCTTATAACACTGGTGGATTAAGCGATACAATTATAGATTATCCAAGAAAAGGAAGTACTGGATTTTTATTTGAAACATTTAACACTTTTTCGTTTTTAGATAAAATCAATTACTCATTAGATGTATATAATCAGAAAATAAATTGGACTAAACTGATAAAAAGAGCAATGAAGTGCAATTTTTCAGTAGATCAAATGGCTTTAGAGTATATAAATCTTTATAAAAAAATTATTTCAAATTAATATTTCTAAAAATAAAGATTTTTAAATTTTTCTATTTCACTATTTATATCTTTAATTAATGAAACATCATCTGATTGCTTTAGTTTCATTGATAAAACAAGTATTTTATGAAGTGAATTTAATTTTTCTTGGTAGCTATCTGAAGATTCTTTTACTCTTTGAGCCATAAAATAGTATGTTACAATATCTGAAAGTTCATCCGCATGATTTTCTTTATTTAATATCCACCTAACCTTCTGATTGTCATTGGGATTTTTATTTAATTCGTTGATTGATTTTTCAATTGTAACAACGTGTTCTTTCATAAGTTCGATTCTAGTTTCATCATCAAATATACCGCATGGAATTTGACAATGACCATAAACAACAGATGAAAAAATTATAACCGTTAAGAATGCTACTATGTTTTTTAACATCATTTAAATCTCCTAATTTCTAGATGTGATTATCAATATCTTTAAATTTTTAAAAGTTTTTTTTCCGTACATATATAATTCATTTTAATATCCCATGATTCAATAGGAATCTCATTAATTAATTGAAAATGATGACAAACTCCAATTTTAGTCCCTTTAAAATTTTTAAGAAGATCATCATAAAATCCTTTTCCTCTACCTAATCTATTGCCTTTTTTATCAAATCCTAGCCCAGGTATAAGAATTAAATCCAAAAGATTTATATTAATAATTTTGCCTGTAGGCTCTAAGATATTAAATTTACCTACTGTATTTAAATTTTTTTTAACTTTTCTAAAATGATATGAATTTTCTTCTGAATTATAAGACGGGGCATATAGTGAAATATTTTTATTTAAATCTATATCATGAATAATAATTTCATTTTTAAATGAATTGTAAATGCCAATTTTATTATAGGATTTTTTTTGTAAGAATTGATCAATATTATACTTAGCTCTAGAAGAATTATCTAATAACTGATAACTAGAAATTTTGTTTAATTTATCTTTTAGTTTTTTTCTTAAAATTTTTTTCATAAAAAAACCCCTCAATAGTCGTTATTAAGACTTGCCTCTATCACCGTAGTGACAAAGTGGGGACCAATCAAGCTAACTTCCAAAACCCTCCCTTATTCAAGGGCATATGGGTATATAGCTGAAAGCAAAGCCCCCTCGATAAATGCATTGGGAAAGAGGAGCGTGTCTTTTTCACAAACTATGAAGGGTTAAATCATTCTTTCCTATTTCTAATTAATTTATTTATAAAATCCATAATATACATCGAACATTCCTTTTTAGAAATTACATCTGTTTTTGTAAGAATTTCTTTATTTTTATTTAAAAAGACATATCTACCCTGATTTGCACCAATAGAAGAGGGTTGATTAATAATAATTAAATCTAAATTTTTATTAATTAATTTTTGGTATGCAATTTCGATGTCATCATTATCTTGAAGTGAAAAGCCTATGCATATCTGGTTTATTTTTTTAATTTTACCAATATTTTTTGCAATATCATTCGTAGATTCTAATTCAATAGAAATTGACGATTTTTTTGAAGATATTTTATTTTTGGATACTATTTTTGGTTTATAATCGCTAATTGCAGCAGCAAAAATACATATATCTACATTAGGAAAAATTTCTAGTGCCTTTGAATTCATTTGATTTGAAGATGTAATATTTAAAATTTTTATATTTTTGGTTTGTGATGGAAGATTTTGGTTATGTATTGGACCAGTTATAAAAGTTAAATTGAATGATTCCTTACATTGTTCAGCTATTTCTTTACCCATAATGCCACTACTCGCATTAGCAATAAATCTAACAGGATCAATGTATTCATGAGTCGGACCAGATAAAATGAGAATTTTTTTCATTATTTGTTAAATATTGATAATCGTTTCGAATATTTTACTAATATCAGATAATCTTCCGATTCCAGTATTTCCACATGCCAAATTTCCAATGTCAGGACCAATTTGAGTCCACCCAAAACTTTTTAGTTTTACACAGTTTTCTTGAACAATTCCTTGCTTCCACATTTCATTATTCATAGCAGGACAAAAAAATCTTTTACACTCTCTTTTCAAGGATATTGATGTATTTGTAACTGGATCATCAGCCAATCCATTTGCAATTTTTCCAATTACATTTGCAGTTGCGGGAATTAAAATAAATACGTCAGCATAAATAGCCGGATATAGGTGAGGATAATATGTATTTTTTTCATCAATAATAGTTTTATCTGTATAAGTTTCCTTACCAGTAATTGCACTAAATGTTAATGGTGTAATAAATTTTTCGGAATTTGGGGTCATACATACATTAACATCCATTCCATGTTGAACAAGTTTACTAGCTAAATCCGCAGATTTGTAAGAAGCAATACCACCTGAAACTCCAATTATTATTTTTTTTTTCATGATATTGATAAAACTAAACTTCCATTATTTCTTTTTCTTTACTAGTGAGTAAATTATCCATCTTGGAGATAATTTCGTTTGTTATTTTTTGAATTTCATCAAGAGATTGTTTTCGATCATCCTCGGTAAGTTCATTTTGCTTTTCTAGATTTTTAATCTGATCGTTTGCATCTCTTCTGATATTTCTGACGGTTACTCTTTGATCTTCAGTTGTTCGACTGGCAATCTTGACCATATCTTTTCTTCTTTCCTCGGATAGTTCAGGTATCGGGACTCTTATTAGTCTGCCATCGTTCATAGGAGTTATTCCGATATTTGCTGCAACAATAGATTTTTCAATTAAGGGAAGTGATGATGGGTCAAATGGATTGATTACGATTTGTCTTGGTTCAGGAGTTGAAATATTTGATATATCTCTTAATCGAGTTGGTGTTCCATAATAATCAACAGTTATATTTTCAACTAATGCAGGATTGGCTTTTCCGGTTCTTAAACCACTTAATTCTTGTTGAAGAAAACTAAGTGATTTTTCCATTCTTTCTTTTGTATCTATAATAACATTATTACTCATTATTTTCTCCGTTTTAATTACTTACAAGGGTTCCAGAATTATCACCATTAAATATATCAACCATGCTGTTAGATTTAAAAAAATCAAAGACAACTATTGGAATGTTGTTTTCCATACAAAGAGAGAATGCGGCAGCATCCATAATTTTGAGTTGTTGCGATAAAGCATCATTATAATTTATTTTATCATATTTTAAAGCATTTGAGTTAGTTTTTGGATCGCAATCGTAAATTCCATCTACTTTAGTTGCTTTCATTAAAACATCGGCATTAATTTCTGAAGCTCTTAGCGCAGCAGCACTATCAGTAGTAAAATAGGGATTTCCAGTTCCAGCACCAAAGATAACCACTCTCCCTTTTTCAATATGTCTAATTGCTCTTCTTCTTATAAAAGGTTCAGCAATAGATGGCATATTTATAGCTGTCATAACTCTAGTTTGTATGCCTTCTTTTTCTAATGCACTTTGTATTGCCATCGCATTAATAACTGTACCTAACATTCCCATATAGTCACCAGTAGTACGATCTGTACCAATTGAAACTCCTTCAATACCTCTAAAAATATTACCTCCTCCAACTACAACAGCTAACTCTGCACCAGATTTTAATAAGGTTTTAAATTGTTTGGCGATAGAATTTAAAATGTCAGGATCATGATTAAGGCCTTTTTCTCGATTTTGTAATGCTTCACCGCTAATTTTTAATAGTAGTCTTTTATATTTCATTATTGATCTCCTACATTTTGACTTTTAAAATAGTGAAAGCTTGTATTTATGTAAATTAGCAATGTTAGGAAAATTTTTTTGAAAAAAGTATTATTTTTTTTAGTCCCTATCGTTTTCATATTTTTATTTATATTATATTTTGTAAAAAATGATAAAATTTACACTTCAAAGACATATGCGATATGGGTTCCAAGATTTGAATACTCTTCAATTGAAGATGTTCACAAAATTATTAAAAATTGTGCTGAATTAGGTCTTACAGATATTTTATTTCAAGTAAGAGGAAATGGAACAGTTTATTATGATAGTAATTATGAGCCATGGGCTTATGAATTATTTTTAAATAATAATGATTATGACAATCCGGGGTGGGATCCATTAGAAGCAGCTATAGATTTTAGTAGAATATATAATTTAAAAATTCATGCATATATAAATGTATTACCGGGATGGAAAGGATTAAATGATCCGCCTATTTCAAATGGTAATTTGTGGAGTTCGAGAAAAGATCTATTCATGGTAGATTCAATTGGAAAAACTATGCTTCCAACTTCAGGATGGTACACATTCCTAAATCCAGCTCATCCAGAAGTTATTTCACATCTTAGAAATTTATCTAGTGAATTATTAAAATATGACATCGATGGTTTGCATTTAGATTATATAAGATATCCTTATGACTATTATCTTTCTGCAAAAGAAATATATCCGCAACTATCAAATGTAGAATTAAAAAAAAGATTTAATTTTTCTTTTGATGAAATCTCGATTTCTCAGCTAAATAAAAAATATGGAAATAATTGGTCTAATAATGAAATGATTAATTTTAAAAATGATACAATATCATATTTAGTTAAGTCTATAAGTGACTCCTATCCGTCAAATATTATTGTGAGTGCTAGCGTACTAGCAAATCCTATTGATAGTAGGTTATTTGCGGGTCAAGATTCCATTCAATGGGTAAAAAAATCTTTAGTAGATTGGATATTTCAGATGAATTATAACTCTATTAAATTTAACGACAATCTTAATATAATGACTGATAAATTAGGTAAAAAATTAATTAAAAATCATCTTATTATTGGTATGTTATGCGATAAGAGTAAAGGGGAATTAAAAAAAGAATTTATTAAAATTAAAAAAAGTAATTGTAGAGGTTATGCTTTTTTTTCCTATGGGCTACTTTTTGACCAGCACATGATTAATTCAAGAGGAATATTAATAAAAAGTCTTTTATCAGAAAATACTACTCAATAATTCTTTCTAAAATTGGAGTGGATTGAGTCTCATTTATATATTCAATATTTTCAGTTTCATTTGAGTTTTCGTTAAGGATATTATTTGCAACTTCTAACCCTTTTTTATTTCCTGTTGCTTCACAAGCGAGCTTATAACCAATCCAAGCATTACGAGAATCTGAATAACTTAATACATTTTTAAAAGTTTTTTCAGCTTCATCAGGATTATTAAGTAATAATTCTGCATATCCTTTTCTTATGTTTGCCCCTAAAACATTTTGATTATCATTGATAATTTTTTGAAGAATGTACTGAGCTACGAAAGCAGATTTTTCTGTATGAATATTATTTAAAGCTAAATTTAGATAAACTTTACTTGCACCGATTAAAGGAATTGGACATCCTTTAATTTTGTTATTTAAAAAATCTTTTTTATAATCTTCTAAATTTAACAAACCTATTTTTAAAAAATTATTAACAAGATTTGAAGAAGATGGAATTAATATCGCCGTTCTTCCATCCATATATATTAATGACCAACCAAAATCTAATAATGAAACAACTCCTTTTGAAGCATTATTATCAAGTAAATTTAAGATAAAAATATCTGGCTTATGATTATTTATAAATATAGATAATGCATCATCATTCCCGCTTAGCGCATTATATAAATTGTATATGTCCTCTTTTTTGTATATTCCTTTTCTATAGTCGATGAAACATTGCTTATTAAAATTATAATTAATCCATCCTCCATCAATCGGAAGATTTGCAATTTTAGCGTCAGATTCCATTATAGATGATTTCATCTCTTTTGGAAGATTATCTGAAATAAAGCATTCTGAAATTCCAAATCCAAAAGTTGATGAACTTGCTGATTTCTTAAATGTGGTGTTATTAATAATTGGAATGGAAAATGATAAAAACAAAATAAATATTATGATTAAAAAACCATAATGGTTAATAGATCCAGTATTTGGAAAAATAGTTCTAAAGAAACTATTTAAAATATTTTTTAGTGAATCAATACTTAATACTAAAAATGGAAAAGAAAGAGCTACAAATAAAAACAAATGAACTGGATTTGTAAATACTAAGAAAAATCCAAGAATTGCAGAAATAGTAATTGTCAAAGGAAGCTTTTTCTTTGAAGTAATAAGCCCAATTAAGCTAATTAAAGAAAGGCATATCAACCACACATTTAAAGTAGAAGGTGAATAAAAATCATAAATAATTGATGAATAAAATATTGGATAATAGTTCTGCAAAGAATTTATTATTTGTTTATGAGTGCTTAAAAATCCTGGATTTGCAAGTGTTGAAAGAAATGGAATTATTAATAAAAATATTTCTTTTTTTAGATTAGTTTTTGAAGATTGAACAAAATATTCAATAAAAAACATAGAGATTAAAAATAATCCAATTAGAAAACTACTGTGTAAATTAACCCATAAAATTTGTAAAATTATTACAAATATAATGTCTTTTATTGTTTTATTTCTTTTTTGAAGAAGATTAAAAAATAACGCAATCATAATGAGCATTACCGTTAATGGGGTAACATCAATAACTCGAAATAATATTATTCCTGAGAGAAAAAGTCCTATAGTTATGGATTTATTACTCCCAAGTTTATCTGATGCTTTTGAAAAAAGATAAAATGCCACCATCAAACCAATAACATTTAATAGAATTATTAATGTAGGACCGCCTAAGTTGAAAAATGATTGAAGGAAGTAATCATATAAATAACTTGTATTAATAGTCTGTTTATTTTGTAAATATGAAGGTGCTAAATTACCTAAATTATTATGAGATAAATGTGTCCAAAATTCTGGATTGCTTATTGTTCTAATACTTGTGAGAGCAATAAATAAAAATCCTAAACATAAAGGAGCATTTTTAATATATTTCTTGTTAATCATTTATTTTCCAAAGATAAAAACAGCGAATAAAATACATTAATTTCTAAAATTAAATCAAGTTGTTAATCTTTTTATATATTTGTTTTTTTATTTTTTTTATTTTGGTTTTTTATTATTTATACGAACATAAATTATCGATTTAACATTATGAAAAATATAATCCAAAGAATAAACGAATTAAAAAAAGATCGTGACGCAATAATTATCGCACATAATTATCAGCCAGATGAAGTGCAAGCTATTGCAGATTTCACAGGTGATTCGTTAGAATTAAGTAGAATTGCTGCAGAATTAGATGAAGAAGTGATTGTATTTTGTGGTGTTCATTTTATGGCAGAAACAGCTGCTATTTTAAGTCCAGAAAAAACTATTTTGCTTCCCGATAAATTTGCAGGATGTCCTATGGCAGACATGCTTTCCTCTGAACAACTTATTCAAAAAAAGAAAGAGCATCCAGATGCAGTAGTTGTGGCATATGTAAATAGTTCCGCAGCAGTTAAAGCAGAAACCGACTTATGTTGTACATCATCTAATGCCATGAAAATTGTTCAATCTATACCTGATGATAAAGAAATAATATTTGTTCCTGATACACATCTTGGACATTATGTTCAAGAGCAATTAAATCGTAAAATGATAATATGGGATGGATATTGTCCAACTCATTCTCGAATTCGAGATGTCGATATTGTTAGAGAGAAAAAAGACCATCCTAATGCCAAAATTATGTCACATCCTGAGTGCCCTCAAAATATTAGAGATATATCAGATTATTTGTTATCAACTGGACAGATGCTTGAACATGCGAAAAATTCTGATGAGGATGAATTTATCGTAGCAACAGAAATGGGACTCTTGTACAGACTTAGAAATGATAACCCATCTAAAAAATTCTATTCAGTAAGTGATAGAGCATTATGTCCGAATATGAAAAAAATTGATTTAGACAAAGTGCTATGGGCATTAGAGGATTTACAACATCATATTGTCGTTCCTGAAGAAATTGCATCTAAAGCACGTGGATCTATAGAAAGAATGCTCGAGTTAAGTTAATTATGAATGAACCAATATATTTGGATAACAATGCTACAACCAAGATAGCACCTGAGGTTATTGATGCAATGAAGCCTTACTTAGATGAGTTTTGGGGTAATCCTTCTAGTCCTTATAATCATGGAAATCAGGTTAAAAGAGCGATTGATAAAGCTCGTATCCAAGTAGCCTCTTTAATTGGTGCAGAGGATCCAAATGAAATCATTTTTACGAGTGGTGGATCTGAATCTAATAATATGGCTTTACATAGCGGTGTTCAAACTTTGGGAAATAAGTCGGTAGTGATTTCAAGCCCAACTGAACATTCTGCTATTCTTGGTCCTATTGAAGAGCTTCAAAAAAAAGGACATAAGGTTATATGGCTTAGTGTAAATGATGAAGGTAATGTAAATCTTGATGGTTTACATCAAGTTACGATGCAATATTTAAACTCATTAACATCAATTATGTGGGCAAATAATGAAACCGGTGTAATCTCTCCAATAAAAGAGATTATAGATATTGTTAAAACGGATGATAGTTTATTTCATACAGATGCTGTTCAAGCAGTAGGTAAAATTCCTATTAATGTAAGCGAGTATGATATAGATATGCTCTCTTTCTCAGGACATAAGATATATGGACCAAAGGGAATAGGGGTGTTATATGCAAAAAGAGGAACAAGAGTTCATTCATTAATTCATGGAGGTCATCAAGAAAGGGGACGACGTGGGGGAACAGAAAATGTTCTTGGAATTGTCGGATTAGGAAAAGCATGTGAGCTCACAGAAGAACGAATAAATAAAGATATAGAAAACATTTCATATCTTAGAGATAAGCTTGAACAAGGTATTTTGTCTTCTTGTATTGGATCAGTTCTAAATGGAGATAAAGATAACAGGTTGCCAAACACTACAAATATTAGTTTTGAGCATCTTGACGGTGAAGCCATTCTTTTTATGTTAGATGATCGTAATATATGTGTTTCTACTGGATCCGCATGTGAATCTGGTTCACTTGAGGCTTCCCATGTATTGAAATCAATGGAAATATCAAGAAATATGATTAACGGTGCAATTCGTTTTAGTTTAGGAAGATATTCTACAGAAAATGATGTAAATCGTGTTTTAGAGGAGCTTCCTAATATTATTAAAAAATGTAGAGAATTAGTTCCACATTTAAAATAATTTCAACGTAATAAAATGTTATGAAAACATGGATAGATACGCTAAATGTTTATCAGCCAGGTCTTCCGATTGAAGAAGTCGCAAGAGAACTGGGAATTAGTGACATTAATAATATAATAAAAGTGGCATCAAATGAAAATGAATTTGGACCATCTCCGAAAGCAATTCAGGCGATGAATGAATGTACAAATCAAATGCATCGATATCCAGATGGTGGTGCATATTATTTAAAGGAAAAATTAGCCAATAAGTTAAATGTATTACCAAGTCAAATATTATTTGGAAATGGTAGCAATGAGTTAATTATTTTTTTATCTCATTTGTATCTTGAACCCGGTAGATCATTACTTATGTCTGAACATGCTTTTGCAGTTTATGCTTTGGCAACAAAGTTATACCAAGGTGAATTAATCCAAGCTCCTATGAAAAATTTGACTCATAATTTAGACGCTATGTTAAATTTAATTGATAGTAGAACGAAGATAGTTTCTGTTGTTAATTCTAATAATCCTACAGGGACTGCGGTTAAACCCAATGATTTAGAGGAATTTATTCAGGAAGTGCCTGATCATGTATTGTGTGTAGTTGATGAAGCTTACTACGAAGTTATGCCTAAAGATAAGCAATTAGATATAATCAAGTATATTAATTCTGGAAAAGAAAATCTTTTAATTCTTAGAACTTTTTCAAAAGGGTATGGATTAGCAGGATTACGTATTGGTTACGGAATTGGTTCATCATCATTAATATCAAAGTTAAATAAAATTCGTCAGCCTTTTAATGTCAATGCAATGGCACAATCGGCTGCGTTAGCTGCGTTAGATGATGATGAATATATTGAATATTGTAGATCACAAATTTGCAATGGGGTAAGATATTTAGAAAAAGAATTTAATAAATTAGGCCTTGAAACAGTTCCATCTGCAGCAAATTTTATTTTAGTTAAAACTTTTAATGGAAATAAAGTATTTAAAGATCTTCAGAAAAGAAAAATAATTGTTAGACCTATGAATGTTTATAATTTACCTGATTATGTAAGGATTTCCGTCGGAACAACTGAGCAAAATAAAAAAATTATAGATGCATTTTCAGAAATTTTTTAGGTTTAGCATCTTGACTCATTCACTTGAACAGTTAGGATATTCGGTCTTTTATTGGGGCGATTAGCTCAGCTGGCTAGAGCATCTCGTTTACACCGAGAGGGTCGGCGGTTCGAATCCGTCATCGCCCACCATTAATTTAGATGAATATAGCATCATCATACTTCCTGCTACCGCTGCATTCAAGGATTCAACTTTATTGGATATTGGAATAGTAATTTGATCATTAGAACTTTTTAATAGTTTTTCACTTATTCCATGAGCTTCTGAACCAATAGTAAGAATAAATTTTTCTCCAAATTTGTAATCAAATATAGGTATTCCATTTTTTGGTACAGTTGAAATTAAACAATAATCATCTTTTGCAAATTCTATTATCTTATCTAATGAACTTTCAATAATTGGTATAAAACAAATAGATCCCATTGAGGCTCTAACAGTTTTCGGATTAGTATAATCAACATATTTTCCAATTAAAATAATTGCATCATATTTAGCTGCTACAGCTGAACGAATTAATGTTCCTACATTGCCTGGATCATTTATGTTTTCAAGCAACAAAATTTTTTTAAACTTTGGAATTAA
>MDTE01062031.1_pt1 | contig 16777 bp, 15 predicted proteins | sample 811231 | NCBI WGS metagenome assembly MDTE01 (sample SAMN05326651, study PRJNA326480) | marine metagenome | isolation source: seawater | place: Indian Ocean: Red Sea | collected 2010
GTCATACCTAAGGTACCAGACCTCGTCACTTCTAAAAATTCTTCTTTCTTCAATTCAGACAATAATTTTTCAATTTCTTGAGTATCACCAAGTACTTTGAAAACTGTGTAATTATCTTTTTCATCTAAAATTTCTCTCTCAAATTCGTAATTTTTTAGAAGACCCTCTACATCTGCCTTGTTCTGATTTAATTTAATTATTGCAAGTTCTAAAGTTAAAGAATCAGCTTCGCTTAAATTTTGTACCATTACCACATCAACCAATTTATAAAGCTGTTTTAGAATTTGATTGATATCAGCACCTTCCTCGCCAATGGTCATGGTCAACCTGGAAAGTGTTTCGTCTTGTGTTGGTGCTACGGATAAAGAATCAATGTTGTACCCTCTTTGAGAAAATAAGCCTATCACTCTGGATAAGGCTCCAGGTTGGTTTTCCATTAGTAAGGCAATATGATTCATTCGAAAGTTTTTTCCGTTTTACTCAAGAACATTTCTGACATGTCTCCCCCAGCTTTCAACATAGGATAGACATGCTCATCAGGATCAACATAGACATCAAGAAAAACCAATTTGTCTTTTAATGAAAAGCACTCTTCCATTGCAGACTCAAGTTCTGAAAGCTTTTCTACTTTCATACCGACATGTCCATAGGATTCTGCAAGCTTAATGAAATCAGGTAACGAATCTTCATAAGAGATACTTGAATATCGACCACCGTATTGCATATCCTGCCATTGTTTAACCATCCCAAGCGCTCTGTTATTGAGATTAATAATTTTGATTGGTAGGCCATACTGTCCGCAAGTAGATAATTCTTGGATACACATTTGAATACTGCCCTCTCCCGTTATGCAAGCAACCGTTTCATCAGGAAAAGCAAATTTAACTCCCATTGCTGCAGGTAAGCCAAAACCCATGGTTCCTAATCCGCCTGAATTAATCCATTTTCTGGGTTCATTAAAATGATAATACTGCGCCGCGAACATTTGGTGCTGACCAACATCTGAAGTTACAAATGCCTTTCCATCAGTTGCTTTGTAGACAGACTGGATAACTTGTTGTGGCAAAATGATATCGCCCGGATTTTTTTGGTCCAACATATTGTGATTCAGCCCATGTTCCGCACGCCACTGCATGGCTTTTGTCATCCAACTTTTGAATTTTTTATTGTCAAAATTCATAGCCCTTAATTCTTTATTGATTTGAGAAATAACTTTTTTTGCATTTCCAGTCATCGCTACATCTACATCAATGATCTTATCAATTGAAGAAGGGTCGGAATCGATATGTATTTTTTTTGCTTTCAGCCCAAATTTGTTTGGATTGTTGGTAATTCGATCGTCAAATCTAGCACCTATTGCCATGATCAAATCTGCTTCATGCATCACCATGTTTGCCTCATAAGTGCCATGCATACCTAACATTCCAACAAACTGTTCATCTGAAGCAGGATAAACACCTAGGCCCATTAAAGTATTTGTTACTGGACAACCCATTAATTTACCAAATTCATATATCTCCTCTGCAGCATTTGAATTAATAGCTCCTCCGCCCGCATAGATGACAGGCCTTTCTGCTTCTGTAAGTAATTTCACAGCTTTTTTTACATCGCTACCCTGCGCTTCATCGTATAGCGCGAATGACCTTAGATATAAATCTGAAGGATACTTGTACTCAAACTTTTCATTTGGATCAGTTAAATTCTTCGGTACATCAATCACTACAGGGCCCGGTCTGCCAGTAGTAGCAATGTGGAAAGCTTTTTTAACGATGACAGGAATTTCTTCTGGATTTTGTACCAAAAAGCTATGCTTAACTATGGGTCTTGAAATACCCATCATATCGGTTTCTTGAAAGGCATCAGTACCAATCAAATGATTTGGGACTTGGCCAGAAATAACAACTAAAGGAATGGAATCCATATAGGCGGTTGCAATACCAGTAATCGCATTGGTTGCTCCAGGTCCAGAAGTAACTAAACAAACTCCGGGCTTTCCAGTAGCGCGAGCAAAACCATCAGCTGCGTGAGTAGCAGCTTGTTCATGTCTTACCAAGATATGTTGAACTCGATCTTGCTGATAGATAGCATCATAAATATGCAGGGCTGCCCCTCCAGGATAACCGAAGATGATATCTACATTTTCATCAGCTAAAGCTTTAATTAAAGCTTCGCCACCAGATGTCATAATTTTTGCCATTTTTCTAAAAAAATTTGAAGAAATAACTCAAGGGAGCGAATTTTGACAGTACTACTTGGCAAGTCAAGGAAATTATACTTGGTTTATAAGGTTTTCCCTTAATTCTACTAAATCAGAAGGCAACTTTGATTTGAAAGTCACTTCTGCATTCATTGATGGATCTAGAAAGGATAATTCGGATGCATGCAGGGCTTGTCGCGGAAAACCTTCAATCACCTCTCTTAGTTTTTGGTGAGTGTTTTTTGCAAATCTTCTTCGTCTTCCATACAAAGGATCTCCAATTAAGGGGCAGCCTAAATGATTCATATGAACTCTTATTTGATGGGTTCTTCCAGTTTCTAAATTTACTTCTAGATGGGAATAAAAGCCAAAATTCTCAATAAGTTTGTAGTGAGATATTGCTTCTCTCCCAGATTCTATTACAGCTTGTTTCTGTCTATTCCTTGGGTCTCTAGCAATTGGGGCATTTATCTTTCCAGACCTTTCTATTTTACCTGCTGTAAATGCTTGATATGTCCTTACTACTTGACGTTTAGAAATTTGATCAGATATGTGTTTAAAACTTTCCTCAGTTCTTGCAACAATCATTAAACCCGATGTGTCTTTATCCAACCTGTGCACAATTCCAGCTCTAGATAATTTATTTAATTCTGGATATTCAAATAATAGAGCATTTAAAAGCGTTCCTGATTTGTTTCCAGCGCCTGGGTGAACGACTAATCCTGCTGGCTTATTGAGAACAATATATTCCTCAGTCGACTTTATGATATTCAATTCTATTTCCTCAGGCAGATCTTCGGTAAGTGATTCATCTGGGATGGTTAAGTTAATTACCGCAGGAAAAGTTACCTTGTGACTTGGTTTAGTAATTATTTTTTTATCTACAGACACAAATTTATTTTCTAGCCACTTTTTTAATCTGCTTCGAGAGTACTCTGGAAAAGTTTCAGCCAAAGCAATATCAATTCTTTTATTTGAAAGTGATTCTTTAATCTCCCTTGAAAGAAAATTGCTCTTCTTTAAAACCATTTCAGAATGATAAACTTATTTTGTGAAAATTTATTTAAATCTTTTTTTTCTAATTTTTGGCATTCTTTTTGCAGGATGCGCATCATTGAACGACCAAGACTCGGAAATTTCAGTTTCCCCGGAAAAAAAAATTTATGACTTGGCTCAGGAAAGATTACAAAGCGGAAGCTACTCATCTGCAATTGAAGCTTTGGAAGCTTTGGAAAGAAGATTTCCATTTGGAAAATACGCTGAACAGGCTCAAGCAGAGCTAATTTATGCTTATTATGAAAATGGTTTATATGATGGCGCCGTAGTTGCAGCGGAAAGATTTATAAGTCTTCATCCTAGACATCCAAATACAGATTATGCTTATTTCATGAAAGGGCTAGCAGCTTTTTCAAAAGAAAAAGAATTACTTAGTTCTTTGCCAGTATTGGGAGATATGACACACAAAAGAGACCTATCATCGGCAAAAGTGTCTTTCAATGAACTTACAGAATTTATAACTAGATTTCCTGAAAGCTCTTATGTCGAAGAGGCAAAAAGTAGAATGCTTTTTTTAAGAAACCTTATTGCTAAGCAAGAAATTGAAATTGCAGAATTTTATATAAAAAGAAAAGCATACATTGCTGCAGTTTCTAGAGCGGACTACATAATTTCTAACTTACCGAATTCCCCTTTCGTAAAGGAAGCCCTTGAAATTAAAGTTGAAGCATATGACCTTATGGAAAAAAAAGAACTTAAAATTCAGGCAGAAGAAATTTTGAATAAATTCATTAGGGCTTCAAAAGAATAAATCTTTTCTTTTGTTTATGATATTAAATATATTATTTATATTGGCTTTTATTGGAATTCTGCTTGGATTGTCAAAACTCCTTAAGGCTGAAAATTTTGACTTAGATAATGAAAATGATGAATTAATAAAGTGCTCATCTTGTGGAAAGTACTTACCAAAAGGCCTTGCAATAAATTCTCCTCAAGGATTATTTTGCAAAAATTGCAAACCTTAAAACTTGTATCTAATTTTTACTATGAACTTGTCTGTGGTTTGTTCATTCCAAGCGTTTGAATATAGGTTACCAAAAGAATCATTGAGCGCTCCGGAAGATTTTCCGCCTCGAGTATAGACAACATATAAGTTTGATAAGGGTGAAAACTCATATTTATATCTCACTTGAAATGCAACCTCGGAAAGTTGAAACTCGTTTAAGTCATCTATTGCCGCCGTCATAAACCCAGAGGCATTTACCCTAAAAGCTCTCGCGTCGCTTGCTCTAATACCGTAAATGAAAGCTTTTAATCTAAACTCCTGATTAGTTCCTGGAAACCAATCAATATCAATTCCAGAAGAAATCATCTCTTTTTCAAAGTAGCCAAATAAATTATCTTCTTGCCAAATAGACCAATTATTTTGTTTTTGATATTCAAAAAAATTCAATGATGCTCTAAGTTGAGTAGAAGTCGTCAAAATAAGTCCTGCTCCAAGTTTTGCTGACTCGCTTTGTAAATCGATGGACGGATCGTCTGATCTGTATCCGTCAGTACCCAAACCAAATTTAACGTAGGGTCTAATTTTGTTTGTTCTAGGAGAATAATAAGCTAGTTGAAGATTGTATTTAGCGAGACTCTCAATGAAGGGTGCATCGACGAAATTCCTCGTTTCAGTAAAGTTTTTTCCTCTCATTACAGTGCAGTCACATTTCAAACTAATATAAGAATTATCTCTCATGAAAAATTCCAGTTCTGTGTTCAGTCCTATGCCACTGCTATAACCTTCGGTAGATCTGTTATGCCCCCCATTAACCCTAAAAATTGTTTGTGATACTTTAGAATTCTCATTCTTTATTGGATTTATATATTGCAAAAAACCGCCAAGACTAATTTTGTTATTTTCCTCTAAATAACCCATATCGTTTATATCAAAATCTTCATCAAGATAATTTAGAGCTCCTAAAACAAACAATTGATCAGAAAAACCTCGCGTGGCAACCAATCTTGCGCCTATTCCTGAAACATCTTGAGAATCGTCTTTTATTTTAGATTGGCTAACCCAGCCATAAAACCTTGAGGGGGCAGAAGGCTTAAAATCAAAATCAATTACCTGTACATATGCTTCCCTATTTATCGAAGGCCTATTCACAGCTGTTAACATGTAACCAAAATTACCATTGGCTTTAGGAACGTTTCTCTTGTACCTTCCTGCAAAGTAGTCTCTACCGGAAGAAAACTGGCTATTAGCTTCTAAAGCAGAAAAAAAACCAAATTCATTTTCTGCAGATTTCTGCGTGTACCTAAGGGCCAAATCGATATCTGAAGAATCAACAAGACTATTTGAACATTCGCCTCTAAGTGTTTCGTTTGTTGGAGAACACTTGTCAGGGATAGCACCTATTCTTCTTGTGTTTATGAAATATAGATTCCAACCAGTAATTTCAAATAAAGTTTGATTTTCTGTAAAAAAAGGTCTCTTGTCTTTATAAAAAGTCTCTATTGCAGAAAAATTCACAATCAAATCATCGCTTTCAACTTGTCCAAAATCTGGATTAATAGAAATATCTAGTTTTGAACCAGAATTGATATCCCAAAAAATCTCGCCGCCATACTGGATTTTTCTATTATTCTCCTCAAAATTATTGGTGAAACTCAGGTAAGGGAAATAATCGACTCTTGAAGACTTAATATTTTCCGGATTCTTTACTTTAAGGTAAGAAAACTTAGATAAAAAAGGCGATTGTTCAGACCACAAACCAGGAAAGTTATAAAACTTATTTTCGGAATGATGTTTTCTAAAAAAAGATACTTTGATGCTCCTCTCTTTCTCTGCAACAACATTCATAGGCGCAACTTCCCAAGGAATAAAAAATTCTGAGTACCACGCAAATTCTGTTTGATGAGTTTTTGCAAACCATATGGCATCCCAACTCCCTGACTTTTCGTTTTCATTTGTCCAGATTGCGTCTCTTAAAGTATCGCCGAGAGTAACAGAAAATTCATACCCAACATTTGAGTTAGCATCAAAATCAATCATTATGAGATTTCTATCTGCGTCTACGAACCACTTGTCTCTTGGGTGCTTTAGAGGTGTCTGAGTTTCGATCGGTTGTTCATTTAAAAAACCAAAATAAATTCCCTTTTCATTTGAAAAAAATCTAACTTCTGTTTTGTATTTAGGAGATGATTTATCGTTGGGATAAACTGTTAAAAAATCTTTGACCAATTGAGCATTTTCCCATTCAGGCTCAGAGAGTTTTCCATCAATCGTTATCGATGCTCCTAAAAAATTAGAAAAGACAAGACAAATTAGAATCTTTAGAAATTTAGGAGACATATTTTCCATCCTGATAGATCAGCGGATTCATATTTCCTGAATGAAATATTTTGTCTACCTCGCCAATAACAAGTGAATGGGAATATAAAGGAATTATCTTTTTACAAGAACAAAATAAATTTGATTGTGCATTTTTTAAATAAGGAATTTCTTCCGTCTCCCAATCATCATGCTCGAATCTTACTTGGCCTTCTTCAGAGCCGCTACATATTTCAGCGATCTCAATTTGATTCGAAGCTAAAAGATTGAGAGAAAATTTATCGTTTACTCGTAAAACATCGTGAATGCCTGCCTGTTGATTAACACTTACCATCATAGACATAGGCTCAAGAGATACCGAAAAGACCGAAGAAACTGTCATAGCATGTTTCTCTTCGCCTTTTTCTGCAGCCAAAATAAAGACATTTTGTTTGGTGGTTCTTAAGACTTCTAGAAATTTTTCTTTCAAGGTTGATGTGGGTAAATCTTTAACAAATTATCTCATGTATTATCATGAATAAAATGAAGAATGCAAAAAAAGGTGAGCTTAGGATTATTGGTGGTAAATGGAAAGGGAAAAAAATTTATTTCGATCTATCTAAAGAACTAAGACCTACTCCCGATAGAGCTAAAGAGGTTTTATTCAATTGGCTGGGCCAAGATTTAAGTGGAGCAAGTTGCTTAGACCTTTTTTCAGGAACGGGTGCTCTAGGCTTGGAGGCCCTTTCAAGAGGGGCAAAAAAAGTAACATTTGTTGAGAAAAATAAAGAATATCTTGAGAGGATAATCAAAATTATTAAAGAAAAAGAAGAAGAGAATAACGTAAATTTCTTCTGTGATGAATGTTTAAGTTGGATGAAAAATTATAATTTTCCCGAGAAATTTGATTTAGTATTTGTAGATCCACCTTTTAAAAAAAATCTAATTCATCAGTTGCTAGAAGATATTATTGATAAGGAAATACTATCTGAAAGTGGAAGAATATATTTTGAATTTGAAAAAGAATTAGATTTAAAAATTCCAAAGCCTTTAAACCTTTTGAAGATAAAAAATATGGGTGGAAAAAGTTATGTTTTGGCAGAAATTATTTGCCCTTCTTCATAGAATCGAAGAACTCGCTATTAGTTTTGTGTTTACTCAACTTGTCAATTAACCAGTCGATGGCATCAATATCCTCCATTTCATGAAGCAGTTTTCTTAGGATATTAATCCTTGCAAGTTCAGCTTCATCGGTAATGAGTTCCTCTCTCCTAGTTCCAGACCTGCGGATATTGATTGCAGGAAATATTCTTTTTTCAGCAATAGCTCGATCCAAGTGAATTTCTTGATTACCGGTACCTTTGAATTCTTCAAAGATTACCTCGTCCATTCTGGAACCAGTATCAATTAACGCGGTAGCAATAATGGTCAAACTGCCGCCGCCTTCTATATTTCTTGCTGCTCCAAAAAATCTTTTTGGCTTTTCTAAAGCATTTGCATCAACCCCTCCAGTTAAAATTTTTCCAGAAGCTGCTTGAGTGGAATTATAAGCTCTGGCTAGTCTCGTGATTGAGTCAAGTAAAATTATAACGTCATGTTTTTTCTCAACTAATCTTTTAGCTTTAGCAATCACCATTTCTGCAACTTGTACATGTCGTGAAGGTGGCTCATCAAAAGTACTTGCAACAACTTCTCCTCTCACAGATCTTTTCATATCTGTGACTTCTTCTGGTCTTTCGTCTACAAGCAAGACCATCAATTTGCTTTCAGGACTATTTTTTTCAATTGAATGAGCAATTGATTGCATTAAAAGAGTTTTACCAGCTTTTGGAGGTGAAACAATAAGTCCTCTTTGCCCCTTTCCTGTTGGCGATACTAAATCGATAATTCTTGCTGAAAGATCCTCAGTAGTTCCGTTACCAGATTCCATGATGATTCTTTCTTCTGGGAACAAAGGTGTAAGGTTTTCAAAAGCAACTTTATTTTTTGTTTTATCAGAAGGCTCAAAATTTATCTGATCTATCTTCAGCAAAGCAAAATATCTCTCACCATCTTTGGGGGGTCTGATATTTCCAGAAACAGAGTCGCCTGTTTTTAATCCAAATCTTCTTATTTGACTTGGTGAAACATAAATATCATCCGGTCCAGCAAGGTAAGAAGACGATGGAGATCTTAAAAATCCAAAACCATCATTTAGTATTTCCAAGACGCCTTCCCCTTCAATATCTTCTCCTCCATTGGAGTGAGTTTTAAGAATATTGAAAATGACGTCTTGTTTTTTTTGACGAGACAAATTTTCAATACCCATGCCCTCAGCAATCGTGAGTAATTCTTCGACTGGTTTTGCTTTAAGTTCCCCTAAATGCATTTTTTAATGTTTGTATAATTTAAAGATTTCGAATGTTTCTACTGGAAGTAGAGCAGCAATTTAACACTATAGAAATTATGAGTCTAGTTTTTTTGAGTATTAAATATGTTCGTTAATGAATTCTTGAAGTTGATTTTTTGTCAAAGCTCCAATTCTTTGATCAACAGGTTGTCCATTCTTAAATAATATAAGAGTCGGTATGCTCATCACATTTTGTTTAGCGGCTGAGTCTCTATTAGAGTCAACGTCAAGCTTGCCAATGGTTAATTTGCCATCAAGTTCAGCTGCAAGTTCTTCTAAAACTGGAGCAACCATTTTACAAGGACCACACCATTCGGCCCAATAATCAACAAGCACAGGAACTGAAGAACCTGAGAGAGTTTCTTCTAAGTTATCGTCAGTAAGTTCAATGGGTTTAGACATGCATTAATTATGAGGACGTATTCAAATAAAACAAGTTTTTTTAGTCTGTAACTGCACCTTCAGAAGCCGATTGAACGGTTTTAGCGTATTTAGCCAGAACGCCTTTTTTAGGAATTGGTTTTGGATTTTTCCAATTTTTCTTTCTTTTTTCGATTTCGTCAGAGCTTAAATCAGCTTCAATCGTTCCTTTGGTTGCGTCAATTGTGATTTTATCACCATTTTCTAGAAGGCCTATCAGTCCTCCTTTAGCAGCCTCAGGAGTTACATGTCCCACAACGAAACCATGTGAGCCTCCAGAGAATCTTCCATCGGTAATAAATGCAACTTTATCTCCTAAGCCTTTACCCATGATTGCTGAAGTTGGTTTTAGCATTTCTCTCATACCCGGTCCACCAACCGGACCCTCGTATCTAACAACAATCACGTCACCCTCTTTAATTTCAGAACCATAAATTGCCTCTAAAGTTTCTTCTTCAGAATTGAAAACTCGAGCTGACCCTGAAAAGCTATGCCCTTCTTTTCCTGTAATTTTTGCAACAGCTCCATCACTTGCAAGGTTTCCTTTTAAGATTTTTAAATGACTATCTTTTTTAATGGGCTTATCCAAAGGCATTATGATTTTTTGTTCTTCTGGATAAGGTTTAACATTTCTCAAATTTTCAGCCATTGTTTTACCTGTAACTGTCAAAGTATCTCCATGAAGAAGATTGGCATCTAAAAGAGTTTTCATTAAAGGTTGTATACCACCAATTTCATTCAATTCAGACATAAGAAAATGTCCTGAAGGCCTCAGGTCAGCCAATAATGGACTGGTTTTACCAATTTCTTCAAAATCATCGATGCTCAATGGGATTTCCACACTTTTTGCCATTGCCAACAAATGAAGAACAGCATTTGTTGATCCACCCAAAGCAATTAAAACACGAATAGCATTTTCAAAAGCCTCTCTAGTCATGATATCTGTAGGCTTGATATCTTTTTCAAGAAGATTATTGATTGCATTGCCAATTTTTCTGCAATCTTCTTGTTTATCTGGTGAAACTGCATCTTGAGAACTGCTTCCAGGCAAACTCATCCCTAAAGCTTCAATTGCAGATGCCATAGTGTTAGCAGTATACATTCCTCCACATGAACCTGGACCTGGTAGAGCTGTTTTTTCTATCGCAATTAGCTCTTCTTCAGAAATTTTATTGCTTGAAAAACTTCCCACACCTTCCATCACGGTCACTAAATCTGTATGGTTGGCCCCCGGTCTGATTGAACCACCATAGACGAAAATAGATGGTCGATTTAATCTAGCTAGGCCGATCAAGCATCCAGGCATATTTTTATCGCAACCCCCAATAGCAACAACTCCATCAAAAGACTGACAGCCGACCACTGTTTCAATTGAGTCAGCAATAACTTCTCTTGAAACTAATGAATACCTCATGCCTAGAGTTCCCATTGAGATCCCATCAGAGATTGTGATGGTATTGAATAATACGGCCTTTAATTCTTCTTGATCAATTGAATCACAAACCAAAGATGCAAGATCATTGATGTGCATGTTACAGGGCGTAACATTGGACCAAGTGGATGCGACTCCAACCTGAGGCCTTCTAAAATCATCATCTTCAAACCCTGCTGCTCTGAGCATTGATCTTGACGGGGCCTGTTCAGGTCCGTCAACTAGAGGTGCTGAATGTTTTCTTTTGTTTATTTTTGTCATATAAGATTAACTATAAGCTGCTTGAATTAGCGATTTTGTATAAGGTTCATTCGCATTGTAAAATATTTCATCTCGCTTACCTTGTTCAACTATTTTACCTGACTTTAGAACAACTATTTCATCTGCGATGGCGTTAATGACCTTCAAGTCATGACTAATTAACAAATAACTTAACCCCCTTTTTGACTGTAAATCTAACAAAAGGTTGATAATTTCCTTTTGGATAGAAATATCAAGTGCTGAAGTTGGTTCATCTAAGATGAGAAACTCTGGTTCTAGTATTAAGACTTTTGCAAGTGCAATTCTTTGTCTTTGTCCTCCTGAAAACTCATGTGGGAATTTAGCTAGACAGCTCTCATTCATTTTTACTTCTTCAAGTACTTTCAATACTTTCTCTTTTTTTTGATGGAAAGTTAAGGAGGATTCGTGGATATCAAGTCCTTCTTTAACAATATCAAATATTTTTTGTCTCGGTGAAAGAGAACTAAAAGGATCCTGAAAAACAAGCTGGCAATTTTTTTTGAAATGTTTTTTTTCTGAATTATTATATTTTGAAATATTTTTATTATTGAAAATTATCTCTCCAGAAAATTTTTCAATACCTAAAATTGATCTTGCTAAAGATGACTTCCCTGATCCCGATTCTCCCACTAAGCCGAGGGCTGAATTTTTTTTAATTGATAAATTGATATTTTTAAGTGCAGAATAATAAGACTTTCTGCCAATGAAATCTTTTTTTGAATAAGTTAAATCTAAGGCAGAAATTTTTAAGATTTCATCATTGAGATCTATAGCCCCCTTTTTGGGTTCCGGAGAAGAATTAATAAGCCTCTGTGTATATGGGTCCTTAGGATTTTGAAAAATTTCATTCATTGAATTTTCTTCTTTGATTTCTCCTTTCTGCATGACCAAAACTCTATCTGATATTTTTTTTACAATATTTAGATCATGTGAAATGAATATGATGCTCATTCCCATTTTTTTTTGAATTTTTCTCAACAATACTAATAAGCTTTGTTGAGTACTGACATCGAGCGCTGTCGTTGGTTCATCAGCAATTAATAGATCTGGCTCATTTGCAATAGCCATTGCGATCATGACTCTTTGTCTTTGTCCTCCTGAAATTTGGTGAGGATAAGAGTTAAAGATTTTTTCTGGATCTTCAAATTCAACTTCTTCTAAAAGCTCCATAACTTTATTTTTTTTATCTAGTGTTTCGGAACTGAAAAAAATACTCTCTTCAATTTGTTCACCACATTTCAAAAAGGGATTTAGAGAAGTCATTGGTTCCTGAAAAACCATTGAGATTTTCTTTCCTCGTAATTTACGCATTTGTGATTTCGATTTTTGAAGGATATCTTCGCCTTTGAAAATGATCTTGCTTTCCGATCCATGACCAGCAAGAGGGTAAGGAAGTAACTTCATTATAGAGAGTCCGATGATGCTCTTTCCAGAACCTGATTCTCCAACAATAGAAAGTGTTTCGCCCTTGGATAGAGAAAAAGAAATATTTGAGGCTGCTAAAATCTGGTTTTCTTTATTTATATTAAAATAAATGGAAAGATTATCTATTTCCAAAATATTCATACAGGGAAGATTACATGAAAAAAAAATTATTTATAGTTAGCTTTTTTTCTCTTTTTTGTCATACACAAGTATTTGACTCAAACAATTACATTCCTGCTGTTGATGATGCTTTTATGATTACTGCTGAACTTGAAAACCAAAATATTCTAGTAAATTTTAAGCTACTACCAAAAACCTATATATATTTGGATAAAATAGATTTGAAAGATTCAAAAGATTCAAATATGAATTTTGAGTTTCTAGGAAAGAAAAAAGAAAAAGAAGATGTATTTTTTGGTCTAACTGAAATTTTTGATTCTGACTTTATGATTAAATTTTCTCCTGAAAAAAAAGAAAAAATCCTTTTAGGTTTTCAAGGTTGCTATAAAAACAAAGTTTGTTATCCGAGCAAAATTAAAAATATCTTTATAAAATACGATAAAAAAAACATATCTTCTGTGAAAATATATTAAATTTCGTCTAAAATCTAAAAAGTGAAAAGTTTTCTTCTTTTGAATGGTCCCAATCTCAATTTACTTGGTAAGCGAGAAACAGATATCTATGGCGAACAAACATTGGAACAGATTGAAGAAGAGTTATTAGAAGTTGCAAAAAAAAATAAGATTGATTTAAAAACTTTTCAAAGTAATGCAGAGCATGAACTCGTTGATAGAATCCAAGCAGCTAAAAATGAGAATGTGTCTTGTATTTTGTTCAATCCTGGAGCATTTACCCACACAAGTGTAGCTCTTAGGGATGCTATTCTTGGAGTAGGCATTCCGCTCATAGAAATTCATATAAGTAATATTTTCAATAGAGAGGCGTTCAGAGAAAAGTCCTATTTCTCTGACATAGCTATTGGCATAATTTCAGGTTTTGGAGAACAAGGATACAAAGCTGCCCTAGAACTAGCAATTAAGAGATTTTAAATAGGAGAAACTATGGATATTAGAAAAGTAAAAAAACTAATAGAAATGTTAGAAGAGTCACAACTTAATGAAATTGAAATCAAAGAAGGAGAAGAGTCGGTAAAATTAGTAAAAGCAATTTCTGTTCCAGTTCAAGAACAAATTGTAACTTCCAATATTGCTGCTACTGCTCCTCAACCGGTAGCCATGAATGAGGTTGCCCCCGTCGAATCAGATACAAAAGAATCAACAGATCCTGAAACAATATCTGGAAAAACCATTGATTCACCGATGGTTGGAACCTTTTACGCAGCTCCAAATCCAGGAGCTAAAGATTTTGTATCTGTTGGAGACAAAATTTCAGAGGGAGATGTTTTATGTATCATTGAAGCGATGAAAATGATGAATGAAGTAAAAGCAGACTCTTCCGGGATTATCAAGCAAGTTTTAATTGAAAATGCTGAGCCAGTTGAGTTTGGCCAACCTTTATTTGTAATAGAATAAATGTTCAAAAAAATTCTCATTGCCAATCGTGGAGAGGTAGCTCTTAGAGTTCTTAGAGCTTGTAAGGAGATGGGAATTGCAACAGTTGCTATTTACTCAGAAGCAGATAAGAACTTAAAACACGTGAAAATGGCTGATGAATCTGTTTGCATAGGGCCCGCAGAGTCTGCCAAGAGTTATCTCAATATCCCAGCTATTATAAGTGCCTGCGAAGTTACAGACAGTGATGCTATTCATCCGGGAGTTGGTTTTCTAGCAGAAAATGATCATTTTGCTGAACAAGTTCAGGCAAGTGGATATACTTTTATTGGGCCGAATCCAGAGAGTATCAAAATCATGGGTAATAAAATTTCAGCTAAAGAGGCTGTTTCAGATTCAGGTATGCAATGCGTTCCAGGAACAGGTAGAATTTCTGCAACAAATAGAGAGACAATTGAATTAGCAAAAAATATTGGGTATCCAGTAATTATAAAAGCTGCTGCTGGAGGTGGTGGTAAAGGTATCCAAATAGTTGAGAAAGAAACTGATTTGCTCGATAAATTGCAACTGACACAAAGGGAGGCCTTAAATAGTTTCGGAAGCGATGAAATTTATATAGAGAAATTCTTAACATCTCCGAGACATGTTGAAATTCAAATTGCAGCAGATAGCGCTGGACATGTGCTTCATTTTTTTGAAAGAGATTGTTCAATTCAAAGAAAAAATCAAAAGATTATTGAAGAGGCTCCTGCGTTTGGAATTCCTGAAGAAAAGCTAGAAGAGATTAGGCAAATTTCAGTAAATACTTGCAAAAAACTTAATTACAAAGGTTTGGGTACTTTCGAGTTCCTTTATGAAAACGAAGAATTTTACTTTATTGAGATGAATACTCGTCTTCAAGTAGAGCACACCATAACAGAAATGATTACAGGAATTGATTTAGTAAAGTTACAAATAAAAATTGCGGCAGGCGAAGAAATAAGGTTTACCCAAGAAGAAATCAACTGTCGAGGACATGCAATTGAATGCAGAATTAATGCTGAACATTCTGAAACCTTTATTCCGTCTCCAGGATTGGTGACTGAATTTCATCCTCCGGGTGGTTTTAGAATCAGAACTGATTCACATTTATATTCGGGATACAAAGTCCCACAATATTATGATGCGTTAGTAGCAAAAATCTGTTCTCACTCTAAGGATAGATTGGATGCTATAAGAAAAATGAGAGTGGCTCTTGAAGAAATGTATATAGAAGGAATTGATACCAATACCGATCTACACGATAAAATCTTTCATGAAAAAAACTTTGTTGAGGGAAATATTTCTATAAATTATCTTAAAGAAATTCTAAATATTTCCTAATGCCTGAAACTGAATACAATTTCAAATTAATTGAAAAAAAGGCCCAAAAATACTGGGAAAAAAATAGATCTTTTGAAGCAGAACCGGATACTGAAAAAGAAAAATTTTATTGTTTAAGTATGTTTCCTTACCCTTCAGGACAATGTCATATGGGACATGTCAGGAACTATACAATCGGTGATGTAATTTCAAGATATCAAAGGCTAAAGGGAAAAAATGTTTTACAGCCAATGGGTTGGGATGCATTTGGTTTACCTGCAGAGAATGCTGCTATTCAAAATAAAGTTTCGCCAAAAGATTGGACTGAAAAAAATATTAAAGAAATGAGGCTTCAACTCAAATCTCTTGGTTTTGCCTATGACTGGCGCAGGGAATTAAAAACCTGCAGTGAAGATTACTATAAATGGGAACAATGGCTATTTTGCAAGCTTTATGAAAAAGGTTTGGTCATTAGAGAAAAAGCAGAGGTGAATTGGGATCCTGTTGATAAGACTGTTCTTGCAAACGAACAAGTAATTGACGGTAAGGGCTGGCGGTCTGGAGCAGAAGTTGAAAAAAAAATTATCAACCAGTGGTCATTTAAAATTACTGAATATGCAGATGAACTTTTGAATGATCTCGATCTTCTAGATGGTTGGCCTGATCAAGTAAAATTGATGCAAAAAAACTGGATTGGAAAATCAAAAGGTGTTTTGTTTCAGTTTAAATCAAATCATAAAGACGATATTGAAGTATTTACTACTAGGCCAGACACCATAATGGGAGTGACTTTTGTAGCATTGTCCTTTAATCATGAAATTGTAGAAAGAGAAGCAAAAGATAATCATGAGTTAGCTAATTGGATAGAAAAAAACTCTAACGTAAAACAAGCGGAAGCAGATTTATCAAAACAAGAAAAAAAAGGTTTTAAGTTGAAGGCAACAGCAATTCATCCAATCACTAACCAGGAGATTGATATTTGGGTGGCTAATTTTGTTTTGTCTGAATACGGATCTGGGGCCTTAATGGGTGTACCTGGTCATGATCAAAGGGACTTTCAATTCGCTAAAGCTCATCACATCGAAATCGTTCAAGTTATTGATGACGGGTACGGAGAAAAAGATAATTTAGAAAATGCTATTGAAGAAAAAGGGTTATTAATTAATTCAGGGAAATTAAATGGTCTTTCTTTTGAAGAAGCCTTCTCTAAATTAACTGAAGAAAATGATTTGGGCTTCAAAGGAAAAGAACAAGTAAATTTTCGTTTGAGAAATTGGGGGGTTTCTAGACAGAGATCTTGGGGCGCACCAATACCTATGTTTGTTGCAGATGAGGAAAGTGAAGTTCTGCCTTTCAGTGCGCTAAGTCAAGAAGAAATTACAAAGGAAAAAATTGAATTGAATGGAATAAATTATTTCAAGGAGAAAGACACTTTTGATACTTTTGTAGAATCATCCTGGTATTTTGCGAGATTTGCTTCTTA
>MDTE01106992.1_pt1 | contig 16777 bp, 18 predicted proteins | sample 811231 | NCBI WGS metagenome assembly MDTE01 (sample SAMN05326651, study PRJNA326480) | marine metagenome | isolation source: seawater | place: Indian Ocean: Red Sea | collected 2010
AGGTTCAAAAAGATTACCAAAAAAAAATATAAAACTGTTTTTTAAGAAACCAATTATATATTATTCAATTAACGCCGCAAAAAAAACAAATTTATTTGATAAAATAATTGTTTCGACAGACTCAATTAAAATTAAAAAAATTGCAGAAGAGCTTGGTGCAGAAGTGCCTTTTTTAAGACCAAAAAAATATTCAGATGATTTTTCACATTTTAATGAGTCAATTATTCATGCAATTAAATGGTTTGGTAAAAAGAAAATTAATTTTAAAAATACTTGCTGTATATATCCAACATCACCATTAATAAATTACAAAAAAATTATTAAAGGTTTTGAGTTATTAAAAAAAACAAAAAGTTATGTTTTCTCTGCATGCTCATATAGGAGCCCACCACAAAGAAGTTTTTTCTTTAGATCAAAAAAACTAAATTTATTATATAGTTTTAATTATAGTAAAAGATCACAAGACTTAAAAAAAATTTTTCACGATGCTGGCCAGTTTTATTGGGCTAAATCGCAAACATGGTTAAATGAAAAAGTAATTTTCAATAAGAACAGTAATATCATAGAAATAGATTATTTAGACTTTATAGACATAAACAGTGTTGAAGATTTTAATATAGCAAAAAAATTGTTTAAATTAAAAAAAATTACAAATGAATGATTTAGATAAAAGTTCTCAAAAAGACCATCAACAGGCCGTAAAAGATTGGTGGAATTCTCAACAATCGAAAGAAAAATGGACTGGCGCAACATACCAAGATAGTTGGGAAACACATTTACATTATTGGATAAGACAAAAAAAAACTCTCGAGTTTATTGATAAATCTAATCTTCCCAAAGATGCAAAAATATTAGAGTTGGGCTTTGGAGGAAGTGAAACTGCAATTAAAATTTTACATAAAGGATATACCTATTATGGAATAGATGTATCAAAACATTTGTGCGATCATGCAAAAAAAATGTGTGATACTTATGTTAAGAAAAACAAAGCTTTTTTCATTGAATCAAGTCTTGAACAAAAATATGAATTTGAAGATAATTTTTTTGACATTGTTATTATTTGTGGAGCAATACATTATGCAGGTAATTTAACTAATGTTTTTTCAGAAGTTAGGAGAGTTTTAAAAAAGGGTGGCAAATTTATTATTGGTCAAGGAAATATGTATACCTTAAATGATTTAATTAATTTTAGAAAATTTTTAAAAGCATGTATTTGGTACTTTACAAATGAAACTTTTCAGCACTCTTATTCCTTGTCTTTTAGAGACATGTTATTGGAAACTAAGTTAAAAAAATACTTTTTAAAATACAGAGAGTCAAAATTTATGAATTCAAAATTTATGACAAATTATTCTAACCATTGGAAATATAAAATACACAAAAGACTTTTTTCTAAAAAAAAATTAGAAAACTTAGTTAATGTAAAAAATTTTCAATTAATAGATGTTTCTGGAGGGCCTTTTTTATATTCATCAAAAAAAAAAACAAGTAAAATTAAACATAGTATAAATATAATTCTACAATTTTTATTGGATAAAAAAATATTAAAATATTTGATAAATTTTGCTGATAATGTGGTTGTTTTATCTGAAGTAAAAAAATAATTTAAAATGAAAAAAAATATTCCAGATACAAATATCATTTCTAGCAGGTTAATTTTTATAGGTGGATTAACAAGATGTGGAAAAAGTTTTTTATGTCCAATAGTTTCAAGTTTAAAAAATTCTGAAATGTTTATTTGCGAAACTGTTGCAGAAAATATTTATTATTCCTATTTTTTGAAAAAAATTGATTATAGTTTTGCAAAATATTTTTTTAAGCATATATACAATGAAAGAATATATAATTTAAAAATTGGAAGAAACACTAATACAAGATTTGATGATTATAGTTCAATTTTGAAGTACAAAAATCCTAAAATTTATTCAGCTAGAGCAAGCAGCTCTATAAATAAATTGTTAAAAAATACAATATCAAAATCTATTTTTCCAATAATGTTTCATGATGTTATGTTGTCCCCAAATTTGATTTTTGATACTTTTAAGAACTCAAAAATAATTTATATTGATAGACATCCCGTAGATATGGTAACAGAATGGTATCAAAAAGGCTATTATGGTAAAATTTTTTTAAACAAAAAAAACGCCACATTATCATTTAAATATAGAAATAATCTTTATCCTTATTGGTGCCATGGAAAAGAGAAACAATTTTCAAAGATTAATAATAAATTTGAAAAAATTATTGCAATGCTTAACATAACTTATGTTAGACAAAAAAATAATTACTTAAAATTAAAAAAAAAATATCCAAATAAAATTTATTATTTAAATTATGATATTATGGTTGAAAAGACTGATTATATTATCAGCCGATTATCTAAATTTTTAGGTACAAAAAGTGATAAAAAAACTAATTTAATAATCAAAAGAGAAAATGGAAATAGAATAATTAATCAAGAAAGTCGATTAAATAATAGAAAAAATATAGAGAAACTTATTTCAATTAATTACTTAAATATCTTAAATAAATTAGAAAAAGTTTATGAAAAAAAAAATTAAATTTTCAAATCTGGAGTTCAAAAAAAAGTATATTTGGCTAGAAAACCTCATTCTTGTAACCGGTACTCATACATCTGGAAAAAGTATGATTTCTCCTGTTATTGCAAGTTTAAAAAAGGTCGAAATTTTAAGAAAAATTTATTATTTAGATCAATTAGCAAACCTTCATTTTTTCAATAAGCTTAAATTTAACACAGCAAAGTTTATGGCAAATCATATTTTAGACTTGAGTTATTATGAACAATTAATTGGTAGAAATATGAATTTTAGGCATGAAGATGAAACAAGTGTTGTGAATTCAAAAGATCCAAAATTTTATATGAAAAGATTAAAAGTTAAAAGGGGTAGTCAAATCTTAAAAAAACACAAAAAAATTAATACACATATGCTTCTTGATACACACGACGGTATTTGGTTTAATAAATTTTGGCTAAATTTAGGAATAAAAAATTTAAAAATAATCAATATATGCAGAAACCCAATTGACGTAGTAAATTCATGGATCAATTTAGATTTTGGCGAGGTAGAAAAGCAATTATTGTGTCAAATACCATTAATTTCTTATAAAAAAAAAATAAAACCATTTTATTATTACAAAAGCATTAAAAGAAATAAATTAAATAAATATGACACATCTGTAGAAATGGTTTGCGAATGTATAGAAAATGAAATCAAAAATTTCAAAAAAATTAAAAACATTCAGAATTTAATTAGAATTGACTTTGATAACTTTGCTGAAAAAACAAACTATAATCTTTCTAAAATTTGTAAATTTTTAAAAACAAGCAAAACTAAGCACACAAATAAAATTATGAAAAGAGAGAGGCTTCCTAGAAAAATTATAGAAAATGATAGAATTAAAAAAAGACAACGAATAAAAGAATTAGTTAGTTACAAATTATTTCAAAGGCTTTTAAGACTTGAAAAATTTTATATTAGAGAAAAAAATTTATACAAATGGTAATTTGGATTTTAGGATTGTCGGGTTCTGGAAAATCTTATATTAGTAAAAAATTAAAAAAAAAACTTAAAAAAAATTTTATAATAATTGATGGCGATGTAATAAGAAACATATTCGACAATGATTTGGGACATACAAAGAAAGATAGAAAAAAAAATGCCAGTAGGATATCAAAACTGGTAGCGTATTTATCTGATAACGGGTGCAATATAATTGTTACTGTATTATCTCTTTTTCCAGAGTTGTTAAAATGGAATAGAAAAAAAATTAAAAACTATTATGAAATTTTTATTGATGTACCATTAAATAAATTAATAAGAAGAAATTCTAAACAAATTTATAGAAAAAACAAAAAATTAAATAAAAACATTGTAGGTATAGATATAAAATTTCCAAAACCAAAAAATTCTGATTTAATTTTAGAAAATAAATTTAATAGAGAAAGCCTAAATAAAAATATTAAAACTATAGAACAATCTTTAAAAAAAAAAAAACTTATCTAAAATGTTTAGCTCTAAAGGCGAAACTTTAATAAAATTAAAAAAAAAATTGAAAAAATTTGAAGTCCCAACTTCATTTATTTTTAATGTGAAAAATTGGAAAACCAATAACAATAAAATTGCTAATTTAATAAGCAAAAAATTTAAAAATAGAAAAATTATTGTAAGATCATCAAGTAAAAACGAAGATAATTTAACTACATCGGCCGCAGGAAAGTTTGAATCAATACTCAATGTAGACTCTAGAAATAAAATTAAAATAATTAAAGCAATAAACAAAGTTATTGAAAGTTATAAATTAAAAAAAACTCAAATACTTGAAGAACAAGTTTTAATTCAAGAAATGATTGGTAGCATAAAAATGAGCGGAGTAATTTTTACCGGCGATAACATGGGAAACAACTTGTATTACATAATTAATTATGATGACATTACAGGTTTAACAAACACAATAACTTCAGGTTCCTCAAATTATTCTAATAAAAATTTGTATATATATAAAAAAAAAGAGAAATACATCAGGTCTGCTAGATTTAAAAAAATTGTAAAAGCAGTGAAAGAACTAGAGGTTCAATTCAATAAATTGCCTCTAGATATTGAGTTTGGTTTAACCAAGAAAAATAAACTTTATTTATTTCAAGCAAGACCAGTAATAACAAAAAATAACTTTTTTTTAAAAAAGGACAAATTCAATAAGAAGATTCTAGTAAATTTTAAAAAAATAAAAAAAATCTTCTACTCCGAAAAAAATATACATGGAAATTACACTATTTTAAGCCAAATGACAGACTGGAATCCTGCAGAAATGATAGGTCAGTCACCATCTAATTTAAGTTATTCTTTATATAGTAAATTGATAACAAATAGCAGCTGGTTAAGAGCAAGAAAAATAATGGGATACAAGAGTAATTTTGACAATCATTTGATGCACAAAATTGCAGGCAAACCTTTTATTGATGTTAGAAAAAGCATTAACTCATTTTTACCCACTAAATTAAACTCATTTATATCAAAAAAACTAGTCGACGAAAGTATAAAAAAATTAAGACTATATCCCGCGCTTCATGATAAAGTGGAGTTTGAACTAGCTCCGACATGTTATAGCTTTGATTTTTATAAAAGAATTAGCAAAATTTATCCCAACATATCTTTGCAGGATAAAAAAAAATCAGAAAAAATTTACTTAGAAATATTTTTAAAAAACGTTAATAAGAAATCAATAGGCAGTATTGAAAAAAATATTGATAAAATAAATTTTTTGGAAAAACTTTATAATTCAAAAAATTATAAAATAGATGGAAATTTAAAAAATATTAGAATAATTTTAAAAAATTGCATTGAATATGGAATTATCCCTTTTTCAATTTTAGCAAGGCATGCATTTATTTCAAAAGAATTACTGAATTCATTGATTAGAGAACGTGTAATAAATGATAAAATTTCAAAAAAGTTTGAAAATAGTGTTTCAACAATTACCTCAGAATTTTTAAGTGATCAAATAGATTTAAAAAAAGGAAAGAAAAAAATAAAACTATTTATGAAAAAATATGGCCATCTAAGACCAGGCACATATGATATTAAATCATTGCGCTATGATCAAATTAATAAAGATTTTTTTTTAAAAAACAATTTAAACAACTTCTTAAATAAAAAATTAAAAAGTGAAAAAACATTTAATTTAAAAAATTATGAAACCAAAATTAATAAATATTTAGACAATTGTAAGTTTGCTTTGAGTGCAGAAAAATTATTTAATTATTTTGAAAAATCAATTACTTTAAGAGAATATGCAAAATTTATCTTTACTAAAAGTATAAGCATTATTTTAGAAAAAATTAGACTTTTTTCAAAAAAAAATAAAATTCCAATTGATGATATAGAATTCTTAGAAATTTCAGATTTTATTGGAAATATGACTAAAAAAAAAATAATTAATAAAATTAAAAGAAATAAAAATGAATATCTTTATAATCAAAATATTAAACTTCCAGAAATAATTGTTAATGAAACTAATATGTTTGTTGGAGCTTCAGTTGTTAGTGTGCCAAATTTTATTACTTATAAATTAATAGAAGGAAATGTTATTTATTTAAGTTCAAAAAAAAATAATTTAAAACTTAAAGATAAAATAGTTTTAATAGAAAATGCAGACCCAGGCTATGATTGGATATTTGGGCATAATATCAAAGGATTAATTACTAAATATGGAGGTGCTAATTCACATATGACCATAAGATGCAATGAATTGGAAATACCAGCAGCGATTGGATGTGGAGAAACATTGTTTTCAAAATTAGAAAATACTAAAAAATTAATACTTAATTGTAAAAATAAAATTATTAAGATAATTTAAGAAATGGATAAAAACAAAAAAAATTTTGTTATTGTTTCAATGAGGCCATTGAAATTAGATCATATAAAAGAGACAAGAGATACAATAGATCAGAAATTGCTAAAATGGATAAATAAAATTGGATATGTTCCTTTACTTTTGCCAAATACAGGTAAATTAACAATGTATTTAAAAAAAATAAAAATTTCTGGTTTTATAATTGGAGGCGGAGGCAGAATTGAAAAAAATTCTTTAAGATATAAAAGGGAAAGAGAAATGTTAAAATATTCTATATCTAAAAAAATCCCTGCCCTAGGAATTTGTTTTGGAATGCAAATGATGTCCCATTTTGAAGGAGGAAAATTAAGCAAGATTAAAAATCATGTCAGAACAAATCATAGCATAATCGATAAGTCTAAGACTGGTAATATGTATCCAAAAATAGTTAATAGCTATCATAATTATACAATAAAAAAGATACCCAAAAGTTTTGACATAATATGCACTTGCGCAAAGGGTTCAATTGAAGCTATAAAACATAAGAAATATAGATGGATGGGCTGGATGTGGCATCCGGAAAGGGATAGAGTATTTAATCCAAAATTGCTAAAAATTTCAAAAAATTTTTTTAAAAGTTAGGAATATTTTATGAAAAATAAAAAAATCTTAGTTTGCGTTGCTCATCGAGATGACGAAACTATTGGATGTGGCGCAACCATTTACAATCATCGCTTAAAAGGAGATAAGGTTTTTTGTTTATCTATGACAGATGGCGTTTCTGCTCGGTCAAATATAAAGAAAATAAGTAAAAAAGATATTAAATCAAGAGTTAATAACTCCATCAAAGCTTCTAAAATTTTAAAGTTTAAATGGATCGACCATAAAGAAATATTTAAAGACAATCAGCTAGATAAGGCTCCACTGCTAAAAATTATTCAACTAATAGAAAGTGTAAAAAAAACTGTTCAACCTGATATAGTTTATACTCATTCATATACAGACTTAAATATAGATCATCAAATAGTAAATAAAGCTACATTAACGGCCTTTAGACCTTTAAAAGGGGAAAAATGTAAAAAAATTTTATTATTTGAAGTTCCTTCTTCAACAGATTATTCACTAGATACATTTAGACCAAATTATTTTGTAAATATAAAAAAAAGTTGGAAAACAAAAAAAAAAGCACTTAAAGCATACAAAGGAGAAATTATAAATCATAAATCAAGCAGATCAGTTGAAGGTATATATAACCTTGCATTATACAGAGGCAATATTTCAGGTCTTGAAATGTCAGAAGCCTTTGAAATTGTTAGAGAAATTAAAATATGAAGCTAAATGAAAAAATTTTTAATTATTTCAAATAAGCAATACAATAAAACAAAATATAAAAATTTTTTTTTCGACTCTAAAATAGATAAAAAAAAAATTGAAAAAATTAAACCAAAAATAATATTTTTTATTTTTTGGTCAAAAAAAATAAAAAAAAAAATATTTGAAAATCATACTTGTATACAATTTCATGTATCAGATTTGCCAAAATTTAGGGGTGGATCACCCATTCAAAATCAAATTCTAAGAGGCATTAAAAAAACCAATATAACTGCATTTAGAATAAATTCAAAAATTGATAGAGGCGACATATGCATGAAACAAAAATTTATTTTGAATGGTAATGCCAAAAGTATTCGAGAAAAAATTTATGATATGGCTATGAAAATGATATTTAAAATATCAAATATGAAAAAAATAAATTTTAAAAAACAAATAGGCAAAGGCTCCTTTTTTAAAAGAAGAAGTCCCGAAGAAAGTAATTTAGAATATGTCAAATATACTAGTTTATCAAAAATTTATGATTTTATAAGAATGTTAGACGATGATGTTTATCCAAGAGCTTTTTTAAAAATTGGAGATAAAAAAATTACTTTTAGTAATGCAAAAATATCTAAAAAAAATATAAATGGTTATTTTAAAATACAAAAAACTTATTGAGACAAAAATTAAAATTCTAGTTAAATGATAATACTTAAAAGAAGAATTAACAAAAAAAATCCTCCTTTTATAGTCGCCGAAATTTCAGCTAATCATAATAACGATTTAAATAGAGCTTTAAAATTAATAGATGAAGCAAAAAGAGCTGGAGCACATGCAGTTAAACTTCAAACATACACAGCAGATACAATGACGTTAAATTCAAAAAATAAGGATTTTCTAATTAAAGACAAAAAAAGTTTATGGAAAGGAAAATATCTTTATGAATTGTATAAAAAAGGCTCTACTCCTTGGGAATGGCACAGAGAAATATTTAATAGAGCAAAAAAAAATAAAATAATATGCTTTAGCACTCCCTTCGATGAAACTGCGGTTGAATTTTTAGAAAAATTTAAACCTCCGGTATATAAAGTAGCTTCATTTGAAAATAACCATATTCCGTTAATAAAAAGTATTATAAGCAAAAAAAAACCAATAATTATTTCATTAGGTGCTTCAAAACTAAATGAAATAATTGAATTAGTTAAATATTTAAAAAAAAATAAAGTTAAAAACTACGCTTTATTAAAATGTACTAGTTCCTATCCAGCTCAAGTTAAGGATAGTAATATTAAAACTATTTTGGATATAAAAAAAAGGTTTAATGTTGAGGTTGGATTAAGTGATCATACGCCAGGCATTGGAGCTTCAATAGCTGCAGTTGCTTATGGAGCTTCAATTATAGAAAAACACTTTACTTTAAGCAGAAATGACGGTGGATTAGATGACTCATTTTCAATTAATCCAGATGAATTATATAGTTTAGTGCACGAAACAAATAGAGCATGGGCTAGTATTGGAAAAAAATTTTATGGAATACTTAATTCTGAAAAGGGGTCACTAATATTTAAACGATCAATCTATTCCTCAAAAGAAATTAAAAAAGGAGAGATGTTTACAAAAAATAACATCAAAGTTATAAGACCTAATAAAGGTATAGCGCCTAAATTTTATGACAAGATTTTGGGAAAAAAAGCGTTAAAAAATATTAAAATTGCAACACCTTTGACTTTTCAGCATTTTAAATAACTTTTTAAAAATTTAATGAAAAAAAAAATTGCGTTTCTTTTTGATAAGAAAAATACATGGATTAAAAAATATATTAATCATAACAGCTTTAGTTTTAGTAAAAAAAAATATGCTTTTAATTTTTTTACAAATAAAAACAAAGTTAAAAAGTTTGATGTAGTTTTTGTTTTAGGTTATACGCAAAAGTTAAATAATAAATTTTTAAAAAATAATATATTGGCGCTTTTAGTTCATGAAAGTAATTTGCCTTATGGTCGAGGTTCAGCACCTATGCAATGGCAAATATTAAAAAATAAAAAAAAAATATATATTTGTCTAATTATAGTTGATAAAAAATTAGATTGTGGAGATATAATTTTAAGAGATCAAATGGTATTCAAAGGAGATGAACTTAATGACGAAATCAGAGACAAACAAGCAAAATATACATTAAAAATTATTAATAATTTTTTAAAAAAATACCCAAAATTTGTAAGAAAAAGACAAAAAGGTCTCCCTTCTTATTTTAGAAAAAGAAATAAATTAGACAGTAAACTTGATATAAACAAAACATTAAAAAAACAATTTAATCTTTTAAGAGTATGTGATAATGAAAACTATCCTGCTTATTTTGTTTATAAATCTAATAAGTATAAACTAAAAATATATAAAGATAAAAATTATGAAAAAGATAGATAAATCAACTACAATTATTAATCAGATACAAAAGATTAGAACAAAAAATAATGTCAATTGGATGAATTTATTAAGATTAGCTTTTAAAAAAGATCCAAAAAACGCATCAAAAATAATGAGCAATATTACAAAATTAGATAAACAAATATCTTTATTGACAACAAAATTGCAAAAAATATCCAATTAATACTTTGATAATGTCTAAAAAAAATACCGAACATTATAAAAACGAAATTTACTTAAAAAGAAGTAAATATTATAGACCAAAAGAAAATTTTAAAATGTTGATAGAACTCCTAAAAAAAGAAAAAAAAAATAAAAGTTTTACTTTATTAGATATAGGCTGTGCAAATGGCGAGCTTTTATTTAATTTAAAAAAAAATTTTAAATATTCTAACTTGATGGGAATTGATGTTGATCAATCATTGTTAGATAAAGCAAAAAAAATATGTCCAAAAGATATTAAATTTTCAAAAAATGATATTTCAAAAAAAAATTTAAAAATTGGAAAATTTGACTTTGTAATTTGTTGTGGAGTTTTAAGTATTTTTAAAGATGGAAATAAAATTTTGAAAAATTTACTTTCACAATTAAAACCTAATGGTAGAATTTTTATTTTTGATTCTTTAAATAAGTACTATTATAACTTACATATTGTTGCTGAGAATTCTAGAAATAATAAAACAGAGTTATTTTATAAAAATGTTTACAGTATACAATTCATTAAAAAATTTTTTTTAAAAAATAAAAAAAAAATTAAATTAATTCCATTTTATCTTAAAACAAATTTAAAAAAAAATAAAAATAATTATATTTATAATTGGACTGAAAATCTATCTGGTAAAAAGATAGTCACAAGTGGATTGGGACTTATGCAATATCAATTTTGGTTAAAAATACATTAATTAAATTTAATTAAAATTTTTTCTTACAGGTATACGATTTTTTTTTAAAAATTTTTTTGCTTCAGCAGGTGTTTGTTCGGTAAAATGAAAAATACTAGATGCAGCCACTGCTGAAGCACCGCTATTAAATGCATCAAGCATGTGTTTATAGTTACCAGCTCCTCCAGATGCAACAACAGGAACATTAATAATTGAAGAAACTTTTTCGACCAACTCACAATCATATCCATTCATTAAACCGTCCTTATCTACCGAGGTAAGTATTATTTCACCCGCACCTCTATCAGCGCATTCCTTTGCCCAATCAATTGGACTTTTATTATGAGTTTTTTCTCCAGAGAAACTTACACATTTATATTTTTTATTATCATATTTTTTAAAATCTATGCAAACAACTATAGTTTGTGAGCCAAATTTTTTTGCAGCTTCATCAAGAAATTTAGGATTGTTATAAATTTCACTATTAACTGAAATTTTATCTGCTCCTGCAAACAACAAATCATCAATGTTGCTAATTTTTTTTATTCCGCCTCCAATCGTTATAGGAACACTGCATTCGTCAGTTAACTCTTTATAAAAATCTATATCGATTTTATCTTTTTTAATTTTTGTGCTTACAATATCAAAAAAAAGTATCTCATCTACGTCTCTTGAATTATAAATCTTGATAGTAGTTATCGGAGATCCTGCTCTTCTTGAGTTGTTGAATTTATTTCCTTTAACCAATGTTGTTCCATTCCATAGCATTGTGGTAATGACTCTTACTTTAAGCATTTAGAAAATTTTCCAAAATTTTTCTTCCGGCCTTAGAGCTTTTTTCTGGATGAAATTGTGCACCAAAAATATTTTCTTTAGAAATTATACTGCAGAAATCAATATCATAGTTTGTTTTAGCTATTTCAAAAGATTTTTCTTCTGGAACAAATGCATAACTATTTACAAAATAAAAATCCATATTATTTGTTACCCCTTTAAGGAACTTATGTTCTTTTTTTATAAAGATGGAGTTCCAGCCAATTTGAGGAATTTTTAATTTGCACCCAAGATTACCTAAAAATTTTATTTTTCCTTTAATTAATCCCAATCCTTTTGTGATTCCAAATTCCTCACTTTCAGAAGCTAATAGCTGCATACCTAAACAAATTCCAAATAAATATTTTTTTTTATCTTTAATATTTATATTAATAGAATTTATCCAATTATTTTCTTTAAGAAGTTTCATAGCTTTTTTAAAGGAACCAACTCCAGGTAAAATAATCTTATCATAATTATCTAATTGTTTTGGTGAAGAAACTATTTTTGGATCAAAATTTAATCTTTTTACAGCATTTTCCACCGATCTTAAATTACCCATACCATAATTTATTATTGCAATTTTTTTCATATTTATATTTTTCGTTTAAAAATTGTTAACCATACCAAATTTTATATATCAAATTTTATAATTTTGAATAAAATTATAAATTATTTATTAAATCGTTTTTTTCCCATAATACCATTTCTTGATCGAGTTCTCCTGTTATCTTGTGAAATGTATCTTTAAACTTATATAAATAATTTTTTGGAAAAAAAAAAGGTGATTTGAATAAATCTAGATCTCTATAACTTCCGCCAATTGCATCATTATTTTTATGATTTTCCGGTCTCGGTGTATTTGTTAATAAAATATATTTAATATCAGAATGTTTCAAGTTATCTAAAATTTTTTTTATACTTTTAAAATTAAGATGAAAAAATAAAGCTCTGCAAATTAATAAATCTGCAGGAGGCAATTTGTCATTTACTAAATTTAGTTCGGAAAATTTTATATTTTTAGATGAATAAAATTTATTATTATTTTTAATCATTTCAGATACAATATCAGCACCCAAATAATCAATATTTAGATTTTTAATTATTAATTTCATCCAATAAAAATCTCCACAAGGAACGTCTAAAACTTTAACAATGTTATAATTTGATATAATTTTTGGTAATTCTATTCTAATATTTTCTGTATTTTTTAAATCAGATCCTGGCCCAGATATTGATTCTTTAGAGCCCCAATAGTTACTTTTGTAAATTTTTTCAAAAACTTTTTTTTCATCAAAAAATTTTATTATAACTTGATCATAATAAAATCTTTTAATATAAAAAAAAAAACTTTTTATTTTTCTTATTAACATTGATATATATATTTATATTTTTACACTTTTAACTTTTATTATCAATTCTCAATTACCAAAGGTTTGCCCAAGAACGGAAACTACTGTATCAAAATTATTTTCTTTATTAAATTTAGGTAAAGTTATTGAAAAAAAAATATCTTCTTTCTTTTTATTCATATTTTTTTTTTCTTACTAAAAAACTCATTGGAGGTTGGTGATAGTAACCTGTTATCCTGCTTATATTTGGTGCAGTTATATAAATATATTTTTTAAGTAAACTATTTTTCTTATTAATTTTAATTTTTGAGTATGCTTTTCTATCAGTATATTTCCAAGCAAAATTAGTATATTTATTTTTTGAATTTAACATTGCTATTGTTGGAATTGATGGCCAGCCATCCGAATGTATTGCGCTGTAATCTAAATCATCATCAAAAACTATATATTTTATTTTAAGTTTATCAGCTAAATTCAATCTATCTAACTGACTTACATGATCATCAAAAAATGAAAATGTTTTATTTGAAACTAATTTTTCATCAAATTTATAATTTTTAATATCATAATTACAGTATTTGAAATTTTTTGATTTATAAATAATTCTATCAAAGTTTATATCAAATGATATTTTTTTGATTTTTTTATAATATTGATCAAATAAAAAAGTTGTATAACCTTGCCAAACTCCAGACTCAATTATTGTTTTTAAATTAATCGAATTTATAAATATAAATAAGAATAAACTATTATTAAAATTAATTCCACCGTAATTATTTTTTATTGGGTTTTTAATATAAAAAACTCTGTCATGTTTTTTGATTAAATTTAAAATTCTTTTTTCTGAAGAATCAATATTTAATGATTTTAAAAATTTTTTTATTTGATTAATTAATAATTGATTTCTTAAATCGATTAAATTTTTTGACAGAGGTCTCGATGAAATTTCATTAAAATTTAAGAAATTTTTTTTTTTTGTAATCTTAATATTAAATATATTTTCGATTATATTTTTTAAAAATAATATAAAACTATTTTTGCGATCATCACTAGCCTTATATCTCCAATACTGGGGCTCATTAATATGTTTTTTTTTTGACATATGTTTTATTAAATATTTTTTATAATAAACGAAGGCCTACTTTTTTTTGATAATTTTCTTATTTTTAAATTTGGTTTTTTTTTCAAAAATTCATCCACTGCATATGTGGCTCCCTTTATATGTTGATAATCATCAAGTAAAATAATTCCATTTATGCTAACAAATTTATAAAGTGTTTCTAAAACTAATTTTGTTGGAGAATAAATATCTAAATCCAGGTGCAAAAGTGATATTTTTAATTTATTTTTTTTCTTGATCAAAAATTTTTCTAGTGAAGTGTCAATATTTCCTTTTATTAAAGTAAACTTATTAAACTTTTTCTTTAAAAGAATCTTATGAAGTTTTTTCTCATTAATTCCTTCGCCTATACTTTTGTCATGAAACTTGGCAAATTGGGAATCTCTACTTTTATGTAAATTGTTTTTTTTTGGAATAGGAAATTTTCCAAACGCATCAAATCCATAAACATGTTTTGTCGTTTTTTTATTTATTATATCTCTAAAAGTTAAAAATCTAATTAAGCTAACTCCTTTAAAAACTCCAAACTCAAAAATATCACCTTTAATATGAGATACTTTCTTATAAATTTCATAGTGATCTATTATTTTACTTAGTCTAGATTTATCAGTAGTTTGATAAAAAAAATTTTCATAATCCCATTTATCTAATCTTTTCATAAAAATTTATTAATCTAATTAATTATACTTTGCAATAATTGAACTTTTGACTGTACAAAAATTGAACATAAATGTAAACTTATAATTAAAAATAATGAAGCCAGACGAAAATATGATTTTAAAGTATACAAGATAGAGTTAAATTTAATAAAATTTATCGATAAGATCTTTTTAAATAAAATTAATAACTTAGTTAATAAATAATGAAATACTGTAAAAAATGTATAATGCCAGACACGCGACCCGATCAAATTTTTAATGAGTCTGGGATTTGTAATGCTTGTTTGAGCTTTGAAAGAAATGAAGAAATTGACTGGAATGAAAGGAAAAAAGAGTTTGAAAAAATTATAAATAATGCAAAAGCAAGCAAATCTAGGTGGAATTGCGTTATACCATCCAGTGGAGGAAAAGATAGTACATTTCAGGCTTTAAGAGCAAAGGAACTTGGATTAAATCCAATTTTAGTAACTGCAACAACATGCGATCTTTCAACAATAGGAAAAAAGAATTTAGAAAACTTAAAATCTTTAGGTTTTGATACAGTAGAAATTTCAAATAGTAAAAAAATAAGAGCAAAATTAAATAAAATTGGTTTAGAACTGATAGGTGATATTGCTTGGCCAGAACATGTATCAATTTTTACTGTACCAATTAGATTTGCTCTAAATTATAAAATCCCTCTTATTTTATGGGGAGAAAATCCACAAATTGAGTATGGTGGGCCAAAAAAATCTTTAAATAATAGCATTCTAGATAGAGCATGGTTAGAAGAATTTGGAGGCTTAATTGGTTTAAGAGTAAATGATTTTATTGAAAACTATGGTTTCAAAGAAAAAGATCTTGAGATCTATAATTATCCAACTGAAAAGGAATTGAGCAAATTTAAAATAAAAAGTATTTTTCTAGGTTTTTACGAAAAATGGGATTCAATAAAAAATTGTAATATTGCCATAAAAAATGGTTTTTCTAAATATGAAAAAAAATTAGAAGGATGTTATTTTGACTTTGAAAAAATTGACAATTATCAGCATGGAATTCATGATTATTTTAAATTTTTAAAGTTTGGATTTGCTAGAGCTACGGATCAATTAAGTTTTTGCGTAAGAAGAAATCTTGTCTCAAGAGAAAAAGCTATAAAAATGGTAAAAAAACTAGAGGGAAATTTTCCTAATTCATATATGGGAAAACCAATAAATAGCATATTAAAAAATATAAATGTAAGCTTAAATGAATTCATCAAAATTTGTGATAAATTTACTAATAAAAAAATTTTTAAGTGCGATAGCTCAGGCAAACTAATTAAAAATAAAAATAATGAACCTGTAAAAATTAAATACGATAATTAAAATATGAAAATTGGATTTTTTTTGCAATCTTATTCTTCTGGAGGCGTTGATACCTTTTTAGTAAATTTAGTTAATCATTTTAAATCAAATTTAAAAATTATTTTATTTTATAATTATAATCATCCAAATATTAAAAATATTAAAAAAAAATTTATAAAGAAAGTTAAATTTGTTAAATATAGAGTTGTTTCTTTAGAAAATATTAACTTTTTGAAAAATTTTAATAGTTTTAATTTAGTAATAAAATTTTGTTTAATTATATTATTTCCATTATTTTTTTTTTACCAATATAAGAAATTATCTAATTTAATATCAAGAAGAAACCTAGATAGATTTATGGTTATCAATGGAGGATATCCAGGCGGGGATTTATGTCGTATAGCTTCAATAGCATGGTCTAAAATAAATTCGAAGGTAAAATCATGGCATAATTTTCACAATATTGCAGTAGAAAAAGATAGATTTTTTTTAAATAATTTTTACAGAAATAAAATTGATATTAAATTAAAAAATTCTA
>MDTE01047561.1_pt1 | contig 16776 bp, 7 predicted proteins | sample 811231 | NCBI WGS metagenome assembly MDTE01 (sample SAMN05326651, study PRJNA326480) | marine metagenome | isolation source: seawater | place: Indian Ocean: Red Sea | collected 2010
CGGTGATGACCTCGTGTTCGACCTCATCGAGGACGCTACGACCAACGCCAACGACTGGGAAATCGACTACCTCAACAACAACGGTATCCACCAGATTGGTCCGTCCGGCTCTGAATACTGTCAGATCCGCTTGGTCCTCCGTGACACGCCAACGGCGCCAACCACGCAGGGCGAGTACAACACCTACGTGCCAAACTACGACCAGAGCGTGATGGCCATCGCTGACTACCAGCAAGGTGTGGCTACCAAGGAGATCGGTGTCCGTGTTGAGAACGTCCGTGAGCAAGTGCCAGACTACTTCTTCGACGACGAGGCTGGCTTCAGCTTCAACGGTGTCACCAACATCATGACCGGTACCTACGTGCCGGTCACCGTCGCCGTCAACGGCGGTGGCGATGAGGGCCCGTACCGATACGACCACATGCTGGCCATCACCTACCACACGGACGGTCACGATGATGTCGAACTGACTCGCTACTACGCTGTGCCTGACTACGGTGCAAGCGTCAAGTTCACCGAGGACGTTTACATCACCCAAGACACGACCCACGTGTGGGTTGAGATGGACGTTGTGACCTGTCTGGCGAACCCCTGCGACATGTCGGTGACCGCTGCGGACCGCTTCCAGGCCGATGAGCCCGGATCGCACTACGCCATCATCAACAACGTGCAGAGCGACGACCCATGGTCCAAGCCCGGTCAGTACGGTAAGAACGCCACGAAGACCTCTGAGCGCCGACCGCTCCTCGAGGACAGCAACTGGTGTAACAACATCATGACGTCGCTTGCGACCGCTGACGTGTGTAACCACGCCAACCAGCCAGCAAGCAACTTCTTGTCCACGGACCAGAACCTGCCAGATGTTGTGGAAACCATCGGTGCCAGCGCCGTTCCATCGTTCGCCCCAAGCATTGTCGCTGTGGCCCTCACCGGCCTCTTCGTCAGTGCTCTCTCCTTCGCCAGCCGCCGTGCTGATGACGAAGAAGAAGTGGAATCGATGGCTGAAGACGATGCAGCCGTCAGCCCCGTGATCGCTACCATCCTGATGGTCGCCATCACCGTGGTGCTGTCCGGTGTCATCTACGTGTGGGCATCCAGCCTGGCTGAGACCGACGTGAAGGGCGTGCCTCGTGTGACCTTCGACATCGAAGACATCGACGGCTTCGATGCTGACCAAGGACACTGGCGCATCACCGTGACGCAATCCCAGACGCCGCTTGCTACGCAAGCCGTCGAGGTGAAGGTGTTCTACACCAACGCCACGGGTGCGCTGAACACCTTCTCGGTCAACCTGGCTGACAGCGCCGGTGTGTACGGGTTCAACCCCGCAAACAGCGACGCCTTCGTGACCTTCGTGGACTCGGTGCAGAAAGAACAAATCTCGGAAACGGAGACCCGGTCGATCTCGACCTTCAACTCCGGAGATACGATCTTCATCCGAACCCACGCACCGGACGGTACGCCCCTGGAAGACGCTACGATCACCCTGAGTTATGCTCCGCTCAACGGAGACGGTGCTTTGCTCCGAACTTGGGATGACCTGAGCTACGACCAGAAGGCTTGAGGCCTGACGTACGGGAAGCGACTTCGTCTTCGGACGAACGCCTCGGAAAGCGGGGTCCTTCGGGGCCCCCTTTCCTTGGTGAGGTTGCGTTGGATACGTAGAGTGGTGAACACATGGACAGTGAGCAGCCCAAGGTTGTGGTCTTCGACTGCGACGGTGTCCTGGTTGATGCCGTGAGTTCTTGGCGAACGCTCCACGACTCGTTTGGGACGGACAACGCCGTGAACCTCACACGATTCATTCGTGGTGAGATCAGCGATGTTGAGTTCATGCGGTCCGACATCCAGATGTGGAAAGCCGTGCGAAATCCCATCCATCAGGATGAGTTGTTTCGAGCCTACGCCGGTGTGGCCTTGATGCCTGGTGCACGTGAGTGCGTGAAGCATCTCCAAGATGCCGGCGTGTTCGTCGCCATTGTGAGCGCAGGCGTTGACCTCTTCGTCAGTTCCATTGCGAGCATGCTCAAAGTGGACGATTGGATCGCCAACGGCTTCGTCTTTGACGAGGAAGGCTTTCTCACGGACGAGGGGGTCTGTCGCCTCCACGCAAGTGGAAAGGGGGCCGTCATCGACCGTCTTTTGGAGATGAACGGGTTTGAAGCCAAGGACTGCGTGTCAGTAGGCGACTCTGAGATGGACCTTTCCATGATGGTCGACGGCAGTCGGTTCATTGGGTTCAATCCAACACGGGACAGTTCGAAAGAGGCGTTTGAGGACGCCGGGGTTCCGGTGGTCGTCGTCAAGGATTTGACCGCCATTCTGCCGCTGATGGGATTTGAGCGGTGACTGGATTGCCTCTCCTAAGGGGTTTAATCCACCATCCCTTTCCCGGGAACATGGCCGCTGGTCACCGCCAACGTGAGGCTCGCCGAGCCGTGCTCGTGGTGGCTCTGATGGGCACGGTGCTTCTGGCGGGTTGCCTTGGAGGCAGCGACGACCAACCAACCGATTCGTCCGCCGAGGGTCCCATCACGCTGACGGTGTGGCACACCTTTGCCGCCGAAAGCAAGGAAGAAAACGTCTTCCTGCAGTCCATCAGGGCCTTTGAAGCGCTTCACCCCAACATCACGGTGGATGCGTCACTGGTTCCGTACGGCGAGGCGACCAACACCTTCATGACCGCAGCACAGGGTGGAGAAGCCCCGGATTTGATGCGCCTTTCAAGCGATCAGTTGGGCGTCATCGGAGAGGTGCGCGTCGACGGCTTTCCGCTGCTTGAAGACCTTCGTCCTCATTTGACGCCCGTTGAGCGAAGTCAATTCGACGACCAAGCCTTGCACGCCATGCGATACGGCGAAGCGCTGTACGGCGTGCCTGCAAGCCAAGATTCGCTGTCGCTGATCTACAACAAGGCCATTTTTGACGCCCGTGGCGTGGATTATCCAGATGCTTCTTGGACACAGGCCGATCTTCTCAACGCCGCGCAGACCCTCACCTATCAGGACGTCCAAGGGCTGGCCCTCCCGGTGAAATCCGCCTACTGGTGGTTTGGTTTTCAGGCCGGCTACGGTGGTGGATTGTTCAACGGGACCGGCGCTCCTTCCCTCAATTCGAACGGCTCTGCTGCGGCCCTTGATTGGTTGATCGACCTCGAACTTGAGCACGGCGTGGTGGCCACCGGCACCCAAACAGAGGGGATGAAAAACCAGTTTATTGGCTCCAAAGCCGCCATGATCGTCGACGGTCCGTGGAATTGGGCCACGTACGAAGCCAGCCGACTGGACGTCGGTCAGGCCATGTTACCGCTCATTGAAGAAACCGGCGAGCGGGTCGCACCGCTGGTCACCTACAAGGGGTGGACGGTGAGCAAGCAGAGCCTGCACAAAGTGGCCGCCGTGGAGCTGGCGCTTTACCTTTCGAGCGAAGACGTCCAGAAGACCTTCGCTCTGGAAACCTACACCCTCCCGACCCATGTCGCTCTCGACGAGGACGCAGAAGTGCAAAGCGACGCCGTGCTGGCGGGCTTCATGGATCAGGTCAACGTGGGCACACCCGCACCAACCACCCGGGGCATGGCCCTCGTGTACGGGCCGCTCGGCACCGCCTTTGAGCAGGTGTACACCGGCTCCTCCTCGGCCGACGAAGCGCTTGCAGGTGCCAACGCCGCGCTGGACGACGAAATCAACGGATTGGAGCGTGCGGTCGACCCACCGGCAAACGAAGGCTATCGGACCATATCGGTGAACTTCACCATCGACGGGTCCAGCAACTACACCATCACCGTGGACGGAATGAACCACACTCAACTTTCTCTGGTGGGTCCCGAACGTTCCGCCTTGCCCCCCTACGATTCCTGCCGTGCAAACGATGCTGAAATGCCCTACATCAGCGCAACACGGTTTTTCCCGGCCGGCGAGGTCGAAATTGAGTGCTCACTGACGGGCATGGTTCCCGGTACGCTTCACCAAATCGAGGTCGTGGGGGCCAGCGGGTCGTTGTTCAACGCTGAACTGAGCACCGACGTCGGGGACGTCGTTCCTTCAACGGGCGATACCTCAGCGGTCTTGTTTGCCTTGGGGGCCATTGTGATCTCCCTCATCGCCCTGCTGAGTTTTGGCCGCTACATCGACGTGAAGGCGGGCCGGCTTCACGCCCGGTCTGCCCACGTCTACATCGCCCCCGCCATGCTTGCACTGGCGGTGCTGACCTTTTATCCGGTCCTGTACGGCATTTGGTTGTCGTTCACGAACGCCGATGCCACGCGGCTGGGTGATGAATCGCTGGTGGGACTGGTCAATTTCATCGAGGTGTTCACGTCCTCAGGCTTCCTTCGTGTGACCCTTTTCACGTTGGTTTGGACCGTGACCAACGTCTCCGCTCACGTTGGTCTTGGCTTGTTCCTGGCGTTGGTGCTTCATCGAGCCAACATCCGTGGCACGACCGTTTACCGCACCGTGTTGCTCTTGCCGTGGGCGATTCCGTCGTACATCTCCGTCCTGGTCTGGAAGGGAATGTTTCAGCCTGAGGGTTTGGTGAACGACGTCTTGGGAACCGATTTCCACTTCCTCGCTGACCCGACCGGTGCGCAACTGGTCGTCATTTTCGTGAACATTTGGCTCGGCGTACCGTTCATGATGATGTCACTGAGCGGGGCCCTGCAGGCTCTTCCCAAGGAGATGTACGAAGCAGCCGAAATCGACGGCGTTGGTTCGTGGGACACCTTCCGACACCTCACGTTCCCCAACCTGAAAAGCGCCCTCGTCCCGCTTTCTCTGCTCGGGTTCATCTGGACGTTCAACATGTTCAACGTGATTTACCTTCTCACCGACGGTGGCCCTGACCTCTACTTCGGCGAACCCGGTCAAACGGACATTCTCATCACCTATGTTTACGACGTGGCGTTCCGAGACGGCGCTTACGGCGTTGCTGCTGCTTGGTCCGTGGTGATTTTCCTGATGCTCATCGCCTTTTCGTGGACCTACATGAAGCGAACCAATGCAACGGAGGCGTCGGCATGATCTCCGCCGAGACCGTCCGGCGCTGGTACACGCCCGTGGAGGTGTCTACCCTCCAGCGTTGGCTTCTGGTCAGCGTCGTGGTGAACTTTGTGCTGCTTGGCGTGGACTTGATGCGAGGGAGCGACCTGGTGGTGTTGGGTGTTTTGGGTGTGGTCCTCATGACCGCCCTGCTGAACTCCTTGCCCAAGGAACAACACCCCGCTTCGCGCAACCAAGCCCTCGTGCTGGGCGGTACGGTGTTGTTGTGCGGTCTGGTCCGGCTGCTCTCCACACCCATGCACCTGTTCGACCTCTGGATGCACGCTTGGATGATTGCTCCAGGTGCCTTGACCATTCTTTGGGTTTCAGGTCGGCCCGTGTCTGCGTGGTCGACCCGTTCCCTTTCCACGGGAGCGATTGAATACGGGCTGGCGAGAAATCAGTCTTTGGCACCGCGTCTCCAAGCGGCGGGATCCCACCTCGTGTTGCTTCATTTTGTGGTGTTGACCCTCCTGCCGCTGGTGTGGATCCTCGACATCGCCCTATCCCCGGGCAACGCCCTTGGGGGCACCCTCGGTGGTCCCTACACCGCTGACCACTTCACCAAGATGCTTGAAAGCGAAGCGTTCCGCACCTGGGTGGTCAATTCTCTGATCGTCAGCGTCGGTACGACCTTGCTCGGTTTGGTCGTGGCCGTGCCGGCGGGTTATGCCTTCAGCCGCTACAAGTTCACGGGCCGAGACGTCTCGATGTTCGCCTTTTTGCTGGTGCAAATGTTCCCCGGCATCATCATCTTGGTCCCGTATTTCTTGGTGATGAAGTCGCTCGGCCTGCTCAATTCTCACCTGGGTTTGATTTTGGCTTACTGCGTAACGGCCCTTCCCTTGTGCGTTTGGATGTTGAAAGGCTTCTTTGATACCGTGCCGAGGGAATTGGAGGAAGCCGCCCTGCTGGACGGCTGCAACCAGTTCCAAGTGTTCACCAAGGTCGTGCTCCCGCTGTCCCTTCCCGCCGTGGCCGTGACCGCCCTGTTCAGTTTCCTCGCCGCTTGGAACGAGTTCCTGCTGGCGCTGACGTTCAACACTTCCAACGACATGTACACCCTGCCGGTCGGTCTCGCTTCAATGATCTCCAGCACCGGTCAAGCATGGGGTGACTTCGCTGCTGCGAGTTTGCTGGTGAGCCTACCCGTAGCCCTGCTGTTTTTGTTCTTCCAGAAGTTCCTCATCGAGGGGCTCTCAGCTGGGGGCGTGAAGGGGTGATGCTGCATGGTAGGCGTGAAATTTGAAGGTGTATCGAAACGGTATGAAGACGGCTTTGAAGCGGTTACGGAACTCAATCTCGATGTTCGAGACGGCGAATTTTTGGTTCTTCTCGGTCCTTCGGGTTGCGGAAAATCAACCACCTTGCGCATGCTGGCTGGGTTGGAGGAAGTGACGGAAGGTTCCGTGAGCATTGACGGAATTGTTGTCAACCACCTTCCGGCAGGGGCCCGCGGTTTGGGAATGGTGTTCCAGTCCTATGCGCTCTACCCGCACATGAACGTCCGAGACAACATGACCTTTGGATTACGAATGGCCAAAGGGCCCGACCGCCTCTCGGACCAGGAATTGGCGGCCAGGGTAAAGGAAACAGCCACCATGCTGGAATTGAACGACCATCTTGACAAGAAACCCAAGGAGTTGAGCGGAGGTCAGCGCCAACGCGTGGCATTGGGTCGGGCGTTGATTCGTCGACCAAAGGTGCTGCTGATGGACGAACCCCTGTCAAACCTTGACGCTGAACTTCGCCATCAAATGCGCCACGAAATTCGTCGATTGCACGATGAATTGGGGACGACGACCATTTACGTGACCCACGACCAAATCGAAGCGATGACGCTGGCGGACCGGGTCGCTATTCTCGACAAGGGCGTGCTTCAGCAACACGCACCACCCCTTGAGGCCTACCGGCAGCCAGCCAACGAGTTCGTCCAGTCGTTCCTTTGCCGCCACCTCGACGATTTGGTGGAAACGGCCAACACCCTGCTGCGCCCCGGCAGCAACGAGGAGGGGGCCTGATGCACGAGCGTCGTCTTACCTTGGCCCTGGTGGCGTTGCTGGTTCTCGTGGTGGCCTCCCCCCTCGTGGCCAACGACGTCGAGGCGACCGAAGGCCGGGGAGGTGCGTTCGTCACCCTCACGTACACGGGAAATGCTTCGTCGGTGGAACTCAACGGCGAATGGAATTGGAGCGCTCCGGTCGCCATGACCCAAAACGGAAACGTTTGGAGCGTGGACGTTGAACTTGAGGAAGGTCTGTACTGCTACAAGTTTATTGTGGACGGAGCTTACATCTTTGACCCAAGCAACCCGGAGCGAATCTACTGCGACGACATTGAGAATTCACTCCTCCGTGTGGACGACCACCTTCGTCCGCACTACACCGCTACCCTGACCAACGTGGCGTTGGAAATCACCTACCACCCCGGTTCAACCGGTGCCCTCCATGACGGTGTTCCGTCGGCGCTCACCGGTGCAACATGGGACGCTGCCACCTCCACCTGGACCCTTCCGCTTTCGGGTCTCGACGACGGGAAGCACGCCCTGAAAATCGAAGGCTTTGACACCGAAGGGCACCCTGCGTACGATTTGTTGGTCCCGTTTTGGACCGGGCCCCACGCTGATTTTGTGTGGGAGGACGCCCTGATTTACATGATCATGACCGACCGTTTCGTCAACGGCAACACCAGCAATGACGGGGCTTCAACCGGGGCAGCGCAAGGCGCTGACTGGCAGGGCGGGGACTTCGCTGGCGTGACGCAAATGATCGAATCCGGCTATTTCACTGACCTCGGTGTGAACGCCTTGTGGCTCACGCCATTCAACACCGCTGCTGCCTCAACCGGCAAAGCCGCCGACGGCGTCCACGATGTTTCGGCCTTCCACGGCTACTGGCCCACCGAAGCGAGGGGGGTTGAACCACGGCTTGGGACGGAAGCTGAACTCCACGCCATGATCGAGGCGGCCCACGACAACGGCATGCGCGTGATGATGGACTTCGTCGTCAACCACGTGCATGAAGACCACGAGTACGTGCAAAGCAACCCGGATTGGTTCACCTCGGGGTGCATCTGCGGGCAAGCGAATTGCGATTGGACCGAGCATCGGCTTGACTGTCAGTTCACGTCATACATGCCCGACGTGAACTGGAAGAACCGGCAAGCATCGGAGCAAATCATCGCCGATGCACTGTGGTGGATGGAAACGTACGACCTTGACGGGGCCCGCATTGACGCCGTCAAGCACGTTGAGAATTTGGCCATTTCAAACCTGGTGGCTCAGATCAACGAGCGCTTTGAGACGGTGGGCAACGACGTCTACCTGAAAGGCGAAACCGCCATGGGATGGTCCGGCCATTCGCTGGAGGCCAATCAGGCTCAATACGATGCCATCAACGCTTACATGGGCCCGAACGGGTTGGACGGGCAAGCCGACTTTGTCCTGTACCACGCCGTGGTCGACAACGTCTTCGTTTCTGGGAACGAGAACTACCAACACCTCGACTTTTGGACCAACCGAAGCCAAGACCAGTACGTCCCGGGCTCGTTGATGGTCCCGTACGTTGGGAGCCACGATGTCTCGCGACTGACCAGCCGGGCTGACACGGGCACCGGGGACGCCTACAATCAATGGGCAGAGGACGGGCTTCCCGGCCAGCCGGGGGACGTGTCCGCCTACAACGCTGCGCTTCAGGCCTACGGTTGGCTGTTGACCACGCCGGGCGCGCCGCTGCTCTACTACGGCGACGAATACGGCGAATACGGTGGCGCTGATCCGGACAACCGACACATGTACCGGGACGCCGCCAACTGGAGCGCCTTCGAAGCCGGTCTGTACGAGAACATCTCGCAACTCGGCCAACTTCGCGCCGAATCCATCGCCCTGCGTCAGGGGGAATACAGCACTCGCCTCGCCATGGCCAACCTGTTGGCGTACGACATGACCCACGACGACCAAGCCATGACGGTGGTGCTCAACCGCGGTGGTCCGACAACGATGTCGGGGTTCACGTCCAACGACACGCTACGATTTGGTGCAAGCACGCTCGAAGAGGGTGTTCTCAGCGTACCGGCGCATTCTGTTTCCGTGATTGAACTCAACGCCCCCGTCGAGAACGGTTCGTCCGACGACCAGACCAACCCACCGGTGCTTGGCTGCACCGACCCATCAGCGGAAAATTACGACCCCTTGGCGACCGAAGATGACGGCGGATGCATCTATCCTCCACCTCCGGTGTCGGGCTGCACGGACGCTGAGGCCGACAATTTCGACCCGCAAGCCACGGAAGACGACGGCAGCTGCACGTACCCTGACGTTGCGGTCCCGGGTTGTACCGATACGACGGCCACCAACCACGACCCGCAAGCCACGGAGGACGACGGCAGTTGCGTCTTCGAAGAGCCTGCAAGCAACGGCACGGACGACACAACCCAGAATGACGCCGAGAACGAAACATCCCCCACCAACGAGTCAAGCTCCAACAATCAGACCGACGAGCCGGATGAAAACACCACGGGTTCGGAGACCGGTCCCTACGTTTGCGAGGGTTGTTGCGGCGAATCGTTCGAGGTCGCCTCGGAGGAAGACTGTCCGATGGTGGACTGCGGCCCGTGCGATGAGGGTGCTTCGACGGCGTCCTCGTCGGCAGAAGACCTTCGCTCGGTCATGGTCGCGGTCGTGGTGGTCTTGGTGTTGCTTCTTGCGCTGGCCGGACGACGTCCTCCCCGACCAGGTCCGGATGACGCTGAAGATTCGTTTTACGATGAAGAGAACTTGTCGTAAAAGTGCAGATAATCGGCGATCATTCTCGTACCGGTGAATCGGGCCGAGGTTGCGATGCTGGCCCGCATCAATTTGGCCCAGCGCTCGGGACCCTCGTCCCAAAGCGGGAGCACTTCGTGCTCGAGCACGGTGTAGATGTTTTCTGCATCCCGTGCATCGTCTCGGTCGTCTTCAGCCTCTCCGATGGCCCACCCGTTGACGCCGTGCTCGCAGCCCTCTGGCCACCAACCGTCCAGGATGGAACAGTTCGGAACACCGTTCATGGCTGCTTTCATGCCGGATGTACCGGAGGCTTCCAGCGGACGAATCGGGTTGTTGAGCCAGATGTCTACACCGCTGGTCATCGCCAAGCCGGTGTCCATGTCGTAGTTTTCAATGAAGGCCACGGGGATATCGTCCGCCACTTGTTCTGCCGAAGCAAAGATGTCCCGAATCAGTTGTTTTCCGCCCTCGTCTTTCGGGTGCGCTTTTCCACTGAACACGAATTGGACACGGTCGGCCCCGATGGCGCGGAGCCGTTCGAGGTCGCTGAAGACCAGATTGGCGCGCTTGTAGGTTGCGAAGCGGCGTGCGAAGCCAATGGTCAGACGGTGTTCGTCGAGTTCCACACCGGTGGAGGCGCGGACGAGTTCTCGGAGCATGCGCCGGTTGGCCTGGCGGGCCTCCAGCAGGGCTTCATCGGGCAGGCTGCCGGCGTAGCCTAATTGACCGGGATCTTCCTTCCAACCGGGCAGGTGCGTGTCGAACAGCGCACTCATCTGAGGGGATGTCCAGGTGATGTGATGGACGCCGTTGGTGATGGGGGCGATGTGGGTGCTTCCAAACATCGTGGAGGCGACCTGAGCGTTGAGGTTGGAGACCGCGTTCACCGAGGTTGAGAGGGCGACAGCGAGGTGGGACATGGAACAACGACGCCCTTCCTCGGAATCCCCTGCGTTCCTGACCATGGATTCGGCATCGTTCGGGAGCAAGTCACCGATGACGTCGCGAACCAGCGACCAATCAAAGCGGTCGTGGCCGGCCGGAACGGGCGTGTGGGTGGTGAACAGCGTTCGTTGAGCGAGCTCTTCTCTGCTCCACCCCTGACGCAACATTTCGAGCATGGCAAAGGTGCAGTGCCCTTCGTTGAGGTGCATGCCGGCGAAGTCATGCCCGAGCGCTTGGAGGGCACGAACACCTCCCACACCCAACAGGTATTCCTGACGGACGCGAGTGTTATCATCGCCACCGTACAGCCGGGCTCCCAACCCGACGAACTCCGCCGTGTTGTTGGGATGAAAGGTGTCAAGGAAATACACGGGGACGACGTGGCCTGAGACACCGACCACATCGGTCTTCCATACGGTGGCGTACAGCGTGGTGCCGTCCAGCGGTAACTGGATGGTTTTTCCCGTGTTGGAGAGGTGCTCGGCCGGGTCGATGGGGGCGTAGGATTCAGATTGGTCCCCGGCTTGGTCGAGGTGTTGTCGCCCGTAGCCTTCCCGGTACAGCAGGCTCATCGCCACCAACGGCAAGCGAGCATCGGCCGCTGATTTCACGTGGTCGCCGGCCAACACCCCGAGACCGCCAGAATAGGTGTGGAGTTCAGACCACAGGCCAATTTCGGCGGTGAAATAAGCGATGGGTGGCATCAAGGTTGCTATCAAAAATGGGGTTATGATGTTCACGGTGAAGCATTCTTCGCGCGTTCCAAGTCCGACCACGCAAACCTCCAGGACCAGTTTTCCTGGTGGGTCCCCGGTGTGTTCATTCGAGCCGATGCGCCCAACTCCAGCAGGTCCTGAAGTGGAAGCATGGCCATGGCGCCCTTGCTTTCGCACGCCAGCCGAATCATGGCGGACGTGGGCGTTTCATCGGGCATCATCAACCCCCGGACACGGCGCTGAACCTTTGCATCAAGGGTTTCCCACCATCCGCGAGTGGTGTTGTTGTCGTGCGTGCCGGTGTAGACGATCTGATCGGCCTGAATCCCGTTAGGATGGTGCGGGTTGGTCGCATTTCCGTCAAAGCCGAACTGAAGCACCGCCATGCCCTGAAGGTTGAACCTTCGTCGAAGGTTGACCACCTCCGCCGGGATGATGCCGAGGTCCTCGGCGAGGATGCGATGAGGTTCGCCTGCAACCTCGAGCAAGACCTGCAGAAATTCCTCGGCGGGCCCGTCCTGCCACCAACCGCCTTGGGCATCTTCATCCTCGGCGGGTATGGCCCAGTTGGAATGAATGGCCCTGAAGTGGTCGATGCGGACCACGTCAAACAAGCGAAGCATGCGTTTCATGCGTTCCCTCCACCAACGCCATCCCTCGGCTCGGTGGGCGTCCCAATCGTAGAGCACCGTCCCCCACTTTTGCCCGCCCTCAGAGAAGTAATCCGGTGGCACGCCAGCGACCACCTCGGGCATGCCCTCATCGTTGAGTTGGAACAACCCTCGATGGGCCCAGACGTCTGCAGAATCGTGCGAAACGAACATCGGCACGTCCCCGATAAGGGAAACACCCTGCTGAGTGGCCTGATGTTGCATCGCCTCCCATGCCGATTGAAACCTCTGCTGGGCCCGAACATGGGCATCGGCTTGAGCAGCGTAGGCTGCCAGCGCTTCCGGTTCACGGTCCCTGAGCGGTGCAGGCCATTCAAACCAAGGCCGGCCGTCGTGGTCGTCCTTGATGGCCGCATAGAGGCCCCAATCGTTCAACCAGTAGGCATCGTCGGGCATGACGGCTTCGGTGTCGTTCGCCATCAAGGCGGGCCAAGCCGCAAACGCCGTTGGTGAAGCGTACGGTGAACCGTGCTCGTCGGGCGGGGTCAGCGGCAGAAACTGCCAGGCTTGGTAGCCCTCCTCGCTCAACCAACGGAGAAACCGCTGTGCGTCGGCAAGAGACGGTTCTGGTAGAGAGGTCAGGTGGCATAGAACACCTTTCGCTCCCATGGCCTGTTTCAAGCGATAAAGCCTTTCAATCTATCACGACAGGGAGTTGCAATGCGCTCGAAGGCCGTGTTCCTCGTGCTGTTATTTTTTGCCTCACTTTTCGGTGGATTTGTTCAAGGTCAAACACCCGAGGACATCACCGTTGACGGCGATTACACCGATTGGTCGTCCGATTCGCTGATGGCGACGGACAGCAGCGGCGTTGATTTCAGGCTGACGTGGAACGAGACCATGCTGTTCCTCGGTTGGGACGGCACCGACTGGAAGTCCACCTTCGAGGGCGCTGATCTCTTCGTTTACCTCAACACTTCCGAAGGGGGTTCGGTTCTCGCCCGAGATTGGGGCTTTGCCCACACCCTCCCGTTTGCGGCCGACCACGGGTTCGTCCTCGAAGATGACACCTATTTCCAACACATCGCCTACGACGGAAGTTCGTGGTCGGACCAGGGCACGTCGGTCGACCTCTACGCCGGTTGGGCGGACAACCAAGCCACAGAATTGGCGCTCCCTTGGTCGGCGTTGGGTCAACCCACCTCGTTTGATCTGCTGGTCTACGCTCAATGGCAAGACTCGGGCAACGTCTGGACGTCCTTCCCGCTGCAGAACCCCGCCAACAACAACGGCGCCGAAACCTTCACTCACGCCTGGCGTGCAGAGAACATCTCCAACATCACCTCGCCCCAACAACTTCCCATCGTTGAATCCGTCGGCGTGGAGAAGGTCGACGACGCCCTGAACCTCGCCATCGTCTTCCACCAACACCAGCCGTACTACAAGAACAAACTCACGGGCATGTACGAAATGCCTTGGGTGCGGGTTCACGCCATGACCGAATACGTCGATTCGCCCGGCATTCTCGCCGGCACCGACACCAAGGTCACCTACAACCTCGTGCCATCGTTCATCGAACAACTGGTGGACTACCACGTCAGCGAGACCCTGGACGTTCACACCGACATCGCTAAGCGGTCGTGGAGCGAAGGTGGCTATCCGAACGCCACGGACCTGGAACTCCACACGATGCAGTTCCAATCGTTCTGGAACAGCGGATGGATCTACAACGTCTCCCAGAGCGACGAGAAACTCGGGTGGCTCTACCCGTCAAGTGCCCGCTACAAGGAACTCTACGACATGACCCTCCACAACCTCAAGCCTGACACCATCATGGACGATGAATTGCTTGCACCGCAAGACTTCCTCGACCTCCAGGTGCTGTGGTATCTCTACCAGTTCTCACCGGACTACGTGCAGGGTGCGTACAACAGCAGTCATCGGGACGAGGGGCTCATCGCCCTGTTCATGCAGGACGGCGACTACAGCCTGGCCGACTTGTCTTACGTGCTCGATGCCCAACACGACCACATGGGCAACGTGCTGCCCATGTACAGCGAATTGGCGGCCAGCGGTCAGGTTGAATTGACCACCACGCCCTACTACCACCCCATCATGCCGCTGCTGATGATGGACGGCTGGACCATGGAAGACGGGATCCGAGTCAACAAAGAGGCCTGGCCTGAAGACGTGCAAAACCACCTGGTAACCGGCATGGACCTCTTTGAGCAGGAACTTGGGTTCCGCCCAACGGGCATGTGGCCCAGTGAAGAAGCCGTTTCACCCGCCATGGTCGAGCCCGTTACCGACGTAGGTATCCAGTGGATGGTCACCGACGAAGAGATCCTCAAGCAGTCGACCGATGCCAACGGGAACCTGGTCGACGTCGAGGACGCCGCCAACTTGGCCACGCCATGGACGGTCACCGGTGCAGAGGGCGGCGAAATCGCCGTCATTTTCCGAGACCGCGTCATCTCCGACCGCATTGCATTCCAGTACGGAACGATGACGCCCGAAGCGGCCGTTTCAGACTTCATCGCCTACCTTGACAACGTTCGTCAGCAACTCCTCGACGCCGGTGAAGACCCGTCGGACCACCTGCTGACGGTGGCCCTCGACGGGGAGAACTGGATGTTCATGTCGGAGTTCCAACACCAGGACAACGCTCGGCCTTTCATGGCCGAATGGTACAGCCGTCTGGCCGACCACCCAACCATCGTCACGACCACGCCTTCCGAATTCCTGACCAAAGGAACGGACCTCCCCGAGATTGAGACCATTGGAACCGGTTCGTGGATTGACGGTACCCTGCGAACGTGGGCCGGCGAAGAAGAGGAGAGCCTCGCATGGCAGCGTTTGGTCGAGGCACGGCAGGCGCTGGTTGACTTTGAAGCCACGAACCCCAACGACCCCGGTCTATCGGCGGCCTGGGAATCGCTCTACATCGCTGAAGGCAGCGATTGGTATTGGTGGTACGGGCTGGACCAAGACAGCGGCTACGATGAAAACTGGGACGTTCTGTTCAAGGTTCACCTGTCCAACATCTACCGCGCCATCAACCTCGACCTCCCACCTTACCTGCAAGACCTGTGGACCAACCCGGCCGTGGCCGACCCTGCCGCATCGGCCATCATCGAGCCGATGATCGACGGCATCGCCCTCCCGGGTGAGTGGGACGGTGCAGCGCGGTACGATGCTCCGGTTTCCGGTGGGAACTTTGATATCGAATCCTTCCACTTTGGTTACGACGCCTCCAACGTGTTCATTCGCGTTGACGCCGCCACGCTTGACGAACTGGACGAAGCAGCAGGCGTGGGGTCGTACGACTCACCCGACCTTGCGATTTACTTCATGCAGCCGAACGCGGTGAATTTCAACGAGGCTCAGACCAACTTCCGTACCTATTACGGCAATCAAATCCTTGGCTTCCCGTCCAAGCACATGGTCGCCTTTGATTTTGACAACATCCGTGAAGACGGTCGAGCCAAATGGGACCTGTTCAGTGCGCAAGGCAAGGTTGGCGACCAAGAGCAGTGGACCCTCACGGGCAGTTCCAACCTCGGCGGTTGCGCCGTGGACGAGGTGTACGAATTCTCAGTTCCATGGGCCGACATCGGCCTCGCTCCGCGTTATTCGACCCGTGTCAAGGTGGTCACGTCATGGCGAGATTCCGAGTCGTACGGCGACGGCATGGATGCCGAAATGGCGCCTCCTGCCCCGGCCGAAATGGTTCTCCCTGACCTCGAAGAATGGGTCACCCTCCTCGAACTCGACGATGCGGTGGGCGACGAAACGGGCGATGGCGACTACGTCTACCCGTTGGCCTCCGACTTCAACACGCCGGACGGTGGGGGCCTCTGGGATGCGACCCACCTCACGGTCCGGCAGAGTGCTTGGAACGCTCAGTTCATCCTCACCATGAGCGAGATGACCGACATTTGGGGCCTGGCCAACGGCTTCAGCCACCAAATCGTTCAGATTTACGTGGACCAGGGCGAGACGTCCTACGGGCGTACGGCGATGCTCACGGGTGCCAACGCAGAGGTGCACCCTGACTGGGCGTGGGAAGTGGCCATCAGCGGCACGGGAGAGCCGGGAGCGGTGCAGGCCGTTCAGGCAGAAACCGGCAGCGCTTCGGCCCGAGGCATTGACGTAACCGGAGACGTGGATGCCAAGACCATCACCTTCACCGTCAGCAAGGACGTCATTGGTTCCGACGTTCCCAACTACCGCTACATCATCGTCATCGGCAGCCAAGACGGGTTCGGAACTGGAAAGTGGCGGGACGTGATGGAAGACGCCGCGACGTGGACGCTGGGTGGCGGAGCCAACCCCGCACCGGACGACGGAATCGATTACGATCCCAACATCATCGATGTGATCCTGGAAGGCGACGGCCAAACCGCCATGCTGTCCAGCTACGACGTGGCCGGCCACACTTACGCTCAACTGACGGGCTTTGAGATGCCCGAGGTCCCGCAACAAATCTTCGGGGCTTCGGTGGACACGGTGACCTCGTCTTCGGCGGTGTTGACCTGGTCGACCACGGTGTCGGAAGCCACCTCAATTCGGGTGGCTCCGGCCGGCCAAACACCGGGCGCAGAGGACCCGATGCTGTCAACTCCAGCGGGCACCGACCATGCGGTGACCCTGACGGGTCTTGAGGTCGGCACGAGCTATTGGGCCTACATTTCCGCCAA
>MDTE01068103.1_pt1 | contig 16776 bp, 12 predicted proteins | sample 811231 | NCBI WGS metagenome assembly MDTE01 (sample SAMN05326651, study PRJNA326480) | marine metagenome | isolation source: seawater | place: Indian Ocean: Red Sea | collected 2010
ATGCAGAATTCGTTCTTTTCACTGCTGGGATGCTTGGGATGGTTCTTGCAGATTCATTCCTTTGGTTATTCATCTTCTGGGAAATTATGGGCCTTTGCTCTTATCTCTTAATTGGCTTCTATTATGAGCGCCCTAGTGCTGCTTATGCAGCCAAGAAAGCATTCTTGACAACAAGAGTTGGAGATGTATTCTTGCTCATTGGATTACTTATGTTGTATGACATCTATGGGTCTTTACAGTTTGAAGTAATTTTTGCAGATCCATCAATCCATGGGGCTGTTGATGTTAGCATGTTGCGTTGGGCATTGATAATGCTCTTTATTGGCGCAGTTGGAAAGAGCGCTCAGTTCCCACTTCATGTTTGGTTGCCTGATGCAATGGAAGGACCAACACCAGTATCTGCGCTTATTCATGCTGCTACAATGGTTAATGCAGGGCTTTACTTAGTTGCTCGTATGGTCCCATTCTTTGATGTTACAAGCCATGGACATGGTGTTGAAGGACTTGGGGATGTCGCGATATTGATTGCCTGGATTGGAGGAATTACGGCATTTATGGCAGCGCTAATTGCATTTGTTCAAAATGACATCAAGAAGGTGTTAGCGTATTCAACAATGAGCCAACTTGCGTATATTTTCACGGGCCTTGGTGTCGCTCTATGGTTTTACAATCATGGTGAACACCATGCTGCAGTGATTGCTTTTGGTGCTTCAATGTTCCATTTATTTAACCATGCTATGGCAAAAGGCATGCTCTTCATGTCTTCTGGTTCAGTAATTCATGAAATGCATCATGCTCACCATCATTTGCATCATGAAGATGATGATCACGGTCACGATGACTTCGACCCTCAAGATATGCGAAACATGGGAGGTTTAGCAAGCAGAATGCCAATCACTTCTGTTGCAATGGCAATTGGTTCGGCATCAATAATTGGGTTGCCATTTATTGGAGGTTTCTGGTCTAAAGAAGGAATAGTTGCTGAAACTTGGAATGCAGCAGCATTACATGGTGGAACCTGGTTAATAGTTCCAGCATTTTTGATTTTGTTAACTGCTGGAATGACAGGTTTCTATATGACAAGAATGTGGATGATGACTTTTGCTGGTAAACCAAAAACAGAGTTTTCAAAACACGTACATGAGCAAACTCCTTGGATACCTACTCCACTAATTACTCTGAGTGTTATTTCTTTATTGGGCGGATTTGTGTTGGCTGTTTTGGGTGCTACTCACTGGCTTGGTGAGTCTGAGGAATTGGGTACGTTAATTCATGAACATGGGGCTGTTGTAGCAATCCTAGAAACAATTCAACATTCTTTCTTGCCCACAGACATGTTCCTATTCTTGATTACTTGGGTGGCAATTACAATTTCACTAGTAGTTGGTCCAGCAATGGCAATGCGCATTCATGGTGGACGACTCAATGATGGAGAAGTTGCGCCTAGGATAATTTCATGGATTCTTCCCCTTTCTTCTAAGTTCGGACATACTAATGTAGATGATTTAGCAAATTCTGGGGTAGCAGAAGCATTGCAACGAAGGTTATACTTTGATGACTTCTATGAGTGGCTAATTTCAAAGACAGTAATTCCTCTTGCTTGTGTACTTTCGTGGTTCGACAAGAATGTGATTGATGGAGCCATTAAAGGAATTGAATGGGGTAGTCAAAAGATTAGTAGAGATGTACGTAAATTAACTACGGGCAGGGCTTCAGATTATATCATGGTTGTAGTAATTGGTACTTTCAGCGTTCTTGTATTATTATGGGGGGTAATTTGATGGATCTGATGACATTTGGTAACCCACTTACTTTATTGACGCTAGGGCCGATAGTTGCTGGGCTAGCATTCATGTTGGTTGCTTGGGCTGCTCCTCCTTCTAAGAGGGCTGAAATTGGCCAGTATATTCGTTTGCTAATTTTTGCTTTTTCATTATTACTTCTAGCACTTTCAACACTAATGTTCCTAGAGTCATATAGCGGGATATCTTGGTCATTAATTGATAATAACAAATATGTTTATGACAACTGTGAAAATTTATCTGCAGCAGTAGGTGATTGTTCTCTAATAGATGGATTTGGGGTTTCATGGCACGTAGGTGTTGATGGTCTTTCTTTCCCTATGGTGTGGCTAACCACTTTACTAATTCCTATTTCGATGCTAATAGAATGGAATGCAAAGAATGGTGCTCAGTTTCACAGCCTAATCCTAATTATGGAGGGTGCATTGATTGGTGTCTTTGTGTCACTAGATTTGTTTGTATTCTACACTTTCTGGGAATTGACATTGATTCCGATGTTCTTCCTCATTCTAATTTGGGGTGGCGAGAATCGTAAGTATGCTGCTCAGAAATTCTTCATCTATACATTCTCTGCCAGTGTCTTAATGTTACTTGGAATATTGGTTATGTATTATTTCACTGAAGTACCGGTGTGGGAAGGTAATATTACTGGACGTGCATTTGATCTAACATTGATGGCACACGATTCTAAAAATGACGCGACATCAATGTTCCTTGGTGGTTTTGGTATGCAGAAAGCCGTGTTCTTACTATTGTTAGTTGGCTTTGCTGCAAAGATGCCATCGGTCCCTGTTCACACTTGGCTGCCTGATGCTCACGTTCAAGCACCAACAGCAGGTTCTATGTTATTAGCCGGTGTGATGTTAAAGATGGGCGCTTATGGTTTCATGCGCTTAGCTGTTGGTCTATTGCCTGCGGCTTTGTTACATTATCAGATATTAATATTGATACTTGGAATGGTTAGTTTGGTTTATGGCGCTATGGTTTGTTTGGGCCAAACCAATCTCAAACGAATGGTGGCATATTCATCAGTTTCGCATATGGGGTTAGTGTTCCTAGGTATTGCAACCATGCAACCTTTGGGGATTGCAGGTGCTTTATTCATGATGCTAGCTCACGGAATTATCTCACCATATCTGTTTGCTGTATGTGGCGCATTTAAACATCATTATCACACTTTAGAAATTGGTTCTATGCGTGGTATAGCCAAGTTTTCGCCTTGGTTAGGAGGCCACATGATGACTGCTTGGATGGGTAGCCTTGGTTTACCATTGATGGCAGGATTCGTGGCTGAAGTAGCGATAATGATCGCCTTTTGGATGGCATTTGGCTGGTGGGTCATACTACCTGCATTGACTCTGATTATTACAGCAGCATACTATTTGTGGAGCATGCAAAGAACAATCTTTGAAGGCGGAGAGGATGGTCAACTTCCTGATTCACTATATGGTGAAGATCCAGTTGATATTTCATGGCATGAAAACACAGGGATGTTTGTTTTAGCAGTATTTGCAGTTCTTCTAGGAATTTTGCCATTCATATTCTTTGATATGATTTCAGCATATAGTAATGAATTTGTCTCAGGTATTCTTCTTGATGTGTTAAACGAGGTGAAGCCATGAGTGCATTAACTCTTATTTCTGACCCTCAAACAGCTACTGTGTTGTTGCCAGAATTTACACTCCTTGTTGGAATTGTATTGATGATTCTTGTACCTAATCTTGGGAAGGGAACTTTCCGTTTACCTATCCCAAATACTAACATTAGAATTCCGTATTTATTGGGTGGTGAGAGGTTTGCTTTCACTTCAAGTCCTAGGGTACCTGGAGTAATTAGCGTTTTTACGCTATTATTCTCTATAACATTGGCATTATGGAGTCAGATGGAAACACCTCTTACTGATTCTAATATTTGGTGTATTGCAGCAACTGGAGAAGCATTCCAATCTTGTTCCTCTGTTACTGAATCAACTTTGTTGCAAATAGATGGGTTCAGTAGATTGCTCGAAATAGTATTCTATGGTGCTTTGATGCTTTGTGGGGTTGCTATGTGGAGCAGGATGCCAGCAACTCCAAGATTCATGATTCACGCACAAATCCTAGCCGGAAGGAGAGAAGATGAGCGCATTGCAAAATTGATTGACAATCGTCGTCAGGTGGATTTCCATCTTCTATTATTGATGGTTGCATTTGGGATGTCTATTGTTGCTTTAGCAGCAGATGTCTTTGTGTTGTTTATAGGACTAGAACTTGCCTCTCTCTCATCTTATGTGTTAATTGCTTTCATGAAAGAAAAAGAAGTTGCTCCAGAGGCAGGTATGAAGTATTTCATTGTTGGATCAGTTGCTTCAGCAATTGGATTGTATGGTGCATCATTACTTTATCTTTGGAACGGTAGTTTACAAATTTCAGAACTTGCAGCAAGTTGGCAGGCAATGGAAACAGTAGATCCTTTAGCCCTTGCAGGTTTAGGATTTTTAGTAGTAACAATCGGATTCAAAGTTAGTGCTGCTCCATTCCATTTAGCTACTCCTGATGCTTATTCAGGTGCTTCAAGCCCTGTTGCAGGCGTTCTTGCAACAGCATCTAAAGCGATGGGTTTTGTTGTATTACTCAGAGTTCTAGTTGCAATTACAATGCCAGAATCTGGAGAGGCATTTTGGGTCCCGGTAATTGGAGTACTTGCAGCAATAACCATGACTTGGGGTAATTTCGGTGCATTATCTACTGAAAACCCCAAGAGAATTCTTGCTTATTCATCTGTAGCACATGCAGGATATTTACTAGCAGCAGTAGCAGCTTTAGGATTAAACATACAGAGGACAGGAGATCATGTAGTTGCAGAACTAATTGTGGCTGCAATGTTATTCCATCTAACAGTATTAGTATTATTCAAACTAGGTTCATTCTTAGTATTATCAATGTTAGAGAGTGAAGGTAAGGGCTCAAAGTTGGAAGATTTGTATGGCCTTGTTAAAAGAGAACCTCTAATGGCAACTGCGTTATTCATCTTCATGTTAGCCTTGGCCGGGGTACCACCCCTATCCGGATTCCTTTCCAAGTTGCTTCTTGTAAGTGGGATTGTTGATGCAACAGTGCACAACACTATGTCTTTTGAAAATGGAGTTATTGAAACAATTCGTTCACTTCATTGGGTTTTCTTCCTTGCTTTGCTTGTATTCTTGAACAGTGCTTTGTCTCTATTCTATTATCTAAGGATTGGATGGGTAATGTTCTTTGAAGAACCATCCACAAGAAGAAGGTTAGTTACAGCACCATTCCTTAGAATATCAATTATCCTGTGTTTAGTTGGTACGTTAGCATTCGGAATTGGTCCTTTAGCAGACCATTTAATGACCTTGGTAACAAATGCTGCAGAGTCATTTTTTAATTGATTAATTTGCAAATCAATTATTTTTAACAACTAATAAACAACATTGTTCTAGTTCATCTATTGACACGATGTGTGCGCGTGAAAATAGTCTTTTATCTGGGTCGGATATATTCCTTCTTGAGTGTCTTTCTTCCCTGTCTTTTGATTTTTTTACTATGGTCCAGAGTTTCTTTGTTGTGGCTACATATAATTTCTCTGAGTTCGCCATTACCCACCAATCAGCATTTTTTCTTGCAATTCCAAATCCAGAGGATTTCCATTTTGAATTGCGATCTTCTCTCTGTTCAAGTTCTAGATAATGTGCTTCTGTTTCTAAGGAAAGTTCATCAAAACGAATCGCAATTTTTTCTCCATTAGGTGCAATCATGTCCCAACCATCATTTTTGTGAATCCCTTCTAAATGCTTCCAACCCATTAACTCAGCAACGGCTCGTTCTCGCTCAATAATAGAATCAGACATCTAGATTCTCATGTAGTTGATGTATTTATTATGTTTGAGTAGTCTCATATTATGTCTTTTTTCTTCTCAAACCGTTTATGAGGGGCGTGTGAGTCGGTTGTTGTAATGGGCCGTCGTGGAGAGGAAACTGTAGACAAGGAATTGCTTGCTCAAATGGAAGCAGGCGATGAGAAAATACGTGTACAAGTACCTAATGAAAGAGTAAATGAAATGTTTGCAATCGCGGAACAAATATTAGGTGGCCGTAGAATTAGGGCTATTTGTGCCGATGGTGAGGAACGAATAACTCGTATACCTGGTAAAATGCGCCGAAGACAATGGGTTCGTGAAGGTGATTTGATTATTATCCAACCTTGGGATTTTCAGCCATCTAAGGCAGATGTCAAAATGCGTTATTCCAAAACTCAAGCTTTGTATCTTTCTCGTAAAGGTGTTCTTCCCGAAATTGTTGATGTATTTGGCATGGGTGGAGATGATCAATCAGGAGATGATGATGGGTTGTGGGATTTAGGCGAAGAAAATGATGTATCACCTATAGAAGAAGTCAAAGACGAAGATTCAGATGATGAAAATACAGAATAACGTATGAGAGGGGATATCATAGCTCGCAGGAAGGGGGCAAAGCGTCGTAATAAGCGAGATTGGACCAATCTTGCAGATGAGCAAGCGAAAGCTAATCTCGAATCATTTCCAGATCAAGATTGGTCTGAATATGAAACTGAAGATGAAATGTTTGATGGAAACCATCAGAAATCTATTGATAAAAGATTAGAGAAATTAGATGAAGCAGGTTCAAAATTTCATTGGATGAAGGAGAAAAGATATGCCCGCATGTTTAGTGAAATTGAACATAAGTTGACAGGTGCTTTAAGTAAAGGAGAATATGATTGGGTAGATCGTCGTGTATTTGATCAAGTATTTGACCAGTCTACTTTAATGGCAATATACAAATTAATGCAACAGGATCATATTGATACTATTGAATGGCCTATTGCTAGAGGAAAAGAGGCACATGTATTTCATGCTAAATCTCAATCAGGACCTGTGGCAGTAAAAATATTCCATACCAGTAATGCTGTTTTCAAAGGATTGATGCAATATATAGAGGGCGATCCAAGATTTGGTGGCTTAAGAAGAAGGCATAGAGAACTAGTCAATGTTTGGGTTCAAAAGGAACATCGTAATTTAATGAGGATGAAGAAACATGGTGTTCGAGTCCCTGAATCTCTTGTTACAAGAAAAAATGTCCTAATAATGGAATATCTGGGCGATGAGAATGGTCCATCTCCAAGGTTAAGGGATGTAGATATTGAGAATCCCAAAGAGGCTTTTGAAATATTATTAGAGCAATTGAGAATAATTTGGCAGGATGCTGGCCTAGCACACGGTGATTTTTCAGAGTATAATGTTTTGATTCATAAAGGGGAGCCATGGATTATTGATGCAGGTCAAGCAGTTGTTCAACATCACCCCAAGGCAAAGGAATTTCTTGTGAGAGATATTACTAGACTTGTTCAATGGGCTAATAAAAATGGAGTTGATGTAGATCTGGCGGAATCTACATTGTATGTTATTGAGGAGAAAGAATCTCCGAAATAGTTGATTTCTATTTAATTGATTGAAGGGTTGGCTTCAAAGAGGACGGGTAGGTCGGCAGGTCAATGGAGACATCAGTCCGAGTCCCGAAGAATCGCATAGCAGTGTTGATTGGGAAAAAGGGTGAAACCCGTAAAGGATTGGAAGCAGCAGCAAAAGTTTCAATCGATATTGATTCATCAACAGGAGATGTTTCTATTGTTTGGGACCCTGCTAAAACAGACCCAGTTAAGATGATGAAATTCCCTGAATTAATTAAAGCAATAGGGAGGGGGATGTCTCCTAAAAAAGCTATAAAATTAATGGAAGATGACTGTTATTTCCAATTATATGATATGAAAGAATGGGTCGGAAAACAACATTTACAACAAAAAAGGATGAGGGGCCGTTTAATTGGTAGCGAGGGCAAGATTCGTAGATTTATTGAACAAAATACTGGTTGTGAAATGGCTGTTTATGGCACTACAGTTGTTCTTATTGGTGATGAATCAGGGTTGCCCATTGCTAGCAACGCTGTTGAACGTATTCTTAGAGGTTCAGAGCATGGTACTGTGATTAAAGCTCTAGAGAGGGAGCGCCGTGATCAAAAATTAGCAGCCAGACGTCTTGAATACATTTCAGAACGTGGGGATGGCTCTGATGATATGTTTGATCAATTAGTCCCAGGACTTTCAGATGCTAGGCAAAGAAGTAGACGTTACAGGTCATCACAAGTAGATCCTGATGATGATGATGCCATAGAAGATATGATGGAACTAGCTGAGGATGAATCGGTTAATTGGTCTGAAGAATAACCTCATTCTTTCTTGTTAACCAAAAACCCAACCAAATCCCTACTAGGGCAATGGTCAAAATAGTGGGTGAAAATGAAGGTACGGCACCAACCATTTGTTGACTCGCTCCTTGTACAACCATATATGCATCATTATTTGATTCATCTCTTTCTGAAACTGCATCATCTGGGTCGACCGTTAAACGGATATCATATTCACCTTGGTTTCTAATTGTTACAGACCAAATCATCAGTTCTTGCATGTCGTAAAGTGCTACAGAGGGCAATGTACGTGTTTCAATAGTAGTCCAACTAGCATCACTGTTTCTGTCGGCGGGTGCAGTCTGTAGAACTACTACAGCACTTCCAGGATATGCTTCGTTACTAACTAGGAGAGATGTGATATTTACGAGACCATCACTTCCAGCACGAACAACTAACCTATCAACCGAGGCAATTTCCCAAGATAAGTCAAAACTTGGAAAGATAATAAAATGTTGAGTTGGGGATGTGCCAATATTCCCGGCATTATCAACCATTACGGCCCTTAGTGAAAGGAATTGATCTTGCTTAGTAGACCAATCAATTGTTGATGATAGGTTTGTAGATAGGCCATATCCAATATCAATCCAAGAACTTGTAATGTCAGGTGTTTCGCCGAGTCCATCTGAATCGAAGCCATATTGGATTTTTGTTTGAGATGAATTAATTCCTGATAATGCATCACTAGCCTGTACAATAATATTTACAGATCCAGTTAGAGCAGTAGTTAATTCAGGGACAATCCATCCTCCTGCCACTGGTGCTTGATGATCAATTCTTAGAGTATAATTCAGTATTTCTCCACGATTTCCAACATTATCTACTGCTCTAAATTGGATTTGTCTAACGCCTTCTTCTAAAGAAATACTGCCAGCACCTCCTATTCCAATACTATTCCATGTTGAATCTGCAGAATCTCTAACTTCATATCCATTAATTCCGCTACCACTATTATCTGTGGCTCCGTTAAACAAATTAGAGAAAATTAGTGTATGTGAATTGTCCCAATTAGAACTTATTGAAAGTGAAGGAGTTCCTACCGTTGGCCCAACGTTGTCAATTCCAATATATCTCGTGATACTAGTTGAGGTTCCAGCTTCATCAAATACAGTTAGAACAGGGCTCCAGATTCCTTGTGAGGGGAACCCGCCAGAAGTCCAATCCCAACGATGTGTAAGGAAACCAGGTCCGTCGTTGGACGGGGTGCCAGGTCCTGGTACGTTAGTTAGTGTAGCATAATCTAAATTTTCATCACTCGCATTCCATGTAAATGAGATGGTTCCATCTGCTGGTGTTGCAAACCAAGCCCGTGTTGAAAAAGTATTTCCAGTCCCAAATGTGGGGTTTTCTACTACAAAAGCAAGATTACTTGGTGCCGTATTATCTACTGTGAAATTAGCACCTTCAGTAATTCCAGTTGAGCCTGAATTGTCCCAACCTTCCAATCGTAATTGATAATCTCCGTCATTTACAGATGTCGTATCCCAATTAAATATCCAAGAATTTGATGATGTAATATTTGACAAAACAGACCATCCGTTACCATCATTTAGGTCAAGTCTTGCTGCATTCAGACCAGTTGTTGATGTTACTGCAATGCTAATTGTTCCAGAAATTACACTTTCTTCAGTAGGACCAGTTCCAAATGTAGGTAGGCTAGTTTTTGCACCTTTAGCAGATACATCTGAAATGGGCATAATTGCCAGGATTAAAAGTGCGGTAAGAGCAACAGTCAGTACTGAGCGTCTCATGGCCACCAATACGAGGAAACTCGCCTTTGCCTTCAACCCTTCCTTTACAATATGCTAGCGCATCACTTTGTGATGCGTTGGGCTTTAATGCCAACTTCATGCAATAGAGTTGAAGTGTGGCCGGTTACCTCGTCATTACATGAGCAGGGGCCATACCCTATCTATCTCCCTTCTATTCTTGCTATTTTCACTATCACCAGTAATGATGGCTGAAAGTGCAGGGGATGTTGATTTTAGCGCTGACAACATCATTTTGTCACCTTCAAACCCATCAGAAGGAGATTCTGTTACAGTTACTGCAACTCTTAGTAATAGCAACTCTAGTGACATAACGGGTGTTTTAGTATCATTTCATCCTGATAATATTCTAAACACACCATTTCATCAAGAAACGGTCAATATTCTTGGATCTAGTGTCACTCAAGTTAGTGGTAGTTGGAATTCAGTTACATTTGGTTCACATTCAGTAGTGTTGAATGTATCTCATAATGGGGCATCTCAATCAGTATCCAAGCCCTTTAGTGTATCTGGATTAGTTGATTTGGTTGCTTCAAATATTCAGATTAGTCCAAGTTCAGATTTATATCAAGGTGAATCTGTAAATATTACTGTTGATGTGAGTAATAATGGTAATTTAGATTCTCCGGCATCTCATATATTAATTCAATTAGATGGTGCAACATTGATTGAAAAAGATGTACTACCTATTCTTGCCGGGATGTCAACAACCATTCAAACATCATTTAATGCCCCTGTTGCAGGAAACCACCAATTGACCGCAATTGCTAATTCGGGTGATGATGGCATTACCGAATCAGATGTGAGTAATAATCAAGCTCCTTCTTTTTCATTTACAGTCCTCTCAAGTCCAGATTATTTACATTATGAACAACCTAATCCAGAAATTACCGTTACATCCCCTTCAAATTCATTGAGTGGGCCTTGGACTTTAAGTGGAAATATATTGAGAATGGGTGGTAGTGGGGAAAGTACAATTTCAGTAGGAGTTTACAGAATTTCAGGGGAGAATGAATTAGTAATAGGTAACTTCCCATTAACTTTTGATGACACAACCCCATTACAATCTTGGCAACAGTCATTTGACACTACTCAATTACAAACAACCGACCCAGGACTTCATACGATAAGGGTTAGAATAGATCCTAGTAGATTAGTTCCTCAATCCATTCAATTTAATGATGATATTGATACTGTAATAGAAATACACCCAGAACCAAATGTTGTAGTTTCACCATATGCATCATCTCCAGATGATACTGTATTATCTGGTGAGTCTGTCAATTTTTCAGTGACAGTTCATAATACAGGTACATTACCTGTTGTTGGTGATTTAACTGCTACTTTTGGTGGTGAATCACTCAGTCCGAAGTCTGCTGTAGGTATTCCAGCAGGTGAAGAAAGGACTTTTGTTTTCCAAACATCTGTGTCGGGTAATGAAAATCAGGCATTACAATTCATCGCAAATTGGGAAAATAATTTAGGTAGTTATGATTCTGATTCTAGTGACAATACTGCTTTTGGTTCTGTGACTTTACGCAGTAACTTACGCCTAAAATTCTTATCTCAAACAGCAGGTTATACTCCTCAACATACTCCTTTAGTCGTTGGTAATACTTACACATATACCATTGATATTAGTTCAGAAGAAGGTTCGGGGACAGAGTCATTTACTTGTTTAAATTATGTAGAAAATGAAGAATTAAGCAGTATTGAGTTATCTTTCTTAGAACCAGGATCTAGTAATACTGTGATCTGTTCATTCACTGCTGAAAAAACGGGGACCTATCAATTGTATATCATCCCTGATGGTGCTAGTGTTGCTACATGGATAGATTCGTGGTCAATTTCTGCCACAAGTGCCACTGAGCAGAGTGCTGAAAGCACAAATAATTTTGAAGCAACCATTCTTTTTGTATTGGCAGGAGTTTTTCTTGTGGGTGTCCTAATTGCAGCAATAATCCTTACACGTACAGTAGATGAAGATGTGGAGAGAGAAACATACGAATATTGTCCATCTTGTGATGGTGAAATTGAAGGCGATGAGGAGATATGTCCTCATTGTGAATTTAACTTAGAAGAAGGTCTCTCTCAATTCCATGATTGTAATTCATGTGGGACAAATATTCCTGATGTAATAGAACATTGTCCTTATTGTGGTGAAGTACAGGATATTTCTTCATTCTATGAGAAGAGAGAACGTAAAGAAATTACAATTGAAGAGTTTGAAGATGAGGAAGAAGACTTTGATGAGATTGTAGCTGGAACAGATGATTATGGTGATGCAATTCAAGAAATGGGTTACGATGAAGAACAATTGGAATCAGATTGGGATGAAAGTCTAAGTGAAGCAGAACGAGAAATAGATGAAGCTATGGCAGAGCGTGAGAAATTAGATGAATTAACTGAAGAAGAAGCAGAACAAGAATTAGTAATTTCTCAAATGCGACAAACTCATGAAGAACACCGAGCAGATATTGACGAAATTATTGGTGATAAGAGTTCACGCCGTCATATTCAAGATGAAGATGTTGAATTGAGTGCATCTGATGCTCATATTCGTGAAGATATCTTCAAGATTACAGGTGAAGATGGAGTATTGCCTGGTCAACAAATTGATGTAGAATTCATCACAGATAATACCGTAGTCGGAAACGAATTGAAAGATTCAAAAGAAGTTACAGATTTTACTGTTGAAGATGATGATCAGCCCAAATCCAATAATCAATCTGAGGAAGAAGAAAATACAATTATTGAGGATGAAGATTTAGATAAAGAAGAAGTTCAAGGAGAAAATAAATCAAAGCGTAGGAGACCAGTTCGTCGTCGTGGCAATAATAATGATGAATAAATCTGATTATTATTGTTTTTTCAACAAGAGGTTCAAACGTAATTGTTACTTGAGAGTGTTGCCTGAGTGATGACGAACGGGACGCCGAAATTATTGACGAGCCCTATGAGTGCTGACAGGCAAACGACGAAAATAAGTCCAAATAGTAGTGTACTTGAAAAGAAGGAGTTTGTTCAAGTAGTTTAATGCGGGCACGATTAGCATTCTTGATGACTATGCTATTATTCTCTACAACGATGTTTTCAGGTTGTATAGGATTGGTTGCTAGCCGTGAATTGATGGAGCAGTATCGCGGAGTTCCAGAAAGAGAAGAAGTTGTAAATCCATACGTTTTTTCACATAAATTTGATTCATCAAATCCAGAAGATATTATTTTTAATCCATCTCCACATAATATAGATATAGATTCAGAAGTCAAAGAAATGCGTGTATTTTTCCGTGTTCAGATGCCATATAGTGAAGTAGCTGGAGTTGATACTGGAAACATAACTAGTACAGTTAGATATGTACATGCTATATTGTGGGAGCCGGGAGCAAATAAGAATACAGATACACCATTTTGGGAGGAGAATGCCACTACAGATCGTTACCCCCCTATGAAGAGGTTTTATCCACCATTCGAAGAGGGTGTTTGGGAGTTAGAAGTTAAAGCACAAGGGTATGGTGTTGATCTTGCTGGTGCCGTATCTTTTCATGATGAATTTGAAGTTTCACTTTCTGTATACAGGCCTTGCATAATGTTTCCAGAGGATATAGATATTCAAGATACAGATGAGGAAGCAAGTGCTAAATGTGTACCTGTTTAGACGAGTGGTTCAGGGCAGTTTTTTCTCCTAGAGCAATTTTTGCATTTCCCTCTTCTCTCATGGTTTCTTTTTGCTCCCCCTTCAACCATTAATCTCTGGATTTCCTGGGTTTGTTCCATTAATTCTTTTTTCTTTTCATCATCCCATTGAATTTTATGAATGTCTTCTTGTCCATATCTTATTATTCCATAATTTGCTTTATTATTAGTAATTTCAGATATTAGATGTAAATAAGCATAGAGTTGCATTACATGACTTTTATGAGGTGACAAAGGTGTTTTTCCAGTTTTTTGTTCAACAGGCACAACATCATTTCCAATTATTATTATTTGGTCAGGTCTACCTCGTATTCCCGTTTTATTGTCAATTAAAAGGTCTGATGTTATTCCGTCATCATTGTAGGTAATAGTACTCCCAATTTCTATGCCTAATTGATCACTTTGTTCTGAAACTATGTTGGTTGTTTTTAACACACGTTGTAGTTGAATTGCTGAGAATAATGTCCACGTTAATGTGAGAATAATTAGTACTGCTGTAGCAATGGAGCGCTCCTGTGCTTCAAATAACATATACCCATGCAGAGCAATAGCAATACTTCCTAAGATAATAGCAACTTCCACTTTCCCCCCTTCCATCCAGCCACCTATTTCTCCATCATTTTCAAAATCAATTAAATTAACTTCCGAATCTTCAAATTCTTTTGGATGAGGTGGGGATGAATAACCAACCCATCCACCTAATATCTTCCTCCATGGTAAGAATAATAGAATAATAGCAAGAATTAACCAAATTAAGGATAAAAGGGCTAGGTATCGGGCAATATTTGCAAGTTCTTTGGTGGATATAATTCCATCCCCAAGCAGAAAAAATCCAATTGAATCAAATGCTAAAGTTACAACTATAGCAAACCACCAGCTCCAAACAATCATTTGCTTACGTGCATTTTTATCATTTTCTTGATATTCTCTCATCTCTTTTTGTATTTGTTTATGTTTTATTTTACCTTGTTCTATTGCATCTCCAGAACCACTAAATCCATCTCTAGCCAATTTCCAAGATAATGGACAATATGTGTGCCTTTCAAGATCACTAGCAGAAACGGGTAATGGTAGGCCATTTGCATCATACCAAAACCCCCCTTCTCCTTTTTTGGGCGGTTTAGTTGTTGATTTTTTACTTTCATTGCCGGGCGAGTTATTATCCAAGCCCTTTTTCTCCATAGTTACCCCAGTACATTTCAATGAAGAGCATTACGCAAACTAGTTTGCCTAAAAAGAGGCTTCCCAGTCGTCTATTTTTTGCTGATGTGCCCAAGTAGCATCGTCTGTCTCTCCACGTGCTTTTAGTATTTCACGAGATAAAAGCCAGTAAATCATTGCTAGACTTCTACGACCTTTATTGTTTGCAGGAATGCAGAAATCAACATTTCTTAGGTTATTATTAGTATCACAAATTCCAATGATTGGCAAACCACTCTTTACGCCTTCAGCAAGTGCTTGTGAATCCGCTTGAGGGTCTGTTACAAAAATTACTCTAGGTTCAATGTAAGTTGGAAGATTTGGATTAGTAAGTGTTCCAGGAATAAAACGTCCAACAATTTGCTTTGCACCAATAGATTGTGCAAACATTCTTGCAGGCCTCTGCCCATACTGCCTAGCACTAACAACTAAGATATCTTTAGCTTCATAGGTATTGATTAATTTAGCAGCTAAGGCTAGACGTTCATCAGTTTTTGAGAGATCAATGACATGAATTGTTGCGCCCTCTCCTCTCTTGATGACGCCACTAATGAATGGTCGCATGTCCTTAGTTTTATTCAAGGCCCCAATATGAACTTGGTTTTCTTGGTACACATCTTCCGCTAGCAGAGGTGCACTATTGTCACTCATTCGGCTCGGCGACCGGCCAACCATTCATAACCGCTTCTATTCTAACTTATGAGTTAAAGAGTTGGGAATAACTGAAACATGAGGTGCCTTTGGGCATAATGATGGCCATAGATACTGGGCAGGTGCCGTTATTTCTCGCCCCTATGGCTGGAGTGACAGATCTAGCATTTCGTTTGTTAGCAAGAGAATGTGGCGCGGATTTCACTATTTCAGAATTTACAGCAGCAGCAGCCTTAACGCGCCAAGATGCAAAAAGTTGGCATAAATTGGAAAGTGACCCTAGGGAGAGTCCATTTATTCCGCAAATATTTGGAGGAAAAATAGAGGAAATGGTTCACTGTTGTGAATTATTACAGGATGTTGCAGATATTATTGATTTGAATTTTGGTTGCCCTGCGCCTAAAGTGACAAGGCATTGTGCAGGTGCAGCATTGATGGGTAAACCAGATGACTTGGTCCAAATGGTTGAAAATTGCGTAGAAATTTCTGATGTGCCAATTACTGTAAAAATGAGGCTAGGTACTGATAGTGACAAAATAAATGCTCTTGAAATTGCAAAAAGGGTAGAAGATGTAGGGGCTTCAAGAATTTGTGTGCATGGAAGAACGCTCCGTCAACGTTATTCTGGGATTTCTAATTGGGATTTAATTACAGAAATTGTCGACGCAGTAGATATTCCGGTAGTAGCAAATGGTGATATTGTAGACGCTGAATCTGCTCTAAAATGCCTTGAAATTACAGGGGCGGCAGGTTTGATGATAGGGCGTGCTGCAATCGGTCGTCCTGAAATATTCCATCAAATTAAGTCAGAGTTAGGTTGGCAAAAAGAACCACCACCTTGGGATAATGAGAATATTTCAGATAATCTAGCTAACAAAAGATTGTGGGCTTGGCAGAGATATGTAATGATTAATCAAGAACTACATGAGAAAATAGATATTGGGCATAATTCTAAAGAGAGTAATTTCTCAAACAAAAACATATTGCGTCATGCTTTTTCTTTTACTAAAGGGCTACCAGGTGGCAAGTCATTCCGAACAGAATTACATAATAATCGTGAGCCTAAAGAATTGTCTAGGTCTGTAGAAGGTTTCCTTAAGAGTCTAAAAAATATTGATTAATTATTCATTCCTAATTCATCTAATTTTTCTGCAACAAGTTTCAATCTTGTAAACATGCTTTCAAATCTGAGCATAACTTGTCTAGCAACATCTTCACCAGAAATTCCAGATAAACGGTATCCATGTGGCAAGCGCCCCCCAAGTAGGTTTAATGTTACGCGAAGTTCATCTTCATTTACATTTGAGAAAATTTCTGCACATTTTTCAGAATCAAACATCCCGTCTTTTAGTGACTTGATAACTAATTTTGCAATTTTATCATCAAGTCTTCCTAA